>Ga0206827_1039_pt1 | contig 32661 bp, 30 predicted proteins | sample Alteio_BWOrgCont_77_FD_152852 | JGI IMG/M metagenome (GOLD analysis project Ga0206827, IMG submission 152852) | Enriched cells from forest soil in Barre Woods Harvard Forest LTER site, Petersham, Massachusetts, United States -... | ecosystem: Environmental > Terrestrial > Soil > Temperate forest >...
TATAGCCAAAGCCTTTTCACTTTTACACCGTCGATCTCTTCTTTCATAGTGAATTTGCCTCTGTAAGCTTTCTGGACTACCCCTTCAGGATAATTAGGCATCCCCGTAAGCACGGTAACATTAATCCCCGTTTTTACCATCTCTTTTATGATGGAGCGCAGGCGATTACCCTGGCTTATTATGGCTTGTTCGCCAAATGGCTGTATAAAAAACCTTATGTATATAATACCCCTGACTTGCAAGTGGAAATAGCTGGCGAACGTGGCTGGGTAGGAGGTTCGTTGGTGAAAATGGCGAAAAACATGGAAACCTCTCTCATGAAAAACGCTTATACTGTTTCAACTGTGACTCATGCCTTTATTGACCATTTTGTGAAAGAACGTAACCTGCCCCGCACCCAACTCAGCTTTCTACCAAATGGCGTTGATCTTGATACCCTTTACCCAATGCCATACAATGAAGATTATGCAAAGAAAATGGGCGTGGCAGGTAAAAAAGTATTTACATACGCTGGTACTCATGCCGACTACCAGGGGCTGGATGTAATACTGGATGCTGCGAAACTTATTACCGATCCAAATATAGTTTTCCTGATGGTAGGCAAGGGCCCGGAGCGCCAGCGCCTGATTGATCGGGGGAAAAACGAAAATATAACCAATGTTGTTTTTGGCGATTCTCCATTTAATGAAACTGCCCTGCTGATGTCAATTGCTTATGCAGCAATTGTTGTTTTGCGGAATATTCCGGCTGCACTTAAAATGAGGTTATCCAAGACATTCCCTCCTCTTGCCTGTGGCGTACCTGTAATATTTGGCGGGGTAGGTGAATCTGCTGATATTATAGAGCAAGAAAGTTGCGGCATAAAAACGCCACCCGAAAATCCTCAAAAACTTGCTGAAGCGGTTATAGATTTAGCGGCTGATCCAGCAAAACGTGATACTTTCTCCAAAGCCGGAAGGGCATTGGCAGAACGTGAATTTTCCTGGAAAGTAATTACTGAAAAATGGTTGAAAGAGGTTGAAGCAATAGGGCAAAACAACTAAAAAGATTCTTGTTTAATTTTATTCCATTCTCCTTTGGTTATTCTCATCCAAACACATTGCTGGCTTTCAGTATAGTCGAATGTTTCAACGTACTTTAATCCAATTTTTTCGAGTATCTTTCTCGAAGCAAGGTTATTAATATCAGCGGTTCCGTATATTTCATTTAATTCCAGCCTTTCAAAACCATATTTTAAAGAAGGAATAGCCGCTTCCGTGGCAAAGCCCTTCCCCCAATATCTTTTTATAAGCCTGTAGCCTACATCATAATAATATATATGGTTGTTTCTTGTTTCTATATTCAATTTAAGCCCCGCCCAACCTATAAAAACGTTTGATGATTTCTCAATAACAGCCCAACGCCCAATTCCATTTTGAATATATTGCTGCCTTATAAGCTCAATCATTTCCCTGCTTTGCACTATTGTTTCTATAGGTTTATTACCTAAATATTTATGGACTTCTTTGTCTGAGTCCAGTTCAAACATTCCTTTGTCATCAGAAGGGAGAATTTCACGTAAAATGAGCCGTTCCGTTTCCGCAAAAATTTCCAAAGATGCAGTTTTAAAGTATGATCCCCACCCTGAATCCAAGCCTTAAGGGGATATAAACAGTATTCCACCGGGCAGGATTAAAAACTACTCCGGGTGTACCCTGATATGTTATAGGATTGCTGGGGTTTGAGGGGATATTGGATACAAGCGTCCTGTACCCGACACCAATCCCGGTAAATAAATCAGCAAAGAATCTTTTGTAATGTATTTGCTCGCCGAACTGTATATTTACATCAAACTGTTGACTGGTGGCATTTATTGTATCATGATATATTGGGGAAATAGCTGCTGTGCTTGTATCAGAATAATATTGCCCGGGTGTTGGATTAAATTTCCTGTACGTGTACCTGAATTGTAAACCCGTGTAAGGGCAAAGCCATTTTTTGCCAGACAGGCTTGGAAAGCGGTGCTTTATAGTATAAGATATTTCGTATCCGGTATAGTTTACAGATTTTACTCTCGACCCGGTATCAAGTGTCGGGTTTACCACTGCATAGGGGGTGTTATTGTCAAAACTTATTCTAAGCTCATGTGCCGTATGTGGCCTTATCAGGTCCAGGCTAAATGGATAATCGTGCCAAATGAAATAATTGAAAGGATTGGTGGTAATAGCTACAGCAGTATTCTGCCTGTTCTCATATTTTTTCCCTCTTCTTATTGAGCGCCCTGCATCCTTCCCATCATGCAGGTAATTATATTCGAGGGCAAGGTGGTTATAGTCTTCCCTGTTAAAGTCACTTCGCCTTTCCTGTAACAGGCCAATCCACTTTTTCACTTCATTATCTTCTGCTTCGCCCCGTTCTATATCTGCCAGTGCAAAAAGTAATTCTTTGGAATCCTGGCCTTTGCTATATGCGTTATAACCATATTTTTTTGCTTTGTCCCAAACATTTATCCCGTATTTTGATACTTTAGCCATAGCTATCGCTGCATTCGCAGCGAAAACAGGGTCTATATCTCCAAAGGTTTCAAGGTTTTTGATTAGCGAATTAACAATCGTTTTATATGCCTCTTTTTCTTTATCATTTACTGCCTGAAATTCGCCAATCCTTTGCAGGCCCGTAATTGTATATTCCGTTGATTTTCCATCCATTTGCAAAGCATGATAACTTTTTGCGGCATAATCTGCCGCCTGACCAGATAGTAATGGGAACTTATAATTCTGGTGAATAACCGTATCAGCATGGTATATGGCATCCTGGTAGCTTTTGCTTTCGTAGAATATCCTTGTTGCATTTTCCTGAAGCGAATAATATAGCTTATACCAGTCGTCTTCTTTGACGGCAGCTTTTATGGAATAAGCCTGTCCACCATCTTTTACTTTTGTTTCGCCTACCAGTTTTTTATACGGTATATGATTCAGCTGTGGCCATTGCTGCAGGGCAGAAAGTACCAGTTCATTCCCCGAATTATCATTCCCCATGGCGATGAAAGAATAATAATAACAATAAGCTGCATAATAGGCTGCTTTTATGTCCAATCCAGGCAAGGCAGTTCTGGCCTGTACAAAGTCATCCCCTGCTTTTTTATAGGCACTGGCTGTTTTTTTAATGGTGGGTGCGTCTATGGCATTTTTGGTATCCTGATATAGTTTATCTGCCTGTACCATTTCCATTACGGCATTATTATAGATGCCAATATTGCCGGTTTGAGAATGGGCATAATTAAAATAAAAACATAAAAAACTAATCAGGATCGTTCTCGGGCGTTTTATCATATTGTCGTCAGATTAGGTGTGATTTTGCCACAATATAGTAAAAAAAATGGAATATCCAAAAAAGTCAGGTTTTTTTTTGCTTTTGCGGATTCATTTTCCCTTATTAATCCCACCAAATACTCCCTTTTTCAGCCCTTTCCATTGATTCCTTAAAATACTATAACAAACAGTATTTCTTCTAAAATCATCTGACATCAGGGTATGGCTGCGCAGGGTACCTTCGTATTGGCCACCTATTTTTTCTATGGCGGTACGTGAAGCAATATTCCTTTCATCTGTCCGGAATTCTAACCGTTCAAATTCGAGTGATTCAAAAATGTATCGCATCAGCAGGAATTTGCAGTTCCTATTCAGGTCGGTTTTTTGGAATGGTTTGCCATAAAAAGTAGCCCCTATTTCTATCCTCTTATCTTTGTTAGATAAATTCATAAAACTGGTAGAACCTGCATATTGGTTTGCCTTTTTATCGAAAACAATAAAGGTATAGCGGTTCCCTTTTCGCCTTTCTTCAATGGCCATTTGGATATATTTTCCCAATAGTTCTTCAGAACAGATCTGGTTGGGTGAAAATTGCAGTAACTTTTCATCAGAGAGTGCAATAGGTAAGAGATATTCAAAATCATCCTCTGAAAGCGGACGCAGCAAAACCCGCTCATTTTCAAAAACCAGGTTTTCTGAAAAATTGAAGTCCATATTTTATCAATGGTATAATTTTTTTAGCTCTTTCGCTCTGTTTATCCGCTCCTTCTTACTTACATCATAACGCCACGCATGATAATGGCAGCTATAGTGAAATATATGATCAGGCCTGTAACATCCACCAACGTTGCAATGAAAGGAGCTGATGAAGTGGCAGGGTCAGCGCCAAGTCTCTTTAAAACTATTGGTAGCATAGAGCCAGCAATGGTACCCCACATCACCACGCCAATAAGTGAAACCCCTATGGTAATTGCAAGCAGGAACCAGGTACCCGCCATCAACGGGGCGCCATTAATACCCACACTATAAGAATGAAAAAGGAAATGCCATAATGAAATACGTATAAAGCCAATAACACCGAGGATACAACCCAAAGAAAACCCGGCCATAATTTCCCGGCGCATGACAAACCACCAGTCCCTCAATTTTATTTCGCCCAGGGCCATGGCGCGGATAATAAGCGTGGCGGCCTGTGAACCGGAATTGCCACCACTGGAAATAATAAGGGGCAGAAAAATAGACAATATAACCAGTTTGGCAATTTCATCTTCATAGCCTGCCATAGCCGTAGCTGTGAGCATTTCGCTCAGGAATAGTACAATCAGCCAGCCAGCCCTTTTTTGTACCATCTTCCTGAAAGAGGTATCCACGTATGGTAGATCGAGGGCTTCGCTACCACCGAATTTCTGGATATCTTCTGTGTCTTCCTGCCGCGCTATTTCAAATACATCGTCCACCGTTACTATGCCGAGAAGTAGGCCGTTAGAATCTATCACGGGCAAGGCTACCCTGTTCTGGTCTTTAAAAATCTTTATAGCTTCTTCCTGGTCCTGTGTGGCTTTCAGGGCTATATATTTATCATCAAGAATTTCTTTCAGCAATGTATTGGGGTCAGCAAGCAATAACTCACGTATCCGTATGTCATCCATCAGGTGGCCTTTTTCATCCACTATATAAATTATGTCCAGGGTTTCGCTGTTGCGCCCGTGGCGCCTTATATAATTGAGCACCTGTTGTACAGTCCATTCCTTGCGCACGGCTACATAGTCGGGCGTCATAAGGCGGCCAATACTATGTTCCGGGTAACCAAGCAGCGTGAGCGATATTTTTCTTTCTTCCGGGTTCAGCACCTGCAGCATTTCTGTTACTTCCGCAGGCGGCAGCTCCGAAAACAGCGTAGTGCGGTCATCCGGAGGCATTTTATTCAGGATTTCCGCCCTCTTTTCCTCCGCTATGTTTTCAAGAAGGTTAATCTGGATTGCCAGTTCGCAATACTCAAAAGCGGAAATAGCCAGTTCATTGGGGAGGGCGTTGAATACAAATACATGCTGCTCTTCATTATCGAGCTCCACCATCAATAGTGCAATATCTGGTGCAGTCCATGTGCTGAGGATGTCGCGTATCTTTTCCCTTTCGCCGGTTTCTATCAGCGATTTTATTTCGTAAGAAACTTGCTGCATATCTATTACTGCGCTCATCTTTCCGAAGTTTTAAAGGGTTTAAAAAAACACTATCGCAAGGTAACTGATGTACTCCTGCGACAGCAGTGCAAAGGTAGGTTTTAAAACTTTAAAGTGAAACCCTGAAAAGTAATAACAATAAGTTAATACTTGTTCATGATAACAATTTGTTTGATACACCGGCTTAAGCCTGCTCCTTAATATTGCCCCTCTAAATCTCCCCAAATGGGAGACTTAGGCTTCTCCGTTTCTAACTTCAATCGGATCAGGGCTGACTCTCTCCCCTTTGGGGAGAGCCGGAGAGGGGCTTTTCTTAAATTAATTTCCCAGCTTTACTTTCATGCTTTTCTTCACTCGCCACTAAACACTTCTCCACATAGTCTATATAGCTCATCATGTTTACGTTATCGGGCAATATGCTTTTGTATTTATCCAGCATGCCTTTGCGGTGATAGTACATCAGGAAATTATACAGCCACCTGCCGTTCACATCCGGGTGCATGAAGCGCTCCTGCTCCCAGTCTATATCAAAGGTGTGGAAATAACTGATAACAGGCAGGCCTTTTTTGAATTTATCGTTGAGCGCCAAACGCGAAACAAAGGCCGGCAAAAACCGGAAATACACACTGGAAGCAAACGGGATACTGAAATTTTTGAAGGGCAGCAGCGTAGGCGGTAGTTCCCAGAGTTTGCCGTCTATAAGCTTAAATTCTTCGCCGAAGCCGGGCCAGCCATGAAAAGCGCTGTCGGTAGCCATCACGGAAGATGAATATTTAAAACCCTGCTCAATAAGCACTTCGTGCGCCCATTTTGTTTTCTCGGTGAGCGACAGGCCGGGGGCGCGGAAGCCATAAATTTCATCAAGGCCAAGGTTGTGGAGGGCATCTTTGTTGCGGAGCAGGTCTTCGCTGAAACTCTCTTTGGTCTGCCGGTCCAGCGGGATATGGGTATGCGTATGGCAGCCAATTTCATGGCCTTCGGCGATAATCTCTTTTGCCAGCGACGAATAATACTCAGCCACATTTCCGACTACAAAAAAAGTAGCCTTGCTATTTCGCTCCTGCAGGAAACGGAGAAAATGGTTTACCATAGCGGGTACCCTCTCCGTGTATTTCATGCCATCAGGCACCAAAAACCGGATGTCCTCCAGGTCTATGCTGAACAATAAAATATTCTCCGCTGTGTTTTTTGTCATGGCTTAAACAGGAACGCAAATTTAAGGAAGAAGTTGTGAGTTATGAGTTATGAGTTGGGGGAAGGCTAATACTTGCACTTTGAAGGCGGCTTAACAGTGGGTGTTAATTATTTTGGAAATACCTCTTATATAAGCATCTAATTCTTTCCTTTTATAAACCAGAATATAAGAGGGATGATGGACAGATACATATATTACATTGTTTTTTTTGACAGTGTCATAATCATACGTGCTTGACAGTTCTGAATTCTTTTCACTAACGAAATCAGCTACTTGCTTACCCAAAAGGAAGACAATTTTCGGCTTAAATTCTTCAATTTCTTCTGTAAGGTGACCAAAACATGATTTCATTTCTTCCTTTTTTGGGTATCTTATTTTTTGATCCTTTATTGGAAGACACTTTACAAGATTAGTTTTATAGAAATTCACATTGTTATTTTTCTTTTCAATTTCCGCAATTAATTTTCCTGTATTTGTTGAATTTGACAATGGGGTTTCAGTTGTAGTACATTGAACTTTAACAGCGGAAAGGCCAACCCACATCACCTCACCCTGCGCTTTATTATCTAATAAAGGAGGTTGATTAATGCAAAGTTGACACTTTTTGCAAGTCTTTATTTCTTTTAATAAGCCCCTTGTTTCTTCCATTTGGGGCGAATATACGCACAGAATTTAAATTTGATGTCTTGTAGATATAGTTATGCACGGTCGTTTGGTCTGCATTTGAGTAATTTCCACTATGAAAATTAAACTGGAGCCTGCCAACCAAATCCGATAATTCCTTATTTGGTTCAACTGATGAAACATTGCTAAATGTGCTATTACCAAATTTAGATTCCAATGAATGATAAAGTTCTGTACCGTGATATGGCCTAAATTGAAAAACACTCGTTCTGAATCGGGAACCATATTGTTTTGAAACCTCTTTCAGATATTTTGCTAAGGAATAGGTCATTTCGAAGTCCTCCTCATTTTCGTCAGGAAATCCGAATATAAAATAGCCTTTAATGTTTATCCTGTTTCGCAAAAGTAAAGAAAGGTTGTTTTTTACTTTTTCAATATCCCAAGTTTTATGTATTTGTTTTAATATTTTAGACGAGCCGGATTCAATTCCAACAAATAACTCATTGCAACCACTATTTTTTAAAGCTATTACAGTTTCCTCTGAAACTCCTTTAAATGTTTCCACATGAGCCATTGACCGCCATTGAAGATTAAAGTGTTTGAATACTTCAATAGCTTTATCAATAGTTGTTGAGTTTTTCAAAAACAAATCGTCAAGTACCCGAATGGATTGAAGTCCCGGATAAATATCTATAAGATGTTCAATTTCAGAGATAATACTTGTAATATTCTTTTCCCTAATATTAAACTCTTTATTCAGCGAGCGGGCAGCAGCGCAAAAAGCGCAATTATAAATGCATCCTCTGCTTGTAATGATATTGGCTTCAGTAAAACCAAAAATATTTTTAATTGGCTCGTTTGCAAAAAAAGATCGATCAAGTTTGTCTTGGGATATATCTTGGACAAAATAAGTGGAACAACTATCCACTTTGAAAAACCTTCTATTTTGGCTTTCAGCGGCAGGCACTTGCTTTATGCAATTTGTAATTATATCATTAATAATCAATTCCCCATCACCATGCACAATATCAATATGGTTAGTTGTTTTCCAGCTAAAAATATCATTATATAGGCTTTGAGTAGATAAACCTCCAATAACAAAGTGCGTTTTTAAGGTTATTGATTCGATAAATTCTTTTACTAATTCAAGGTTGGTTGTAAAAACATTTGTGCATATAAAATCTGGTCTTAGATTAGTAACAGTTTTAACTAGTTCTTTTAAAGGTATATTCAAGGCAACGGCATCAATTAATTTCACTTCAAATCCTTTTTCTTTTAAGGCTGTTGCTATTAATCCCAAGCCAATAGGAGGCAATGAATCCTCATCATAAAGAGGGTTTTTGTCACGGAATAAAGGTGAGTTAATAATTACTATATTCATTGTTATTTGCCTTGATTAAAAAGATCCGTGTACGACTGGATTTGTACTGCACTAGGTTTTGTAGCTAATGACCAAACAAGTTCCCATATATTATTGTATAAAAGGCCATTTGAATCAGCAGTGTTTGTTTCAATTGCCTGATAGATGCCATGCCTTACTTTTGTGTACATAAGCAACCTTGCTATGCCTTGCACTTTTATAATTCTTCCTCTTACCTTTAAATCCGCATTTCTCGGATTGTAAAACCTTAGCTCTGTATTTGGAATTTCAGTTAATATTTTGCCGTACCTGATTTTTTTTGTATTATCAGTGGGTTCTTCGCAAAGTATTGACACTTTATCAAAATTTGCAGCCCTGAGACATGAATATTGCGGATGCTCATTTATTTGCATAGGCGTTTCTCCTAAAAAATTCAAATCGCCTCCAAATAATTTTATTTCCTGTCTATCAGCGTCTTTTGTAAATTTATTTATTATTGGGTCTAGTTCTGGAACAGTATAAGTGGTTTTTTTATCAAGGACTATTTTAGTATATATAAGCAAAAGAAATCCTGCGACAATTGCTAAAGCAATATTTAAAAGCATTCTCCAGTCTGGTTTAATTAACTCGTGCCAATTCATAATTGCCAATAATAATGCGAATAATAAATCACCTCCACCTAAAATATAAAAAGCCCATTTCCAAACACTTTTCCCTTTTACAAGTTTATGGCCTAATACATCAATAAAGGCGGCTATGCAGGTTGTGTATAATATTATGAGAAATTCCATAATTTGCTTTTTTAGAAGTTAATTGTCTTATTATCAGTAAATTTACTTACCATTTTTTCAATCTCATTTATTGGCGCTCTACTATTTACTTTAGGATATGTAATCAATTTGTCTAACGCCTTTTCCTTTGTTAAAATGTTTTTATTATATAACTCATCAATTATCCATAGTACTCCACGAACCGTCAAACCTCTTCTTTGCGATTCATTCCTTAAGCTCTTATCTGCGCTTAAAATAACTGCCTTTATTCTCAATGCCAACTCCAATACAGAGGCATCGGCGTAACTTAACCCAGGCGATTCATTATTAATTGAAGTAATTATATCCTCAGAGCCAAAGCCATCAATTATAAGTTCTCCTGATTGTATATATTTTGATATTTCAATTAACTGGTTTTCATCTGTAACTTCAGCCATTACTTGTTTTGTTGTAAATGTCTTAAGGCCAAGTTGAAAAAAATCCTCTATCAGAAAGAGATCCAACAGGTCAAATAAAATACAAGAATCCTTGATTACTATTTCCTCTTTAACTGACACTTATAAATTCTTTTCTCAATTCATTAACATTGATATTACGAAGGGAAGCGGCTTTACTCAAACTTATTAAGCCTTCCGACAAAGCCCTATTAACTAGTTGTTCGAAGTTGGTTAGTTTTTCCTCTCCCTTATAATTCCCCGGCTCATTTTTCTTTCCGTAAGTTTTACTCATGTATATAACCCACCTATTATAATAGTTAGGGGTAATTATTTCTAACTCCTTTAATCGATGAACTATTGCTCCAATTGAAATACCATAGTATTCTTTTATTGAAATCAATTCGTTAATTGCAATATAACTTCTTTTTGCACCTCCAATCATTTTTATTAACATATTACTTGGAATTAGAAAACCAGTAGAGAAGCAATGGCATAACTTTTCTTCTTGATTTTTAATGGTTTCATCAATCCTTAACAATAGATGTGCCAATTCATGAATTATAGTAAATCGAATCCGTTCAGTGGATTTATTACTGGTATTCACAACAATAAAAGGAATACCATTTGCAGCAAAAGTGGCGAACCCATCAAAATCATCCACCTCATTTATTAATAATATCTTTACCCCTCTAAGTTCGAGCATTTCAACAATATTGGAAATAGGGTTATTTCCCAATTCCCATAAAGTTCTTAATCTTTCAGAGGCCGCTTCAACATCCTTATAGTTATGTATTAAGTGTTCTTCAAGTGGGTTATGAAAGGTATTATCTACATTTAAAATATTTTCAATTTCAAGGTATCGTTCAACATAATCACGAGCTTTCTCTATAATAGATTCCTCATTCTTTTTTTGTAAACTCACTTTTTTTCTAAATAAAATCTCTCCTAATTCTACTTGATCTTTTTTTAAAAAATATTCAGGTTTTAATCTGAGCAAACTTGCTATCGCCAATAATACATCGCTGGTCGGTTTCATCAATCCCAGTTCATATTTACTTAAAGCCTGCTTAGTTACCTTTTGACCCAAAGAATCAGATAACTCCTGCAGAGACAAGCCAGCCATTTTTCTGGATAGCTTAAGTCTGTTTCCGAAGGTATTTTTATCCATATTCATATTTATATCCTAATTTCAGTTGACAAAACTATTAAATATATTTTATATGTCAACCAATTATTGAAAATAAATTTACAATTTGGCATTTTTAGACTGGAATGCGGTTTTTATATTTGCAAATCCCAAAATAAATACCTATCTTGCTCCTGCGAATGATAGAATTCACGGTGTCCGCTGGGGGCATCACCGCTGTTGGCGGTTCTTTATTGGTGTTAGCAAAGACTACAATAGTTTGAATACTTCCGCAAACGAAACTATTGTAGTCCGGGATGACGGCCTAAGTTGCGTAATATTTACACAAGGGTTTATTCTATTTTCATTCTATTTTAGCATAGTTAGCATCCTATTTGCTGGAAAGAGGGTTTTTCCCAGGAAAAATAGCATGAAAAGTAATAAAAAAGGGTAAAAAAAGCAAAAGTTAGAATGAAAAACCATGCAAAATTTTGGTGAAATGAGAAGGGCACGTAGGCTAAGTCGGGTAATAATTTATTCTTTTTCGAGGGGATTGCGCCCGCCCGTGCCGGTTCGGACGGGGATATTTTTTGGCTGGCAATTTATAGTTTCAAATCATGTTAGGAGCGGCCAAAAAATTCCACAATGACGGCGTTTTTGTTTCGGCCATTCCTGATTACCTGTCGTACGCCCACTTCAGCCAGATAGCGCCCCAGGTAAAGCCGCCCCCAAAGGCTGACATAATGAGGTTGTCGCCTTTGTGGAGTTTGTCTTCCCATTCGTGCAGGAGTAGCGGGAGGGTGCCGTTGGTGGTGTTGCCGTACTTTTGGATGTTCATCATCACCTTTTCAGGTGGCAGGCCCATGCGGTTGGCAGTAGCGTCAATGATGCGCTTATTGGCCTGGTGGGCCACAAGATATGCAATATCGTCAGCTACAAGGTTATTGCGCTGCATTATTTCGTAAGATACATCGGCCATATTGGTTACAGCAAATTTGAATACCGACTGGCCTTCCTGGTGTACATAATGCTCTCTTTTGGCCACGGTTTCTTCGGTAGGCGGATAGGCAGAACCACCCGCTTTCTGGTACAGGTACTGCGCGCCGGAGCCATCGCTTTTCAGGATGAAATCCTGGATGCCATTGCCTTCGGTATCAGGTTCCAGTAGCACAGCACCGGCGCCATCGCCGAAGATGATACAGGTCTGGCGGTCGGTATAGTCTATTATCGCCGACATTTTATCGGCGCCTATGACGATTACTTTTTTGTAAACGCCATTCTGGATAAACTGCGATGCGATAGTGAGGCTGTAAATAAAACTGCTGCAGGCCGCTTCAAGGTCGAAGCCCCAGGCGTTTTTCATGCCGCATTTGTCGGTAATAATATTGGCAGAGGCAGGGAAGATCATATCGGGGGTTACTGTCGCACAGATCACCAGTTCTATATCGAGGGGGTTGGTATTTGTCTTTTCGAGGAGCTGGTTTACGGCGCGTTCGGCCATATAAGACATGCCTTTACCTTCGCCCTTCAGTATCCTTCTTTCTTTGATACCGGTGCGGGAGGTTATCCATTCGTCGTTGGTGTCAACCATTTGTTCAAGCTCATGGTTGTTTAGGATATAGTCCGGCACGTAAGCGCCAATACCTTTGATCGCTGCTCTTGTTTTGGTCATTTATTGGATATTAGAAGGCTCCATCGCTGCCTGTTTGATTTTTTCGATCATATTTGAGTTAACGAGTTGCACACCCAATTGTATCATCTGGCTGAAAGCCTCCGGGCTGGAAACGCCGTGCCCGATGATGACAGGCTTGTTCACGCCCAATATGGGAAGGCCGCCGTAATTCTGATAATCGAAACGGTCTAAAAACTCATCTGAACCTTTTCTTTTCTTTACTATTTCAATGATTGTTTCAGCCGTTTTTAAAAGAACATTCCCGGTAAAGCCATCACAAACTATAACGTCGACTTTGTCGCTGAATAGGTCATACCCTTCTACATTTCCTATAAAATCGAAACGATCTGAGGCTACGAACATCGGATAGGCCGCCTGAGTTAAAATATTGCCTTTTTCTGGTTCAGAGCCTATATTGAGAAGTCCTACTTTTGGGTTGCTGATTCCGAGTATGCTCTTGCAATAAATAGCCCCAAGTACCCCGAACTGGAGAAGTACGTCAGGTTTGCAGTCTGCATTGGCGCCTACATCGAGTATAAGGCCAAGGCCACCATGTTCTTTAGGAACAAGGGATGGCATAGCCGGGCGTAAAACGCCTTCTATTGCTTTAACTGTATAAAGTGCGCCTACATACACCGCTCCGGTATTGCCGGCGCTCAAAAAAGCATCAATTTCACCTGTTTTGAGCATTCGCAGACCAGTCATGATACTGGTATCCTGCTTGCCAATGGCTTTGGTGGGCGATTCGCCCATTTCTATCACCTGGGATGTGTGTACAATATTGAAACGGCTTTCAGGAAGGCCTTTTTTTGCAAGAAAATCCCTGATGATCTGGCTTTCGCCGATCAGGGTTAGACCAATATCGTCCCCCACTTCCCGGCAAGCTAATGCCAGGCCTTCAAGAGCAGCTGCGGGGGCAAAATCGCCACCCATAATATCAAGTCCTATATGCATTAGACTATGAATTATTTAGGCTTTAGCTGGCTATTTGCTTTTCAACTACCACTTTATGGCGATATGTGCCGCATTCAGGGCAAATCCTGTGGTACAGATGCGGCGCTCCGCAATTGCTGCAAAGTGCAAACGTTGGTATAGCAGCTTTATCATGCGTACGGCGTTTGTCCCTGCGGGTCCTCGATATTTTTCGTTTAGGATTAGGCATCTTATTCTATTATTTATAAGTTTCTATTTTTTATTACCATTCAGTTTTTTCAAAGCTTCCCAGCGCGGGTCTATTTCTTCCTTATTTTCGTCGCTGTTCGTTTTGTCTATCATTTGCAACATATTAGGATTGCATTCTTTACCTACCAGGCTACAGCTGCTTTTCAGGGGCAGTTCCAGGTTTATAAACTCGTATATATACGGGCTTACATCTATCTGGTATGCATCTGCGGGCAGAAACGCTATTTCGTCATCCTCTACGCCAGCCACTCTGTCATCCAGTTTCAGGATGAGGCGGTCAGTCGCATTCAGCGGATAATCTATAGGGTCCAGGCAGGTATCACATTCCAGCCTGAGGGAGCCATCGAGTACAAAATCTAAAATAATGAGCGCGTCGCTTTCCTTGTCGAGCTGGAGGTGTATCTTTACATCTCCATGTTTTACAAGGGAATAATCATAATGCGAGAAAAAAATTTCGCCCGCAGTGAACTCATACTCATACTTCCCGAGTGCGAGGTTCCCAAAATTTATGATATATTCTTTCAGTTTATTCACGTCGTTTCGTAAAAAACAAGGTGCAAAAATAAGATTATTTTGCGAAATACCGAAAAAGGAATTTGCTTATTAAGTTAAACTGATGTTAAATTGTTGGTTGATACGCATGTTGAGGTTTTGAAAGCGCTACCCGCTTTGCACCATGTTTGCAGCTCCCGCCCTCTCCCGCCTCTGGTGAGTGAGGCAAAGGCCAATCTCCGGCTACTTTGAAAAAAGGTTGGACATAGTGATAATTCCTGATCTCAGGACGCAATTCACTGTCTTGTACTGAAATAGGTTTACAGTTTTATTGTTAATCCTGATATACGTTCGCGTTCATTTTTAATCCTGAAATGAGTTTACAATATTAAGTTTTAGAATGGCGCACCATCTGCCTAATAAAAATTATTCTGCCGCCCTGTTGTGCGCTTTATATTGAGCAATACTCTTTTCCCGCAAGCCTTAGGGCGATGCACCGGGTTCGCAGCGTGATTTGGGCAGTTACTGTGCCTATCCTTTCTCCGCCACCCCTTTCAATATCCCCAGCGTAACTATCCAGTAAAAATTCCAGTGTTCATAAGAGGCTTTTGCGGCGAAACCGGTTTGGGTAAGCGAAAGAAGTGTTTGGCCGCCCTGCGGGGTTAATTGAAATTCAATAATAGTATAGTTTTCAGGGCTGTCCGGCAGGCGTGGTATCCATGAAAAATAACTGTACTGGAAAACTTTTTCCTGTTCAAATTTTAAAATAATGCCCTTGTCTTCAAATTTTCTGCCATGAAATTTCCCCCTGAAAAAAATTTGGCTTCCAATTTCCCAGTCGGATATTACTTCAATGTCGCTGTCGTACAGCCACAGTTTCATTTTTTCCGGATTTGTAATAGTCTCCCAAACTTTGGAAACCACCGCATCTATAGTTATTGACTTAGTTATGATCTTTTCCTCTTCCATTGTTGTACAAAAATACAAATAGATTCCGGCCTTCGCCGGAATGACGTTTTTTTTGCGAGGGGACTTTGGGGCGGGCGCCTGCGGCGCCCGCCCCAACCAAAAACATACGAATTATCATCATTCCGGCGAAGGCCGGAATCTGTATTCTTATCAAACAATTCTCATCCATTTTTGTATTAATATTAAAGTTAAAACATTAAACATCTTTAATATGCAAAAAACCATAGGAATTGTACTCATCGCGGTGGGAGTGCTGATGATGATCTATACCGGCTTCAACTATGTTACTACAAAACGAGTGGCAGATATTGGCCCAATTAAGGTAGATAAAGAAGAGAACCACCCGGTGGCATGGTCGCCCATTGTTGGCGGAATATTGCTTGTAGGAGGCATAGTAGTACTGGTGACGGGCAAAAACGGAAAATAAATCCTGCCGGAGATTTTGTTAAGCCTACCCATACAAGACCTGGCAAACATCGCAATAAAATGATCGCCGTTGGTGCTTGCCGAGTTTTTTCTTTATGAAAAGCGCCCCGTCCCGGGGGCATATCTTTTTGGTATAGACAAGATAGTGCTTTTTTAGCTCGTATTTTTTCTTCCATTCATAAAAATCAAAACTATACTGGCGCGCTTCTTTTATGAGTAGGTTCAATTGTTTAGCTGGCAGAGCGCCAATTTTGCTTTCCGGATGTACCCGGATGCGGAAAAGCACTTCGTTTTTAATAATATTACCCACACCTGCAAAAATATTCTGGTCAAGTAAAGCATCGCAGGCAAGCATTTCCGGCACGGCTTTCAATTTTTGCCTTGCTTTGGCGGCGCTCCATTGAGCGTTCATTACATCTGCTGTCCAGTCATATACATCATTTAAGTTTCCGTCAATAAATTTAATGGAACAGGAATAAAAATTCCATTCCCCATTACTGAATTTCATACTTAGGCGGGGTGCGGCGTTTTCTTTTTTTTCATTTATCCGGTAGCTGCCGTACAGCATTAAGTGAATGCGCAATGTAAAACCCGGGAAACATATCAAGGTGTGTTTGCCCCATGTTTTTATATCTGTTATTTTCTGGTGAAGGATACGGTGAATATCGGTTTTGCTGTTGCCGCTTACCTCAAGCACTGTTTGACCAATAAATGGTTCTGCGAGTTCTTTTAATATAACAATTGATGGGCCTTCGGGCATACATAAGAGTTAAAACCCGAAGAGGTATTTTTGTTTATTAACTATTACTCAATTTTTCATTCCCCGTTGAACATTGAGCATTTAGCACTGAACATTTTTTTAGTATGTTTGCCTTATCACCTCCGGCATCTTTCCTGTTTCGAGGTCTTTAAAGTCATTGGCTTCCAGCGTATGGTGGAATACATCGCGGATATAGTACAGTATCTTCCCGGTTTTAGCATCCACAAAATACTTGTAACTGAAATTATTATAATTGGCCTGGATGTAATACACGACTCCATCAGGGGCGGTAGTGATCGTTTTCAATATATCCATCGCGTCTATCACTTTCAGCCCGTGCGGGTATATCTTTTTAGCGTCGGCCAGCGGCATAGACATATTGTCCTGCTCTACCACCAATTGCTTTTTCATCACATCCAGCCTGTTTTTACGATATAGTTTCATCAGGCTGGTATCAGCTACATTGGGGCTGGTTTTTAGTATCTCGTCGCTTTTTTCAAAGCATTGTTCGAGAAACTGCACGGCAGTCAGCATTACGGCGTAGTACATATCCGGAGATTTTTGCGCCAGCTCTTCAAATGAAGCCCGCGAATCATAAAAACTCGGCAGCAGTGCATACGCCCCGTTAAAAGCATAATTCACAAAACCGCTTTTTGTTATTTTGTTGGATACGATGAGCTTATTGTCATTGTCATTATTTTCGTTCATTATATTATTGATGAGAAAGGAATTGGCAAGGTCGGCATAATAATTTCCCACCTCACTGAGCTTTATAAATTTGTATGGCGTAAACTTCCAGGCCTGTTTTATTGCCTTTTGTATGGCGGCATTATATACATTGCTGTCGTTATCATCAAGAATGACGAGGAGGGTACTCTTTTTTATCTTGTTAAAATTATCCCTGTTAAAATTCGCAAACTGCCCGAAGGACATAGTTGTAGCAAAAATGCAAAATGCAAAAACCGCCAATATTTTTTTCATATCAATTTATTTGCCCCAAAGATAATCCTACTTTGGCAAATTCAGAATTCATAAACAAAACTTGTACTTTTACACCCATAAAACAAGACCATATATGCGAAAGAAAATTATGCTGCTTGGTTCCGGTGAACTGGGCAAAGAATTCACCATTGCCGCCCAGCGGATAGGCCAGTATATCATAGCTGTAGATAGTTACCCGGGCGCACCCGCCATGCAGGTGGCCCATGAATTTGAAGTAATAGATATGCTCAATGGGGAACTGCTTGATAAGATAGTAGCGAAGCATAAACCTGACATCATAGTGCCGGAAATAGAAGCCATCCGTACGGAACGTTTTTATGATTACGAAAAGCAGGGGATACAGGTAGTACCGAGCGCCCGCGCCGCTAATTTCACTATGGACAGGAAAGCCATCCGTGACCTCGCCGCAAAAGAACTTGGCCTGAAAACAGCCGCCTACCGCTATGCTACCACCTTAGAAGAATTCAGGGATGCTGTAAAGGTTATCGGACTACCGTGCGTGGTAAAACCACTTATGTCTTCTTCAGGCAAGGGCCAGAGTACCGTGAAAACAGAAAGCGATATTGACAAAGCATGGGGATATGCCTTTGAAAAAGGCCGTGGCGATAAAAATGAAGTGATTGTGGAGGAATTTATCCCCTTCGACAGCGAAATAACCCTGCTTACCGTAACACAAAAAAACGGGCCGGCTTTGTTTTGCCCGCCCATAGGCCACCGGCAGGAGCGAGGCGACTATATGGAATCATGGCAACCGGCTGCCATTTCAGATTATCAACTAAATGAAGCGAAAAAAATAGCGGGAGCGGTAACCCGCAGCCTTAATGGTTATGGCATCTGGGGCGTAGAGTTTTTCCTTGCGAAAGGGACCGTTTATTTCTCCGAACTATCTCCCCGCCCGCATGATACAGGAATGGTAACACTGGCAGGTTCGCAAACTTTCTCTGAATTTGAGCTGCATGCCCGCGCTATCCTTGGCCTGCCTATCCCTGAGATAAAACTGGAACGCGCAGCGGCCAGCGCCGTTATCCTTGCAAAAACTGACAGCCAGAATTATCCTAAATATACCGGACTTGAAAAAGCCGCCGCTTTTCCTCAAACCAACTTCCGTATTTTCGGCAAACCCTTTACCCGGGTCAACCGGCGGATGGGTGTTGCTCTTGCCTATGCCCCAGTGGGAACTTCCACAGATATTGTGAGAAAAGTAGCGAAAGAAGTGGCGGATTGTATAGAAGTTGTGTAAACTCGAAAATTGGGAGAATAAAAAAATGTTACGGACAAAAATGGCGACAAGTTTCTTTGAAACAGCCCTTTTTTGCAAGCGCTGCCTCCACCATAAAAAAAATCTCTCAATACCCTTTGCAGATAAGGATAGGTTGTTATCTTTGCCGTAAGTAGGGGCATGATATTTAATGCCCGCAAAATATATTAAAAACATGGCATTAAAATTTATAACCTCCACCACCGGCCTGCTGAAGCAGTTGCAAAATATTAGCGGCGTTATTGGTACCCGCACAGTAATACCCATCCTGGAATATTTTCTTTTTGAAGTGGAAAAGGGTGGCAACCTTGTCCTTACCGCTACCGACCTTGAGGTGAGTATGCGCACCGCCCTGAAAGTGGAATCGAAAACCGCAGGGAAAATAGCCGTGCCTTCCAGGCTCATTATGGATATATTGAAAACCCTGCCTGAGCAGCCCGTTACTTTTACTATCAATGACGAAAACCACTCTATAGAAATAACAAGCGACAACGGTAAGTACAAACTTGCCGGCGAAAGCGCGGAAGATTTTCCTAAATTCCCTGTGCTGGAAGGTTCTGGCAATATTACCCTGGCTGCTTCGGTTATTTCTTCGGCAATAGTGAATACTTCATTTGCCATTGGCACCGATGAACTCCGCCCGGCCATGACCGGGTTGTATTTCCAGATGACGGATGCTGAACTTCGTTTTGTAGCTACGGATGGCAACAGGCTGGTGCTGTACAAACGCAGCGATGCACATGGCGAAAAAGAAGAATCATTTATATTGCCAAGAAAAGCGCTTAACCTTTTGAAAACATCGCTCCCCACGGAAGATGTAACGGTAACGCTTGAGTATAACCGCCTGAACGCGCATTTCAGTTTTGAAAATATGCACATGATATGCAGGCTGATAGATGAGCGTTTCCCTGATTACAATGCAGCCATCCCGGTAGATTCACCAAACAAACTGGTGGTAAACCGCAATGACCTTTTGAATGCGCTCCGCCGTACCATTATATTCTCTAACAAATCTACCAACCAGGTGAGGTTTAAAATTACCGGCAGCGAATTGCAGGTAAATGCACAGGATATTGACTTTAGCAATGAGGCCAACGAACGCCTTGCATGCGAATATGAAGGCGCTGATATGGAAATAGGCTTCAATGCCCGCTACCTGATAGAAATGCTTGGCGCGCTGGATTCTGACGAGGCCACGCTTTCATTGTCGGAATACAACAGGCCTGGTATCCTTACGCCGAAAGAGCAAAGCCAGGGGGAAAATGTGCTGATGCTGCTGATGCCGATCGTACTGAATGTGTAAATTAAATGGTTGAATTGTTTGTTAAACTGCTGAAGCATTTTTTTAACAATTTAACACAATGCGATTAAGCATTGCAAATTTATTAATTAAGCAATGTACCTCATCAAAAACGCCCATATCGTCAATGAGAATAAAATTTTCTCTGGCGATGTCTTGATTAAGGATGGGCGCATTGAAAAGATTGCGGGTGAAATAAGCCGCCTCCCTTATGCAATAGAAGAAATAAATGCCGAAGGGAAATACCTTATCCCCGGTATGATAGACGACCAGGTGCATTTCCGCGAACCGGGCCTTACCAACAAAGCGACTATTTATACCGAAGCGCGTGCAGCTGTTGCCGGCGGGGTAACTTCCTTTATGGAAATGCCCAATACCAAACCACCAGCTGTGACACAGCTCTTGCTTGAGGATAAGTACAACATCGCTGCTAATACTTCTTTGGGCAATTATTCATTCTTCATGGGGGCTACCAATGATAATCTTGAGGAACTGAAAAAAACAGATGCTTCGAAAGTCTGCGGTATAAAGGTATTCATGGGTTCATCAACAGGGAATATGCTGGTGGATAATAATGAAGCGCTGAAAAAAATATATTCGGAATGTGACAACCTCATAGCCATCCATTCTGAAAGTGAGGAAATAATAAAAGGAAACCTTGCCATTTACCATGAAAATTACGGTGACAATATTCCTATAGAATATCACCCGCTCATCAGGAGCGTAGAGGCTTGTTATGTATCTACTCAAAAGGCAGTTGCATTGGCAAAAAAATATAATACCCGCCTGCATATCCTGCACATTTCTACAGAAGAAGAATTAGAGTTTTTTGATAATACAATTCCCCTCGCTCAAAAGCGTATCACGGCAGAGGCCTGTGTACATCATTTGTGGTTCGACGCCAATGATTATAAGGGGTTTGGGGGATTGATAAAATGCAACCCCGCCATTAAGGAAGCAAGACATAAAAAAGCAATCCTCAATGGCCTGCTAAATGACAAAATAGACATACTCGCCACCGACCATGCCCCGCACACGTGGGAAGAAAAACAGAGTGATTATATGCACTGCCCGAGCGGGTTGCCATTGGTGCAGCACCCGCTCCTGATGATGCTTGAGTTCTATCACGAAGGTAAAATTTCTCTTAAAAAGATCGTAGAAAAGGCATCGCACGCCCCGGCGGTATGCTTTAAAATACGGGACAGGGGTTATATCCGTGAAGGATATAAAGCTGATTTGGTTTTGGTGGACCTGAACCGGAAACATACTGTAAGTAAAGAAAATATCTACTATAAATGCGGATGGTCGCCACTCGAAGGCCACACGTTTAATTCTACCATTGATACTGTTTTCGTGAATGGGAACAAGGTATTTGCAAATGGTGTTTTCAGGGAAGACGTGAAAGGGGAGAGGCTGGGATTTGGTGAATGAAAAACGAAAAGTGAAAAATGGTGAAGGGAAAATATCCAGTCTTGAAGAGAAGTGTAAATGAAATCAGAGTAATTTTAGCCTAATCCAAGCGTTACCCATTCTAACTATCACCTAAAAATCAATAACTGTTTTATGATCAAGATAATGAATGCCTTCTGTGGAGGCGATGCCACGGATATGGTATGTAAACATTTCACGAAGTATAAGCGCCGGAGGGAACTGGTCTGGCGGAAAGAGGCCGGAGTTGAATATTTCGAGGATCCGCGAAGTATAAAGCCTGGCCACGATTTGGATATTCAGGTCAGGGCGATACAGCCCATTGGAAATACCTTTTTCAAGATTGCCGATAATAGATTTAAACGCAAAGCCCCAGCGAAACTGGTCAAGCCTTTCATAGCTGGCAGGGTAGTATTTTTTTAGTTCGTACAGTAAAGACGGGTTCATCGCTTTTGCCATCACTGCATTGCATCGGTAAATTTCAAGCAGCTCATCAATAGCATTTAAACCCGGTTGATCTGTCACCTCACAAAATTCGATTTCCTGGTCATTTATAACCTGTTCTATCAGTTTATCTATCAGGTCGGCTTTGTTTTCCACCTCCAGGTACAGGGTCTTTTTAGAAATACCGAGGTGCTGAGAAATATCATCCATCGTAAGGCTTTTGATGCCATACTGAAAAATCAGTTTCTTCACTTCCAAAAGAATATTTCTGTCCTTAGTCACTTATTAAATTATACATTAGGAATTATACATTAGGAATTAATCAATTTCCGATAGGCCTAAACCTTTTGTTAAACTGCATTAATGGCACTTTTATAATTAATAAACAGCAAATATACGAAAAAAATAAACACGGGAAACGAAAATAGGTTTTAAAGTTTCCAGAAGGAGGTATTAATGCTTTTATATTAGTTATGCACCCTGTATATTGTAACTATGCAATTACCTTGTACATATATGCTGTGAATGGGCTTATAGGGAAATGGTTTCCAGTGAAACCTTTGGTATGCAATAAGATACTGGCATTTATCAATTTCATCGTCAAAATGAAACCGCGCCCTATCATTGTCTGGCAGCATCCTGAACACCCACTCACAAGGCCAATGCAAAGTTTGATAAACTACGCGGCCTATTCGGGCAGGTGTGGCATCTTTCCTTTTTGATTTTGTGGCAAAAATCTTCTTGTTAGCGGGTGTTTACAACGCGTCCGTCTTTTTCTGCCATTTGTAATAGTATCTTTTCTGTTAATCCCCCTCAAAAAAGAATTAATCTTTACCCAACCTTCTAATCCTGAATTAATCTTAATTTTGTGGCAACTATATTTGCTATGAGGCATTATACAGTTGCTTATTTTTACTGGATAAGGAATAAATATGATTAAAGTAACCATAGACGGTATTGAAGTAGAAGTAGAAGAAGGCACTACCATCCTGAATGCGGCGCGCAAAATGGGTGGCCCGAATGTGCCCCCTGCCATGTGCTACTACAGTAAACTGAAAGGCAGCGGCGGCAAATGCCGGGTATGCCTGGTAAAAGTAGCTGCCGGCAGTGCGAAAGACCCACGCCCTATGCCCAAACTGGTAGCCAGTTGCGTAACGCCTGCCCAGGACGGCATGGTGGTAGAAAACCTGAAATCGCCTGAAGTGCTGGATGCAAGGCGGGGCATTGTTGAGTTCCTGCTACTGAACCACCCGCTCGACTGCCCAATATGCGACCAGGCCGGGGAATGTGACCTGCAGAATTTAGGTTTCGAGCATGGCAAGGCCAAAACCCGCTATGAAGAAGGCCGCCGCAAATTTGAAGTAATAGACATAGGCCCATATATAAAGCTACACATGACGCGCTGCATACTCTGCTACCGCTGCACGTATGTAGCCGACCAGCTGACCGATAAACGCGTACATGGAATTATCTGGCGTGGCGAGGTATCCGAAATAAGCACGTATATAAAGAACTCCATAGAGAATGATTTCTCTGGCAATATGATAGATGTATGCCCTGTGGGCGCATTGACGGATAAGCCTTTCCGGTTTGAAAGCCGTGTATGGTTCCTGAAACCAATGAATGCCCACCGCGACTGCCCTAAATGCAAAGGCAAGGCCGTGGTATGGCTGCACGGAAAAGAAGTTTATCGTGTAACCGGCAGAAAAGATAAATACGGCGAACTGGAAGACTGGATCTGCAACGAATGCCGCTTTGAAAAGAAAGATACCAAAGAATGGGTAATAGAAGGGCCTCGAAGCATTGAGCGCACATCTGTCATTAACCAAAACCATTTTGAAGCGCCATATAAATCTCTGATGGCAAAGAAGCAATTACCCGCCGCTGATGAAATGCTAACGGCGGCTGAGAAAGAGGAGGCATAGCGAGTGAAAAACTAAAAATGAAGAACGCTTTAGAAAGCGTGATGGATTTGAAAAATTGGGGTTAATTATTTTTTGACTTACGACTATAAGACATGGATATATTCTTTTTACTTTCTAAAACAATACTGGTGGTGCTGATATTCACCATTTCGCTGGTAGTGGCTATGTACTCTACACTGGCGGAAAGGAAAGTAGCCGCATTTCTGCAGGACAGGATCGGCCCGAACAGGGCGGGGCCATTTGGCATACTGCAACCCCTTGCCGACGGGCTTAAATTCTTTTTCAAAGAAGAAATTATCCCGAATGCATCCAGCAAATTTCTCTTCATCGCCGGGCCTGGTATAGCCATGATGACGGCTACTATGACCAGCGCAGTTATCCCCTGGGGCGAGCCACTTACCATTGCAGGCAGGCAGGTATCACTACAGGTAGCAGATATTAATATAGGGATTTTATACATATTTGGCGTCGTTTCGCTTGGCGTATATGGTATTATGATCGGCGGATGGGCTTCTAATAACAAGTTCAGCCTTTTGGGCGCTGTGCGGGCTTCATCGCAAATGATCAGTTACGAACTGGCAATGGGTATGTCTGTTATCGCCCTGCTGATGATGACAGGTTCGCTTAGTTTAAAGACAATAGTGGAACAACAACAGGGCTGGCACTGGAATGTTATCTATCAGCCGCTCGGTTTTCTTATATTTATAGTTTGCGCTTTCGCAGAATGTAACCGCTCACCTTTTGACCTCGCGGAATGTGAATCGGAACTTGTAGGCGGCTACCATACCGAATACAGTTCTATGAAACTTGGATTTTATCTTTTTGCCGAATACATCAATATGTTTATTTCCGCAGCCGTTATTTCGACTATATATTTCGGCGGGTACAATTTCCCTTTTATGCATAGCCTTGGCCTTTCAGGCAATTGGTTATCAATAGTTGGCGTAGTAGTGCTTTTTGCGAAGATATCATTCTTTATATTCTTTTTCATGTGGGTGCGGTGGACGATACCACGTTTCCGCTACGACCAGCTGATGAAACTCGGATGGCAGGTACTCTTGCCTTTGTCCATCATTAATATCCTGCTTACGGGCGGGATAATGGCATTTTTTAAATAGTAAGATAAATTTCCTTTGAGGAATAGGTAAAATATTATGGAACCATTAACCAACAGGTCGAAGAAATTAGTTCATAAGCCAATGAACCTTGCAGAAAGGGCTTACCTGCCCGTTATTGTTCATGGCATGGCTATTACTATGGGTCATTTTTTCAGGAAGAAAGCGACTATACAATATCCTGAGGTGAAGCGTGAATTCGCGCCTGTTTACCGCGGTGTACATATATTAAAGAGGGATGAAAACGGCGCTGAGCGTTGCACTGCCTGCGGCCTGTGCGCCCTTAGCTGCCCGGCTGAAGCCATCACCATGACCGCCGCTGAAAGGAAACCGGGAGAAGAACTACTTTACCGAGAAGAAAAATACGCCGCTGTATATGAAATAAATATGCTTCGCTGTATTTTCTGCGGATTGTGCGAAGAAGCCTGTCCGAAAGAAGCTATCTTTTTGAGCGATTCTATTGCTATTGCCAATTACGACCGCGAAAGCCTTGTTTATGGTAAAGACCGTCTCGTAGAACCAATGGACCCAAAAGGCCATATCAATACTGTAGAAGAAGCGGAAAGGCAAAAATGGTTTAAAAGCAGGTAGTTAAATTTTAGTATTTATAGTAATATAAAAAGCCCCGTCCGGATAGGCTGAACGGAGCTTTTTGATTTGGTTTATTTGATTAGTTCTTATTTTACCATCACAACCGTTTTTGCAACCTGCTCATTCCCGATGATCAGTTTTACAAAATACATACCGCTGCCCGAACCATAAGCGGAAGGGTCGAAAGTAAATATATGTTTGCCGGATGGCTGGTTCATTTCAGTATTCTCGACAAGGGTTTTACCATTCATATCATAAACTTCAATAGTTACATCCTGGCTCCTATCAAGCGTATATTCTACATTGGTATTCGTGGTAAAAGGATTAGGATAAATGCTTACTCCGAAGCGGCTGGCTATGGTATTATCAATGCCTGTAATTATACTAATAACAGTTATATCCCTTGTAGCAGAGTCGCTGCAACCGGAAGCATTTGTATAGATATATGTTATTGTAAACGTCCCCAAAGTAGATGGGGTAAAATCACCCGCGGAATCAACATTTTGTCCTTCCCATTTGCCACCTGACGGGCTAAATCCTGTAAGCAATACTGGTGTAGTAGAATAGGATAATGTATCATTATTTCCAGCCGAAACAATTGGCAGGTTATTTACAGTTACATCCACACTATCAGTAATGCTACAATGGCTGTTGGTGCTGGTCACTGTAAGATAGTAGGTTGTATTGGACGTAGGCTGTACAAGCGGATTAGATGATTTGCTTGTAAAATTTCGTGCATTGTCTGTCCAGCTATAAGTAATACCTAAAACGCCGGCAACCCCAATATGTATGTCATTACCTGTGCAAATACTTTGATTATTATCGAGTGAAACAGACGGCAATGGAGATACAATTATAACTGTTGAATCTGACCTGGAACAACCGAGGACATTTGAAGCAGCGAGGTAATAAGTAGTACTGGCAGTAGGGCTTACTACCGGCTGCTCGGCAGAGCTTGAAAAACCAGACGGACTGTTAGAGGTCCATACATAAGTAATGCCGCTCATGGTATCGCCAATAGTGACACTGCTGCCTGAGCAGGTCTTTTGCGATTTCCCCGCCAGGTCAGGCACTGATTCTGTATTAACCACTACAGAATCTGAGGCAGAACAGTTTCCACTATTGGTTACTGTAAGATAATAAGTAGTATTAACAACCGGTGATACACCCGGATTGGAAGCGGTACTGGAAAAACCAGATGATGAAGACCATGAATAACTAAGTCCATTAACCGATGCACTACCAATAATAGCGCTACTACCGGAACAAATAGTCTGGCTGCTACCGACATTGGCTACAGGAAAAGGGTTGACAGTTACAATTAATGAATCGGATGAGGAACAATTATTGGAATTTGTTGCCGTAACATAATAAGAAGTAGTAGATGTGGGGCTAACTGTAGGGTTTGAAGAGGTGCTGGTAAAACCAGAAGGACCTGAAGTCCATGAGTAGGTTGCACCTTTTTGTGCAGCAACCCCAATCGACACTGAACTGCCATTGCATATTTTTTGATTAGCAAGGTTTAATTTAGGCAACGGCAATAGTATAACGGTCATAGAACTTGTAGTGGAACAACCGGTGGAAGAAATGGTTTCGCTTAGATAATAAGTAGTGGTAACGGTAGGGCTAACGATAGGGTTAGAGGCTGTATCAGAATAGCCAGTGGGGAAAGAAGACCATGAATAAGAATCGCCCGATATTGCAGTTGAGCCAATAGCAATTGACTTGCCGGGGCATATACTCTGGTTCCCTGCATTGGCCGCTAAAGGTAGTGCAAGGCCGGTAAATGAAATAGTAGAAGTATCATCGCCCGCAAAGCTATCCTTTACACTGTCAGGGTTGGAAGTCCATGCTTTTACAAAAACGCTTCCCGTTGGAAAATAATAAGTGCCAAGATCAACAGTATCGGTAGAGTCTTTGGCAAGGCTTCCTGTCCATAAGATAGTTGTTGCAGTTCCGCCATAAACCGAATCAGTAACATTAACGGATGTTAATGTGTCTTCGTCAAAGTTTTTTATAATCACTTTTACATCCCGGGGGCCGCTGCATGATGTACCACCTGAAGGCAGAAGTATCCTTGTCACCCCTGCATCGCTTGGCTGGTTGATGGTAGTAATATGGAAAAGGGCGTCAGTAAGATATGGATAAAATCCATTTCCAGACCATGCGGTACCCCATACAAAGAGGCTATCCCATCCACCGGTAGAGTATTTATCCTGGTTGTTCGATAATTCGCTCATGTTATAGCTGCCATCCCTTGTTGTAGTGGATGTATCAAAATCAAGTGAAACCAACACCCGGAAAAGGTCAAGCTTTTTAAATGGAACTGTACCACCCACTATTGGGTCTAAGGTATCACCTACAGAATATTTATAACCTGGCTTAAATGTAACTGAATAACCACATATACCACTGGCATCAATATTGATACCGACAGGCATTACAATATACTTGAACGAGGAAGATGTATCGCCAATTTTTAAAACATACTTTACCTCTTTTTTAAATTTCCAGCTGGTTGTAGTTTTTGGCCTGAAGCTGTCGATTACCACCGGCCTGTTAGTTGCAGTATAGCGTGCAGTGGTTACATCGCTATCATTATAAAAATCAAATATAAGAGTGTCCTTAATGTTGAGATCGGTAATGGAGTGCTGATATGAATAGTATAAGGCAATACTATCAAATTTATATGCCGTTTTGCTATTCAGGAAATATTGAGTGCTTCCATTTACCAGGGATTGAGACTTCGGGTCAAAAATTTCCCCTGCTGCATGCCAGGGATTATAAGTGTAACTGGTTCCATTAGTTATTTGTACGGTGCTGTCGGGAAACAGGTCAAAAGCATAATTCTGGACATTTGATGAAATAATGGCCCCATTAGACAAGGCGCCACCCATCCAATCAAGCCATAAACTTTCGGAAATAGCCTGGGCATTGGCGCGTAAACCAAGGCTTGCAAACAATAAAAAGAGTACTGATTTCTTCATGATATTTTGAGTTTTGAGTTTAAGAAAACATGGCATTTATGTAAATTAAGCCGCAAATTAATAATTGCTATCTACAAAAAGTTAGCCTATTAATAAATTATCACAAATACAATAATCGGCTATTCAGCCCATGCCTTATTTAAGCATGTCCACTTTCTTTACAGCTATTCCATTGGCATATATGAAAGTAACAGTATAAATACCTGATGCGTAATCAGATAAATCAAGTGCTATTCTGCTATTACTGCTAATTTCCGCCGGGGAAAATTGCTTTATTACCCCACCATACATATCTGAAATATAAATAGCGGGGGCAGCGCCGTTGTATTCTGGTAAGGACACATTGAAAATGCCGGTGGAAGGATTAGGTGAAATATGGATTTCTTTATTTAGGGCATTTGTGGTTTCTATAGAGGTGAGAGTGCCTGCAAGGGTACCATCCCAAACACCACGCCCATAGGTGGCGGCGCGTATTTTGTTTGTAAGCGGAATAATTTCCATATCATCTACTATTACATTCGGCAGGCCGTTGTTGTAGTATGTCCAGTTGCCATTTGTACTGGTGTCGCATAGGTAAAACACCCCAATATCCGTACCCACATACACGCCATGCAAGGTAGAACCTTCAGATACAATACAGTCAGCCGGCACATTCGGCAGGTTAGTTGAAATATTGGTCCATGAAGTTCCTCCGTTCACAGATTTGAATACTTTTATTCCTGCATTATACCCGGAAAGGCTGATGTACACAGTATCAGGGCTTGACCTTTCTACTGCTATGCCAGACACGTATTGGTTCCCTCCCGGAAGCCCAAATAATCTAGTCCACGTATTGCCGCCGTCTTTGCTCAGGTGCAGGTCAATAGTGCTGGGATAATCATCATTTATCTGGCTTATATAAACATAGTTATCATTAGCAGGTGATATGGCTATCCGGTTATACGGCACGCCGTCATTTGTCCCGTTTGATATATTTGACCAGGTATTACCACCATTTATGGTTTTATAAATATTCTGATCGCCGCCATAGTATAAAGTGCTGGAATTTTGCGGATCCATCACTATTGGTGCAGTCCATTGTCCGGCTTCTGGCTCAATAGAAAAACTCCAGCTTTGGCCACCATCCGTGCTTTTCACAAGGTAACCATATTGGGTTGCCGCATATACGGTATTAGGGTCGTCAAAATCTACAATACAGGTCATGCCATCGCCCTGGCGCACAAAATCCCATGTTCCATTATCTGCCTGGTTTATTCCATTGTCCTGCGCACCTGTGTAGTATAATCCCGGTATGGTAGCGCTGCTGCCAATGCGGTATATCTCCAGTGCCTGTATGCCGTTGCTTATCTGCGTCCAATTTACACCATCATCATAAGACCGGAAGATACCCCCGTCATTACCGTCATATATTGTATCGGCAGAGCCGGGGTAAAATACTATATTACGGTGATCTGAGTGATCATAATTATTGCCAGGGTTGCCATTATCAGTGGTGATCTGGCTAAAAGTAAGGCCCCCGTTAGTAGATTTTGCCAGGTCAATTCCTCCTACATACACTGTATTGGTATCTCTTGGAGATATATTGATGGCAAGATTGTACCATCCGTAAAAAGTAGTAGCGACGACTGCACCCTGAAATACCCAGGAAACTCCACTATTACTTGATTTATATACATATCCGGCATAGCTTTCGGTACCGGATGTGCTTACTAACGAACCCTGTACTAAGGCGTAAACAATAGAAGTATCAGCCGGGGTCATCGCAAATGAAGCAGCTGAGGAACCAAAACCGGTAGTAAGTGCTATCCATGTTTTTCCTGTGTCTAACGATTTATAAAAAGGCGAAGGGTTAAGAGAAGAGGCAAACATTTCTGATGGGTTCAACGGGTTGCTTATTATATCTTTAAAGTTTCCTTTTACCACCAGCGCCCAACTGTTACCGCCATTTGCGCTTCGCCACATACCATTGCTGGCCGTAGCCAAAATTATATTGGGATTAGCGGTATTTATTAGCAGCCGACATATTTGGTTAGCTCCAGTAAGGCTCCATGTCATACCGGTAGTATCCCATGCGTATCCACCATCAATAGAACGCATTATGCCGGTACTATAGGTGCCGCCAAAAAAATTCGCACCTACCGGATATCCATAACCATCGCCTGTAGCCATAAACATAGTATCAGGGTTTCTTGGGTTTATAGCAATATCGGTAACACCCAAATTAGGCAGGTTATCGGTATTTGTAGACCAGGTGGCGCCGCTATCAATGCTTTTCCATAGCCCCCCGGATGGTACGCCTGCCCAAATTATTTTCGGGTTACCCGGCTGAAAGCGGATGCAATTTATCCGGCCGTTTCCCCCATTATTAGCAGGAGTTGTGAAAGGGCCGCTATACTGCCAGACGGCTGCACCTCCGGTTTTATAACTGGGTTGTAGCTGCGTCTGATTAAATTTAAGCCATTCTTTATACAAAATATCGGGCGGATAGGGAGTGCCGTCTGGTTTTACCCGGGGCCCGGCAAAATGCAACCAGCGCTGATACAATTCTTCAATTCCATCTTCGCCCTCTTTATTAACGCCCGGATTTGCTTTTATGGCCTCATTATGACCGTTAATTACATCAATAATGTTATTATTCTTTGATGTGTTTGGTTGTGAGCCGCTTTGGCCAAATGCAGTCAAAGAAACGACAATAAAAAATATCCCTATATAAAACCTAAAGGTTTTCATTGCATACAAAAATTCTATATTCATTAATTCAAAGATAAGGATTTTACGAAGGATTTTATGTTAATTTTCGACCCCTTTATAATATTGAGGTTATTCCCGAGCTTCCAATCCCTATCTTTGCAATAAAAAAACATGATAAAAACAGGAGACAAAGCGCCCGGTTTTACCCTGACAAATTCCGAAAAAAACAAGGTATCTCTGTCCGATTTTATAGGTAAAAATGTGGTTCTTTTATTTTTCCCACAGGCATTTACCGGCACTTGTACAGCAGAACTATGTAATGTGCGGGATGAGCTAAAAGAATACGGGCAACTGAATGCAGAGGTAATTGCTATATCTGTCGACTCTATTTTCACACTTGCTAAATTTAAAGAACTCCAGAATTATAATTTCCTTATGCTTTCTGATTTTAACAAGGAGGTATCGCGCCAATTTGGTACAATTTATGAAGATTGGATATTTGATATGAAAGGGGTTTCCAAACGCTCTGCTTTTTTAATAGATAAAAACGGTATAGTTCAGTATGCCTAAGTGCTTGAAAAAGCGACAGACTTACCTGATTTAAACAAGATAAAGGGAAAACTGGCACAAATTCGCTAACTTATTAATTGTGAGCAACATACGTTCGTGTAAAAATTTTTCACAAAACGTTTGGAAGTATCAATAGTTTTAATATATTTGTATCACAATTGGAAGTAAACACTTGCCGGGTTCAGGTATTTGCTTCTTTTTGATTTACAAACTGTTAAGAAAATACTACCATAGTATAAAAATAACGATCCCGCAATAGCGGGGTATAAAGACGTTCTCATAAGCAATTTTAGAAACAGGTTTAGGCTCCCGCTTAAGCCTGTTTCGTTTTATAGGGGTTTAATTTTCTTCAGTTTCAGGGTAAAATTTGCGCAAGCAGCGCTGGCCAAATATATTTATATCCATTTTTTTGACAGTAAATCGCCTTCTTTTACTACTTTTGCTGCTTTGCGGGAGTAGCTCAGTTGGTAGAGCATCAGCTTCCCAAGCTGAGGGTCGCGAGTTCGAGTCTCGTTTCCCGCTCAATTTTCTCATTCTATTGACAAAGCTCCAACAGTTATTATAGCTCCCAATACAAACCCAGCCACCACTTGCCAGACAGTATGGGCTTTGGAGAGTACCCTTTGACTTAAAACAATAACCATAATTAAACCCAGCAAAGCTGAGAGTTCTAAAGAGGAAGGGTTATGTGGTAAATAATAAATAATTAGCCCTGCCATGCACCCTATACCATTTGCATGCATACTTATCTTCCATTTTATATTGATAAGGGCCAACAATATAGAAGATACCGCTATTGCAATCAGAAAAGGGAAAATGAAATCAGGCAAGGCATAATTTCTTAGTAGCCATGCCGCTACCAAATAG
>Ga0206827_1040_pt1 | contig 31411 bp, 30 predicted proteins | sample Alteio_BWOrgCont_77_FD_152852 | JGI IMG/M metagenome (GOLD analysis project Ga0206827, IMG submission 152852) | Enriched cells from forest soil in Barre Woods Harvard Forest LTER site, Petersham, Massachusetts, United States -... | ecosystem: Environmental > Terrestrial > Soil > Temperate forest >...
CAAGTCTATATGATTGTCAAGGTAAGAATAATCATGCTCGGTATTGGTGGTGCCATTGCCTTTTACTGTACCGATTTCCGTAAAGTTTACCCCATCTGCAGATCTTTCAATAATAAAGTGGTCATTGTTTATTTCTGATTCCGTAACCCAATCGAGCCTTGCAGTTTGAGGATCTTGCAATACGGCTGTAAAATTCATCATTTCTACCGGAAGAGGAGAGGATGAGCTTCCAAGCGTCCAGCGGCTGAATGTAGCCTGGCCGGTAGCAGATACAATCTGGCTGGCATTAGAACTGGTGACCGTGTGCCATAGTCCTCCCGAACCAACATTATCGTTACGGAAAAGAGTAAGGCTTGACGTAGATATACTGTTAAGGTCCGTAGTGGTTAAATTGGCATAATGGAAATCTATCTCTCCGTTCAGGGAGCCTTCATTCTGTGAGACACCAATGTCAAAATATCTTTCGATGCCTGAATGGCCGTTTGAAATATTGCCATGCTGAATGGCGCCTGAGCCGGTGCTTCGGAGTACTGTAACGGTTCCCGGAAGGGTAGCGCCGGAAAATGTAAGGTCGCAGCCAATGCCAGAAAAAGTATATTTTGTGCCTGCCACGGTAGTGGTTTGAGTAGAAGTAATAGTGCCGATTACTTCATTTCCCTGGGTTTCAGAGAGGGTTGCGGCAGGGTCTAAAGTAAGTGTATGAGAGCCTGTATTCAGTGAGCTTATAAGTGTACTTGAAGAAGTTGACCCAGTGAAGTTCAGCGCGTTCAATATAGTTATGCCACCTGTCATGGTTTTAGTGCCGGTGCCCGTAACGTTCAACGTATAATATGAACCTCCGGGAATGCTTTGGCTACCGGTTCCGGTAAGGGCAACGGTACTGCCACTGCCAAAGGTAAGAGTACCATTATTGGTCATATTTCCACACACATCAAGTTCACCACTACTGTTTATGGTAAGGCTAGCCCCTGTGTTTACAGTCACATTAGCGGCAGTATTGCCAGTAGTTGTAATGATAGGATAATTTGTCGTGGCCCCGGTAACCGTAGTAACAGGAATAAATACACTCTGCCCCCCCGCACAGGTTGGCACATTATCATCGCACCAGTTGAAAGCAGAGCCCCAGCTTGAAGAAGTAGCGCCTGTCCATTGGCCAGCGATGCCTAATATCTGGTTTGCCCCAATATCGGGCATAGTACCCCTGCTATTGTCATCTATATCAGTAGTGATCTCAGAAAGAGATACCCCCCTGTTTTTGAGGGCGCAGGTAGTGGCATGAAGGTCGCCTGTAGAATTTGTAAAATTGGGATTTGTTATAACAGAATTTGCATCCCCTGAAGCAGTTGCCCAGGAAGCATAACTGGTATTTAGATAAGCTGTTGGTTTATATTTGCCAAAATAGGTACCTGCAGAATAATAGTTGTTATTACTTATAGTTGAAAAGGCAGTTGTAGAATTCACATATATAGCATAACTGGTGGTACTTGTACCGCTGTTTGCGAAACAATTATCTATTAATAAATTAGTGCCTGAAGTAGAAGTAGTATAGTAGGCAGCGGTGGTACCGGTAGTGCTGGCATCAAGGACGCTGTTATAGAGGTAATAGGCATAAGTAGAAGCTGCGTCATAAATCCCATAATTTTGAGTTGAGGTAGAGCCTATTGTTATAAAATTATTGGCAATGATTGCAGGTTCGGTTGCGCTCGCGCTTACTGCATAGCCGGTGCCGCTGGTAGTGTTACTATCAAAATATAATGCCCCTCCAGTAGTAGAGGAAACCCCGCTGGCAAGGTATATTTTGTTGTTCGTAATAGCAGTTTGGTTAGCCAATTGTCCACCGGTACCACTTGGCCCTACGTCTTTCAAATAAATCCCCGAAGAAGGCGCAGCATTAAAGCTTTCCAACCGGTTATTAATAATGTGGATACCAGGGCAATATTGAGCAAAGATGCCATAGGGGCTACCTATAGCTCCTGATATAATATTAGAGAATGAATCGTTAGTGATTTGCAGCCTGTCCTGGTATTCTGTATAGATAGGACGATAATATGTGTTAACTATTATGTTGCTGTCTATCCTGTTATTTATGTCCATATAACCGGCAGTGGCAGAACCTTGTATATTGAAAGCATAAATGCCATAATTCATATAGTTATGCCTGAAAATATTTCCGGAGTCAATGCATTTAGCGAAGCTATCATTTTCATATACAAGCTCCTGGCTTGCTGCCCCGGAAAAGCCCAATATCTGACAATGAAGTATTTTGTTATTTAAGGCCCCGTATCCGGAGCCTGAAGTTGCGCTTTCGCCAAGTAGAATCACATTGGAAAAGTAATTAGAGCTGGATGCAGTACGCTGAATGGTCATCTTGCTAAAAGTAACGTATTGAGCGCCATTCAAAAATAAAGTATAATTACCGGCCGCGGTGGTACCTGCCGGCTGGGTAAGGATTGTTTTTGAACTATCTGTAGCGCCTGAAGAGGCAGAACCCATAAAAACGACAGTGTCAAGCGGCGCTGCACCAGCTACTTTTCCGATACTTATCTGTTCAGTATAGGTACCGTAGGATACTACGAAGGTAACAGGCCCGCTAATTGCCGGCCCGTTTACGGTACCGCCATCAGGGGTGCCTGAACATCCTGCGGCGGCGGTAGAGCGTGAACCGTTCATGAGGTCGCTTATGGCAGAGGTAAAGTTTACATAGTGCCTTGCAGTCAATGAATTTGCCGAACCAGTACCTTTGGTACCATCAATATAATAGGTACCATTCATTATTATCGGCTGGGCTGCAAATTCATCTGCGCCCATACAAGTGTAGCTGGGGTGTGATGAGCTTGGCCTGGTGTTGCCAAATATATCGGTAGTAATATAAGTGGACACAGTAGTGGTAGTACCTGCTATTAAGAGGCCGTTATAAGCATGAAGGTCCCCGACCAAATTTGCATAAGTAGGGTTTACCAATATTGAATTTGCATCTGTCGCTGCCGTTGCCCACGTCGAATAATTAGCAGGAGGGTAAGCTTTTGATTTATAGCCAAAATTGGTGCCGGTTGTGTAGTAGTCATTATTATTGAGAGCAGAAAAACCGGTAGCTATATCAATAGCATAATTGGTAGCGCCGGTGCCGAGGTTTGCAAAACAATTATCCGTTAAAAGATTAGTTCCCTTGTTAGAAGTAGAATAAAATGCTGAATTGGCAGCAGTAGAACTGTTAATAAGAATACTGTTATAGAAGTAATATGCATAAGTGGAAGCGGCGTCATAAATTCCGTAATTTTGATTTGAGGTAGGGCCTATTGTTATAAAATTATTGGCAATGATTGCCGGTTCGGTAGAGCTCGCACTTGGGTAACCGCTACCGCTAACAGTATTATCGTCAAAATATATTGCTCCTCCTGTGGAAGAAACCCCGCTGGCAAGATATAATTTATTAGTAGTAAGGGTAGTACGGTTAGCCGCCTGACCTGCGGTATTACTCGGCCCGACTTTTACTAAATTAATCGCCGAAGAAGGCACAGTGTTAAAGCTTTCCAACCTGTTATTAACAATATGGATACCAGGGCAATATTCAGCATATATCCCATAGCTGGTAGTAGGAGTACCTGATATAATATTATAGAATGAATCGTTAGTGATTTGCAGGCGGTCCTGGTATTCGGCATAGATAGGGTAGTTATAAGTATTAAGTATTATATTGCTGTCGATCTGGTTATTTCTCCCCATATAATTAGTAGTAGAAGAACCCTGGATATTGAAAGCATAAATACCATAATCCATATAGTTATGCCTGAAAATATTACCGGTGTCGTTGAATTTTGAACTGTCATTTTCATATACAAGTTCCTGGCTTACTGCTCCTGAAAAGCCCAGGATCTGGCAATGAAGTATTTTGTTATTTAAGGCCCCGTAACCAGAACCCGTGGTAGCGCTTTCCCCAAATAGAATCACATTAGAATAGTAATTGGAACCAGAGAGGGTGCGTTGAATGGTCATATTACGAAAAGTAACATACTGTGCGCCATTCAAAAATAAAGTGTAATTACCCGCAATGGTCGTGCCAGCCGGCTGGGTAAGGATTACATTTTCACTATCGCCATTATTTCCCTGGAAGGTAATAGTATTAGTAGCGGAAACGCCACCGGTAGTACCAATGGCTGAAAATAACGGGACTGTTACTTGTTCGTTATAGGTGCCGTTTGCTACCTTAAATATTACCGGGCCACAAATACCACGTGTTTGTATTGAATCTAAGGCCGCATTGAAGCTGGGAATATTACCGGCGGAAGAGCCAATATTGTATGAGCCGTGAAGCCCGGAACCTACATAAATGGAATCGCTGTTGTTACTGGACTTAGGGTCTGTTCCTCCATTCGGGCTGCTTGTAGCGGCGTGTATATAATAATAGCCACTGCTCAAGGTAGCGTTGCCTACGTTCACAATAGCTGATTTATTGGCAGTAAGCGAACCTGTCCATGAGAAAGAAGTTTGAGCGATACCATTTACAGACCATTTTACGGTAACTGAGGTCATTTTGGTACTAGAAAAATTTTCTATGGTAACGTAAACCGGTATGCTGCTCCCACTACAATATCCGTTAAAATTGGAAGTGGAGCTTAAACTGACAGAAGTAACCCCCGCATCGGGGACCGTTGCCGCATAACTGCTTACAGAGGCCATCATCATCAAAAAGATGAGGAGGGATTTTACCAGGGTAGCAGGACGTTTTAATGATGTGAGAAGAAAAGTTTTGAGGGTACTCTTCAATACCACGTTTTGTAAAGATTTGACCATAATATAGTGTTTTTAATGTTTTAATAAGCAGATTGAAAAAATGCAATTGTTAGGCAATTGCAGAAATTTTCATTCGGGGTGTAAAGATAGTGTTAATTTTTAATTAATTCATAAATAAAAATGAAAAAAATATTTTTTTTGCAAAATTATAATTTTTATGACTTTTAGAATAAAAGAAGAAATATATTTTTAGCAAATATATAACGTGCTATATATTAACACTTTAATAAATATCAAAACGCGACATTGGTAATTTTTTTGTCTTTTTGGCTTAAATTGTGTCAACAAAAAAGATAATTTATTGTTTTTTTGACTTTTTATTACATTTGTAAGAAATTTAGCTATGGATTATAACTATAAGGGTAAATTGGTCATAAATCCGGTACGTACCCTTTGATAACTGGTGTAGCTTCTTTCTTGGCGGGACGATAGGGGCCTCCCAAAACAAAGGTTTAATAGCAGGTATTTCTGTTTCCAATAAATCGGTCTTATACCCAGCCAAAAAACTATTGGAAAAAGATGAATAGGTATGGCAACTCCCAAACATTTCCGGTCACCATGGCGCCATCATAGAGAATACTATATATAATAGCGGCTGAAGCTGACAGAAGCCTTGCCAGCAATACATGAAAAAGCCACCCTCCTTATACACCTTGTTTCTGAACTGGAACTGAGATTTCAATCAAAAGATTGGTGGAGGCATGTGCGTTCATTCCATCAGCATTACCTACTTTATAGTCAAGGCGGTTGATGATAAAGCTGCCCATAAATGTATTACTCTTAAAATTAAAGGGGATGGTTATTTGCTTCCGCACTCCGTGTAGTTCAAGTATGCCAGTGGTTTCATAGCCTGTGGCGGTTCTGGAAATTTCGGTAGAAACAAATTTGATGGTAGGATAATGATCCACATCAAACCAACTTCCACTTTTTGCTAAAATATTCATCAGGAAATTTCCAGTACTAATAGATGCAACATCAATAGTGACAGAAAACCGGGACCCGGCCAGATCGTTTTCATCAAAAACCAGATCGCCTTTCATAGACTTGAAAACCCCCGAAGGATCTTTACTTGAGAATTTAACGGAATAGCCGTCGGAGATTTTCCAATGGGCGATTATTGAAAATGTGAATGCAGATAAGAGCATGACCGATGCAATAGCAACCGGCAATAATATTTTTTTCATTTTTTTCATTATTTTAATTTCCTATACAAAGCTCCTGCTCTGCCACCGGCTAAAAAATAATGTAGATTAAGAAATGAAAACGCCTATTTGTTTCGGGCATATTCTCCCCGTATCTTGCTTAGGGCTTCGGGGGTAATGCCTAAGTATGAGGCTATCATTTTTTGAGGAACACGCTGAATGATATTAGGATATGTTTTTTCAAAATCCTGGTAACGCTCTAAAGCCGTAGCGCTTATAAGCATGATAATGCGGTCTTGCATGGCCGATATACGCCTGAATAATTTTTGCACATTGGCTGAAGAAGGGTTTATGGATATGAGCGCTGATTTTTCAAAAACATAGCGGTCGAATATCTCTATCTCAGAGTCTTCTATGGCATCAATGAATAACCGGGAGGGTGTATGCTGCATCTGTGACGCGATGTCTGAGATAACCCAGTCTTCCGGGGCAAAAGAGAAGATATGCTCTTTGCCTTTTTTATCAATGACATAGCTGCGCAAAAGCCCTTTTTGAACGTAAAATGACCGGCTTGCCTTTTCATTCTCACGCAATAATATATCCCCTTTTGCAACCCGCTTTACCTGGACATGAGACCGCAACTTTTCCATTATATCATCAGATACTTTCTCATTTCCAATAATAGTGTCAATTATAGACTTCATCTAAGTAAGCACACTGTTTCCAGCAAAATTAGGATTAATTATACATTTTTTATAGCTGATGGGTCCGTCAGCCATTCATATTCACCCTGCCAAAAAGCTTGTTTTCCATTTTAAACTCACTTGTCTTTTCCTTTTCTTCAGAGATCGTAAACATCCATTTATGATGCTTGCCGGGCATTTGGGGCATCGGCTTCTTTTATAAATTGACCGGCGTTGTGTACCCTGTTAAACGCAATTGCGCCGGTAAAACCAGCGCAAAAACTTAATATCGTAAATATGGTATAATTCAGAATGCTTCTTTTCATTGGCTCCCTGATATTTTTATTTTTATTTTCTCATATATTCCAAACCATCAACTGTTATGTGGTCAGCTGTTTGGTTATAAGTAACCTGGCTCGTTGCAGTTGGAGTAGTACTTGCAGTGGCAGGGGTGGTTATAGTCAGAACGCCATTTGTAAATGTGCTGGTATAGTCTATTTTTTTGCCTTTGATAGTGTAGGTAGCTCCATCAGCAGTTTTTATTGTGAGCTTCATTTTTTTATTATCGGTAGCTACCCATTCGCCAACAAATTTTTTGCCCCCTTCGGTATAATCAATCACAGCAGGGATTGCAGCTTTGCCAGTAGCTGCTGGTTTAGCTTCAGCGCCGCCTGCAGGTGCAGGTACTATTACGTTAGCAGAGATTTTCAAAGTTGGTTCCGGGTTGCTCGGGTCATTGGTATATACATGTATATCTTTTGTTTCTTTTCCCTTTTTGCCTGCTGAATAAAAAGTCACTTTAATATTGGTGGTTTCCCCGGCCTTTAGTAAGGTTTTTTCAGGCTCAGATACAGTACAGCCGCATGAAGTTTTTGTTTTTATTATATTGAGGTCGTTTGTGCCATTATTGGTGAATTTAAATTGGGTTGTAACTATTTCGCCCTGTTTCACATCACCGAAGTCATTGGTCATTTTATCAAATACGATCTTAGGCGCTTTTGCTTTTTCTTCAGCGGTCATCGGGGGGAAGTACTGGTGTACATCAGCTATAACACTGAGATCTTTTTCAGGCGTTTTAACATCATCAGTTACTAATTTTATCTGTTCGAAGATCAAACCATAATCCTTTGCTTCAGATACATTATAATGGATATCAAGTTTTGCTTTTTGTTTTGGCTGAAGGGTTAGCGGCAAATCAGAACTTTTTGCAAATATAAAGTTAGGACCCTTAATTGATTTAACAGTTATTGCAGAAGTTCCTGAATTATAAAGTGAAAGAACCTGAAACGTATCTTTTACATTGTTTTTTAAAGAGTTAAAACTAAGGCTGTTTGTTTGCATGCGCAAATTGCCTGAAGAATTTGGGAAGCTGTCTTCAATGGTTTTTATCCTTGCCAGTACAGTACCATTAAAACTCAGCACCTGTGGGCTGGGCTTGGCATTAGAATATACCATTACACTTTTATTAAAGGTACCCACGCGGCCATTGGGGTCGAATGTAGCTTTTACATAGCCTTCGCCCTTTGGCGGCACGTCATCTTTAGTGAAGTCAGTCACGGTACATCCGCAACCTGGTTGCGCCCTATCTATTTTCAGGGGCTTATTGCCGGTATTGGTGAATTTGAATGTGTACACAGCCGGGCCGCCGTCTTCCTTTATTGTCCCAAAATTGTGGGAAGTGGTTTCAAAAGTAAGTACAGGGGCATCGGCAGGGGCGGCATTATCATTTTGAGAATACGCAACGCCCGATGCAAAAAAGAAGCTTAGAATGAAAACATAAATTTTTGTCATAGCTGATATACTGATTTTAAAAAGCGAATTTACTATTGTTTTTTTAATGATTTACAATTTTAACTACACATTAACCTTTTGGACTCCGATCCTGCAAAAATACACATTATTCTGTTACATGGTAGCGTACAAACAGAGTCTCACTGCCCTTTTTTACATTTGCCAAAACGTTTACTGTTTCTAAAAAATTCCCAAGTTTGTATGGTAAAAATGATAATCTTACGAATCCTTGTTTCCCAGGGGCTATCTCTTCCTGGCTCCAGTCTACTGTTACACAGGGGCAATTTGGTTCGGCGGCGGTTATTTTTAAAGGGTTTTTACCGGTATTTGTAAAAGTAAAAGTGGTAACTTTCTTACCTTGCCTATATATCACGTTTGCTTCATACCTTGAAGCACTGTCAAATTTCAAGGTTGTAAGCGGTATTTTTACAACCTGCACCTCTTGCCTGTATGCCTGGCAAAAAAAACCTGATAATACTATCAATATCAAACCTATCCCTAATGTGTTCTTTTTCATTTTTACGCAACTGCAAATATATAATGGCTTGTAGTTTTTACCAAGACGCATATATTCATCTTTTCGTTGCATCCCGGCGCTAATAAAATATCGACAGGTTCAAGTTTTTATTTTTTAATTCTTAAAAAACGCAATAATGTTTGTAGTTTTGCCCCGGAGAGATGTCAGAGCGGTTTAATGAGGCGGTCTTGAAAACCGTTGAGGGTAACACCTCCGGGGGTTCGAATCCCTCTCTCTCCGCAGAAAGGGACTGGCTCAAAAACGAAGCGTCAGTCCCGTTTTTGTTTCCCTCATAACTACCTGTAAACCTATTTATTAATTCAAAAACGGAATTCACCCGTTTGGTTAGAAATGCCCCATTTTCGCGGGTATAGTAAATCCCGTCAGGGAATACCAATTTCTGCAATCTATCCTTTACCGTCACATCTCCTAATGCCCATGTTGTCTGTAAGTTAGCGCTGATGGTTACCGCCTTTTCAACCGCTTTGCCCAGGTTAGAAATGCCGGAATCACATTTGGACAGTTCCTTTGCAATTACTTTTTTCTCGTCCAAATATTTCAGTTTGAATTTCTCAAAGGTCGTTGCATCCATTTGATTGAGCGCATAATGTTTTTCCTCAATGGTATCCAGTTTTGCATCTACCTCTTTTAGCCGTTCCTTTAAAAGACGTTCCTGCTCTCCATTGTCCTTGTTCAGCTGGTGGTATACATATTCAAGAGTGTATTTGAGCGGCTCCATGAGTTCAGGCCGTACCACATATTGCCCGATGAAGCCCTGAAAAAGCGTGTGCATCTTATTCGCATTCATACTGCATTTGCAGCCGTTTGTCCTGCATTTGTAATAATGGATGCCTTTGGCTTTCATCAGATAGCCGGTGAACGGCTCTCCGCAGGTGGCGCACTTTACAAATATTTTTAGCGGCAGATCGTTGTTCTCTTTGACGTGCGGAACACCCCGCCTAGTATTCGTACCCATTATGTCATTGACCTGCAAAAACAGTTCTTTTGAAATGAGCGCCTCATGGGTTCCTTCAATGACTTTGCCGTTGAGCATTTTATGCGCAATCATTCCGCAGTAGAACGGGTTTTTAAATATCTTGCTCATTTGCTGTTTGTAAATGACAAGCCCCAGCGCTTTGAGCTTTTCTACGATTTCATCGCTTCGCAATCCTTGCAGTTTCCAGTAAAATGCTTGTTGGATTTTACGGCCTACGTCATTGATTTTAATTTCCCGTTTGCCGTTTATCCTGATGCTGTCATAGCCCATCGGCAGGCGCACCACCCATTCGCCGCGCTCAAATTTATAGGTCATTCCGGCGATTACCCGCTGACGGCGCAATACATTGTCATAGTTTGAAAAAAGGAACTGGATGTTTTGCTGAAATACGCCAGTCGGGTTTGAAACGTCAGTCGGTTGGGATATGGCATTGATAGCTACGCCGTATTTTTCGCGCAAATCCTGTGCAAGTTTTATTGCCCCGCCCCCCGTTCTTGAAAACCTGTCTACTGCATAGACAAGTATCTGGCTGATTTTGCCTTTGCTGTTTTTAATATAGTCCAGCATCCGCTGAAACTCTTTCCGCCCATCGGTTTGCGCCGATTCATATTTGCCGCCAAAATATGCCACAATATGCAAGCCGTTCCGTTCCGCATATTCGTCAACTACCTGGCGCTGATATGGCAGGCTCATATTCTTTTCCTGCTCTTTGCCGGATACGCGGGTGTATGCCACCACTTCATTCATAGTGCGGTTGTCCAATGCGCTTACATTTCGTTTTCCAAATTGGGTAAACACGTCCAGGTGCCTTTTTTCTTGTATCGTTTCCATGTCTTTAAAATTCACAGTTATATAGTTGCCCCAAGCAGCAATTTTGCCAGCGCCTCTAGGGTTGCAATAATCTCCCGCGCTTCTTCATCGGGAAGGTTTTCCAACCCAGCGAATGTTTTCAGCTTTTCGGAAGTCAGCGGCTCTTTGCGAGGATTGCATGGCACGTAGTTCCTTACTTTCCTTTGCAAAAATTGCTTATGCAATTTAGGGTTTTTCAAAGATTTGTACGGTTATTTTTTCTTCTTTTTATCCACCATCTGTATGTTATCTATCAATGTCTTCCTCCTGTTCAATGGTTCTTTCATCGTTTTTGCGCAGATCCTCTCTTCTGGCAAGTTGCAGTTCATTGAATACTTCGTTTTCTAATTCTTCTATCGAAGCTTCGCTTTGCCATCGCATATAATCACGCATATAGGCTTTCTGTAAACTCTCGCGGGTTTTATATTGCGAAATTGACCTGTTAAACCACGCTTTCGCTTCCTTGATAAAAGCCGAGTCTGAAAGGTATTCGAGCCTGTCAAGCTCTGCTTCATAAAGCAAGGCGAGCAATTCTTTTTCGTCCATATCTGTATTTTTTTAAGTTGTTGTATCAATTATTTTTTCTTTCGTCCTTGTATCTCCAATGTAAAAAATTTGGAGCAGGGAAACGGTTAGCAAGATAGCGTGTCGCCCCCTCGACACTTCGTTTTGAGGTGTCCGACACGCTATCTTGTCGGGGCAGGCTGCCCCGAACCCCTGCATACTTATCTTTCCAATTCCCATTCAATTTCATTTTTGCCCTTCTCTTGAATTTGGGAACGCATACGTTGGATTTCCGAAAAATCCCTGTCTTTACACGCAATGTAAAAATCAATGAGCTGGGCCTTTGTCAATACCTGGTCGGGGGAGAAAACAACATACTGGTCAATAGTGCCAGCGGCTGTTTCTTTGGCATCATAGCGGGTATTTTTAAGCACAATCCCATCATACCCAGCCAGTGAAAGAACGTGTACAAATTGCTCGTTTGCTTCCTCTTTATTTACTTGCATCATACGTTCCTGCCAATATCCTCGCACTCCTTTCACATTGCCAATATATTCAGCATATTCGTCCCGGTCATCCATCATCAGTTCAAAGGAATCGCGCCCCGCTACTTTTGCCCTCAGCAATTTTCTTTCTTTTCGCAACGCTTCAATATTTGCGTATATGAGCCTTCTTTCTGGTTCAGGCGCGGCAGCGGTGTGAATGAGTTGTTTTTGGATCTCGCTCTCAATGCGGTTTAATTCGGGTTCATGTGATATATCTCCAGGTATAGGCAGATATATTTTAGGGTTTTTCAGATGTAACCACGCTTCAACGACTGTCCCGCCAACGTCATGGGAGGTAACCCCAAAAAACAAATTATCTTCAAACTTTTTCGAGAATTCTTCTGCTGCTTTCTTGTCATTCGTAAGCCATATACCCAATGAGTTTGTCTCATTAGAGGTGTTTCTCCGCGTATGGAGTTTGAAGCTATTAAAATGGGAAGGTGTGCCATGATATGCGTTGATTTTGCTTTGGGCAAATTCTTCGGCAGTCGTAAACCGTTGCGCTTCTGTTGCTAACGCATAATCATGCAACGATATGTTTTCTATTCTCTTCATCTGTCTATACTTTTCTCAATATCAATTTGTTTTTTTCTAAGCAGTTGAATTTCTTTTAATGTTTTTTCTTCTTCCGAGTAGTCAATAGGGAGTTGCAGAAGTTGCTCTTTGGAAATATCCAGCCGCGAGAACCGGATTTTTATATTGTCAGGAGTGATAATGCCTTGCGGCAGGTTACCGTTACCACGTTCATAATGGTGCAAGCCTGCGTGTCTTAAATTGTCGAGGAACTCTTTTTGGGTAGTGGCTTTTTCAAAACAGGCTTTCACTTCTGATCCAATTTCTTCTTTGAGCAGGGAACGGGAAGTCCGGTTCTTGTATTGCCATTCCTTGTCAGTAACATACCCGCACCCTTTACCATGTTCTACAAGGCTATTGGATAGTTCATTAGGGTATTTTTGCTTATGCCATTCTTGCAGATCATTTTTAAGGGAATGCAGTTTTTCTTTTGAAAGCCTCATGCTTTTCCCCGTTCTAAATTCAAGAGCCGAAATCGCAAAGTGTATGTGTACGTGAGATTTATCGAAATGAGCAGCCGAAAGAAAAATGCCGTTCCCGTTTCTGAGTTCCATGTACTTTTGGGTTATATCATTTAGCATATCCCTGGTAATCTTATCTTTATCAAGGTTGGAAAAACTTAAAATTTCATGGGTCAGATAAATTTGGTCAGACCTATGCCGCACCCGGTACGCTTCATTCTCCATATATTGCCGCGCCCAGCCAGCTTGCCCTTCATTACCGCGAAGGTTACGGGTAATGACGTGGGGCTTGCCGTCTTTGGCTTTGCTTTCCTTGATGATATAATCAATCAAATTTGCATATCCAGGGCTGTGGCGGGAGAGAATTTTGAGCACCATCAGAAATCTATATCTTCAATTTCCTTGTCCACATCTTTGTCATCTGAGTGCTTGCGGATATTGTCCAGTTCATCCAGTTCATCACCTCTATCCAATCCTTGGTATTCTCTGCCGTCCGGCGTTTGCAGCCATTCATATTCCGCCCTGGCTTGTACTCCAGCTTCGTACCACTCTGCATACAAAGAGATGCTCTCTATTTCTTCTTTTATGGCAGGGTCAGTATCGGCAAGCCTATTGTATCCCGCTTCAAAGACCCGCTGCCTGTCCTTTTTGAAATTCTGAAAAGTCTTCCAATTCGTATTTTTCCGATGGGTCGTTTTCAATTTCATTGAGTTTTTGGCGTTCCTGATCTTTGGAATATTTTTCCTTGCCCAGGTTGTACCCTAAAGTATATGCAGAACCTTGCACTAATCCTTTTTCAAATTCTTTTGCCTTTTCCGGGTTTTTGTTTGCATTGTACCCGGCTGCAAAACCGTTTAGTAAGTCCATTTCTTTTGTACCAAGTACCAAATTATATCCATCCCAATATCCCTGTATCAGGTTGCCGTTTTCGTCATATTTATGTTCTTCTTTATTGTCCATACTTTTGTATTTAATTTTTTAGTACTCCATATCGTTATCCATGTCCCGCTCTGATTCACTCCGTGCGCGGTCTATATCATTTAACTCATTCATTTCCTTTTCATTCAATCCGAGTGCAATGCCAAAGATGAAATCAGCGTCATTTTCAGGGTTTAATTCCAGTTCGTCTTTATCACCTCTATGCATTGCCAGCCAGTTCCATAGTTGTTCGAGTTCCGACTGATGCGGTTCAGGTTCAAAAAAGGCTGGGTCATTAAAATCAGGTTCTTTCATCTTTGTAATTTTTTAAATGTGTAAATAATTTAAGATTGTTGTTTCTGCTTCAAGCAGAAGGGAATAGGTTTCAGAATTATTCGGCATCTGCATTATCGTCATACCTATCTTTTGCAGAATACTCTGCAATTCCGCTTTTCGCGGGATGAGTTCGCCGCATTCTTGTGCCGAAAGGATTACTTCCTTGGCATAGCCAGTGACGCTACGGATGCCGAATATCTTTGCATGGTCTGCAAGGGTGCGGTACTGGTCAGCGGTTAAGTATATTTTTACTTCCTTACATTGTTTACGTTTGTTTTTCAGCCACTCGCGTTTATATTGCCTGCGGTAATCCTTTATATGTTCAGGCAGGGTTTTCTCATTTCCTGTTTCCAGTGCGCCTTGCGCCTGCAAGTATTTCCAGAGGGCATTACTTTTGTTCTTCATGTTCTTTCTTTTTTATGGGTTCAGGAAATTGAATCAATGGGATAGGGAGGTCTGGAATGTTGCCGATAAGGGGGACGGGTACAATTTTGCTGAATGCTTTGTATTTGCGTGAGCGGTAATACGGCGATGTTCTGCCTTTGATTAAAGGCTTGTTACCCGAGAGTATCAAAGTCCTGTCTTCATGCAGCAGCCGGATTTCATCAATGGTAATTAATGGGCGGATGCGTTCAACTTCCTTTTTATCCTTGTAAATCATTTTGCCGGAAAGGGTTTCGATTTCTTTCAAAACCTCCATATTGCTTTGCCCCGGCAGAAATATTTTCGTTACACAATTTGCCGTAATATTTTGTGCATCTGTTTTGTAAAGTGTTTCAAGGAATCCGGGGGCCTGTACACAGATTACATTTCCGCAGCGGTGTTTCCTGGTATTGGCAATCGCAACAGGCAAAGTCGGCACAAAAAGGCTGCTGGCCTCTTCTAAAATTACAAACAAATCAAGTTCTTTATCAGGTAGTTTTGAAAGGATATGCCCGTAGAGTTGCTCGAAGAAAATCCCGTTTAAGGTATTGACATACTTCATGTCCGCCACCGAGTTATGAAGGAAAATAATTGTCGGTTCTTTCCGTAATTGCTCAAAATCAATGGAATCAAATGCTGTAGTCCGTGCTATTTCGGGATCGTCAAATAGTTGCAATGATGCTTTCGAGCTTGCCACGATATTCTGCAAAGTTTTTTCTGAATTGGCTATCAGTGCTTTATAATCCAAAATCAATTTTGCATCCGTTTTAACGATGAGCAAATCTATTTTTTTGGGATTAGCGGCAAAATGATTGAGGAGATGAAGGACGTTAGCCATATTCTGAAATTCTTTCGGCTGATACAAAACCAACCTGATGAATATGGAAAGGAGCGCCTTAGATTGCAAAGGCCAGAAAGGATCACTTGCGTTCTTATCAATCGTTTGCCTTACAAGCAAGTCCGCAACTTTGTTTATATCGCTCGGTCGCGTTATACGCCCCAAAACGTTATACCCTGAACTTTCAGTGCTATCGCTAAAATTCAGCGTTTGGATTTTAAAGAATTGCGAGAGGTAGCCGCTTGCCAGTAGGTACAATTCCTTGCTTGGATCATTAACGACTATGCTACAGTGCTTTAGCTCGTACATCATTTTCAAAAGTAGCCGCGTGGTTTTTCCACTTCCGGTTTGCCCCGCCAGCAAAATATTTTCAAAGGATTTCCGGCGGGTTAATTTCCGGTTTTTGCTGATAACCAGCCCCTTGTTATATCGGGAACTGATGAGGCTCTCGCTTCCAAATTCAGCGCTGAATCCCTGTTTCTTTTCGCAGAAATCGACAAAGGAGTTGAAGCCATCCCCGAGGACGGCGGGTAAAAATTGCATGGCTCGCGCTATAAAGGGTTCTTCTTTCATTTTTTTACTATTTTAAATTATTTGTGTTTAGTGAGTTAAGAACTTCTCTCCTTTAAGTTTTTAACCAGTTCGAGAATGAGGGATAATCCGCCTTCAGTAATAGCAAATGCGATATACAAACAGAACTTGATTATCCCCCAGAGAAATTTTATTACTGTCATTTTGTTGTTAATTCACAATTGTGCCGACAGTTACCCTAGCCCCCTTACCTGCAAAAATGGACTTGAAAAAAGTTGATGCTATGCGATAACTTTTATTCGCATCGTAATTGGCAGGCTTATACAAAAAGCAAATGTGTACACCTTGCAGGGTATCAATGGGACACCCTTTTTCAAGTTCATTCTCAACCGCTTTCGGGTCTGATTGCAGGAGGGAAAAGGTGCAGGGGGAATAAAAGGAGACATCGCTATTCTCCATTAAATCAGAACATACCAGACACGATTTATGAACAGCCTGCATTTTACCCAAATCATTAAGCTGGTTTGCCAATGTCCTCCAAATGATCGAGTGGGCAAGCGCCCCTGTATTCTGCTTTTGTACCGCAGCCAGGTATTGGCCCAGGTCATTTTTAAAACGGGCTACTTTTGCCTTTCGCGCGGTAGGGTTTCCAAGCAGGCTGTTTTCTTTTGGCAGTACGAATATTTTATGGCCGGAAGCATCCATATCCGAGATTTCGGAAACTTCGATATATACGCCCTGCCACATATCGGCATCAAGCCCGGTAGTGTTCAGAATGTCTTCTTCATTTGGCAGAAGTTCAAGCACATCCGTGCGGTCTATAACCATTGATATTGCGTAGTCATATTTGACCTCTGAAAAACTGCACCCGCCCAGCAGCGGGCAGATGCAGAAAAAAATAAATAACTGTTTCATACTCTTTGTAATTGAAGGTTAAAGAAAGTTGCGAAGGCAAACGGATATTCACGGAAGGAGTCCGGCTTTATTCCGTCAGTCCGGTGCATGAGGTTATGCTTTTTAAACAGGCTAAAGCATAGCCTGGCATGGGATATGATCCGGTGTTCAAGCGACTGCCCGTATTCGATAATTGCCGCGCTTGATATGAGCAGGGTATCTTTTTTCGCGCCCTGTTCAGTTATCTCACCCTCAATTTTGGCAATCTCCTTGTCCCACAATTCTTTTTCCTTTATCGCTTCCTCATACTGTACCCGTACCCGTTTTTCTTCATCCGATGGATAGTACAGGATTGGCAGAGTCATGGCGGTAAGAAGCAGAAGAATGGATGCCAAAGCAAAAGGCCAAGCACTGAAGTTTACCGTTGCACCTTCGGTTTTCATGGAATCCATGAGATAGTTTGCCCGCATACTTCCCAGAAAGAAGAAAAAGGCAAATGTCAGGATAAACAGCCCTGCAATAATTGCCCACCTCTGCCAAACCGTTTTGCCCAATGACACCAGCCAGGGAATGCTATGGGCATATATGCTGAGGACGCTGCCGAAAATGATTCCAAAAATCAGGGCTTCAAGAAAGTTCAGGCCAAAAATCTGGAGGATGGGAACGGTAAATATACCTTCTGCAAGGCAGAGTACCCCTACGGCAATCCAAAGCCACATCAGGAATGTTTTCTTGGTGCGCGGGGAAGGGTGCATATTCTTTACCCTGTTTTCACATTCAATCAGCTTGTCCGTTGCCTTGGATTTTTTGACATGGAGCGCGTGAATTTCCTTTTCCGCATTCTCTTTGCCCGAAACGGCATTGTAGCGGGTGGTTTCAAAACTCAGCTCAGTGTTTACGGAGTGAATTAAACTTTGATGCTGTTCATGGTATTCCTCGAAGAAATCCATGTGATCCCCGTTTTGAGGGGGAAGGTTTTTAAGAGCCAGGGATTCGCCGGAAACCTTGGCTTTTTCCTGTACCACGCCGAAGGTTGCGCTGATGAACGCTTCGAGGGCGGGATTTGTGTACGTTTGTCTTACTAAATTCTTTTCCATATTGAAAATTGTTTTATGTTGAGACATACCCAAGGAGCGTGCCAACAAAAAAACCTTCTTAACTCGCTGTAATGAGGTATATGAAAAATGATTATATTCAATTATTGATATTTTAATTCAAAAATTGATATATTTACACCGAACTAAAATTAAATATATGGCGCGGATACTTATCTCATGGCTCGCTCTCCAAAATGATTTTCTAAAAGAGAAAGACAGGGCGGGGGATACCCCCGATCCCGATGGGCCGAATTCATTGGTTCATACATACGGGTATAAATATGATTACCATTTGCTCCTTTCCAGCGCTTTTGCAAGCGGTGCAGATTTGCGCGAAGAGCATTTGTCAAATTACCTGCGGAGGACCTACCGGCATGATGTCCGGCTTTTGTATATGAATATGAAAGACGAAGATGTTATTAATCTAAGCGAAGTCCAGGCAAAAATTGATTCCCTCTTATTGAAGCACAAAACAGATGAGATAGAAATATTCGCTTCGCCGGGTACGCCAACGATGCAGGTGGCCTGGTATTTTGCACATTTGGGGCTTAAATTAAAAACAAGGATCTTTCAGATGCGCCCTGCAAAATTTACAGGAACTGGCCAACCGGAAAAAATATATACGGAACTTGAACGGTCAAATTTCACTTACAATATTATTGTCAGGGAAATACTTAGCGATACTAAACCTTCAAAAGAAATCCTAGTTACTGAATCAATGAAGCCTATTTACAATACTGCCGAAAAAGTGGCTTCAACAGATAAAGTTACCGTATTGATATTGGGAGAAACAGGGACCGGCAAAGAAATGCTTGCACGACATATCGTTGAAAAATCCCCGAGAAAGGATATGCCTTTTATTGCCTTCAATTGTGCGGCCATGCAAGACCAACTGCTTGAAAGCAGGTTGTTTGGATATGTTAAAAACGTCTATACCGATGCAAAAACAGATACCAAAGGACTTTTTTCAGAAGCGCACGGCGGGACTATATTTTTGGACGAGATAGGTGATATTTCCGAATATATGCAAAAGGCCCTGCTTAGGGTATTGCAAGAAAAGTCAATAACAAAAGTCGGTTCAAGCAAACGTGAAGACGTTGATGTTCGTATAATTGCCGCCACCAACAAAGATTTATATAAAATGAGTATGGAAGGCTCATTCCGCATGGATTTATTCTATAGGCTAAGCGTTGTGGACATAGCTCTCTCCCCATTGCGGGAACTGCCAATAGGAGAAAGGGAGGAAATACTTACCTATTTCATAAAAAAGAAAGGAAAGGATTTTGACAAACCGGAATTAAAACTTCCCAAAGAGATTAAAAAAATAATTTTTGACTATTCCTTTCCAGGAAACATAAGGGAACTTGAAAATCTGATTGAGAGATTATATGCAATTTCAGAAGAGGAAACAAAAATTATGGATTTGCCAAAAAATATGTTTAATTTTGACAATCAGAATTCTTTAAAGTTAGTTGACGTTGAAAATAAGCACATAAAAAAAGTTTTGATCTTGTGCAATAACAATATTAAAAAGGCAAGTGAGTTCCTGGATGTTTCTTACAATACGATTGTCGCAAGGATAAGAAAATATGACATAAGATTATAATATTGAATTAAATGACTTTCGATTTATGACCGACTTCAATTCCAAAGAGGAGGCAATTGCATATTGTAATTTTAAATATGCTGAAAAAAGCATTGACTATCCAATGGCTTCTATAGTATTTATGGCTTTTTCTTTGGAAGCGTTTTTAAAAGAAATATGCTTAAAGAATAATATAACTTTAGATAGAAGTCAGGAATTCCAAAGTGCTATTACCCAATTATGTAACCCTATAAATTTAATTCCCAAAGATATATATTATAGCAATCATTTTAAAACCAACTACTTCTATGAACTTAAAAACAAGCGAAATAACATTGCACATGCAAGTGGCTCTGATTTAATAATTATTGCCAAAAAATTATTAAGTGATTTTAACCGATTCATTAAATGGTATTCCCAAAATTACAATAATGACAATTGGGAAACAATATTTGAGAACAATAAACACAAATATTTAGAGGTAGTTAATTACGAGCTTAATGAAGATGCCAAGGGTACCATCAGGGCCATTATAAGAGAAGAAATTAATTCAATTAGCAATATCGAAAATGGTGCGCTAAAAACGTTGCAGAACGAATTGAAAAATACTCAAAACGAGCTAAACAACAAAGAATCTGAAATAGCTGACCTTAAAAATAAATTAGAGGAAGTCGAAAAAAATAAAGAAAAATCTCTAAATCCATTTATTAAAGAGTTGAGAGACAGGGAAATTGAAACAATAAACAAGGAATTAAGTTCAAAATCAAGTGAAATTGAGACTATTCGGGCAGGTTTTTCAGAACTAAAACAAGAGGTTAACCAAATCACGAAGGGTGGTGAAGGAGGAGAGGTAGATAAGGATGGTAAAGATAAGCGTAGAAATGTACTGGCAATTATTGCTCTTACATTATTTGCTTTACTATTATTAGGTTATTTATTCTATTTGAAAGTCCAGACCAATGTGCCAAATTATTCAAACGGTAATTCTAATAAACCTGGTAAACCAGGCAATCAACAGGATTCAGTAATTATTAAACTTAATTCTGCTCTTAATGAATTAATCGCACATAGTAATCAACCTGAAGGGGAAAAAATGGTGGAAGTAATTTATTCTAATTATTTTGATCCAAATGCAATTATTCGTAATACCGATGAAACCGGCCATATTCATTATAATCCAAAGCCAGCCAAAGATTTTCTGTATGATATCTATGGCTTAGGAAATATTGATGCTATTACTCTTTTTAATGCAGAAATCGAAAAAAACGGGAGAATTAAAAGTGTAGACATATATGAAAAAAGTACAGTTGAAGCGCTTGACAGTAATGACGAACCGTCAAAATAGCTTACAAATAGTTATCGTACTCATAATTATTTGTTTTTCATTCAAATCATTTGGACAAAGCGGTATTTCCAGCTCGGAGGAAATAGAGATTAAAGATGCTGTCATTAAAGTTATAAAAGATTTTGATGCCGCTCTTACTCAAATTGCATTAGGAGAACCTCATCCGGAAGTCCATATAAAAACTGCAAGGGGCTTTTTCTTAGATCGAGGAGCTAATGTCCAGGTTTCCAATGTGAACTCTTCAAACAAGTATGATACTATTTATGGGATTGACGATTATCTAAATAAAGTGGTAAACAGCTATCATATCCGGTATGCCATTATAAAATTTGAAGCCATTCCTTACAAAAATGTCTCTTTAAAAAAAGTATATGATAAGAAAGGTATTTTAATAGGGTTGAGAGGCACTATTGATTATAGGCAAATATTTAAGGCGAATGTTTCTGACTATCATGTTCTTGATGTGGAAAGACCGCTGGATTATGATTATAGTGATATAACTTATAAACGGGCAGAGTTTTTTATTAAAGTTGATGATACCGATGACAAGAATCCTGTATATTATGTAAAGTTAGGCAATATCACCGTTCTTAAAACTACAAAAATATAATGGTATCTGTTAGGATATTTTGTCTTTTAATCCTTTGTTTTTTCTTTACGGCAAATAAAAATGAAACGAGGGATAGTTATGACAGGGCACAAGTAATCAATCTATTAAGATTATATGCTTCAACAATAGAAAGCTATTCCAAATGTGGCTTAAATGGCGAATACCAACGCTTACAGGAGGTTAATGATCGGATGGATGATGTTATGCGACTATTTGGCAGTAATAATGGAGATGCTGCGAGAAAGACTCATGCATGTGACCTGTTTCGTAATTTAAAAACGGACCTCAACTTATATGAATATTTACTTAAAATTAAGGATACTCCTTATCGGAACAGAATAATTATTAATTATCGGAAATATGCAATCGATGATCGTATTCATTATTCAGAAAGTGGTAGGTCTTTTGTCTGGATTGAGACCGAAAAATACTTAAAGTTTAATTCCGACACGATGAGTACTTCAGAAATTATAAAGATCGATATTACCACGAACAAGTATATCATTTCAGGAGTAGTTTTTCCGGAAGCGAATATGGATTGCTCGTTCCCTGATATTATTGATGACAAAGAATCTAAGGCGTCTCATTTTAAAAGTTTGGCGGATTCGGAGTTTAATAACCATCACTACTATACTGCCGACAATTATTATTTGACTGCAAGTCAATTTAATGCAGATGACAATTCTTTAGGAGAGGGTGTTAAAGAATGTAACAATAATGCTACCTTTTTTTCACTTGTGAATGAAGCTAATGGTTATTTTAATAATGAAGATTATGAAACCGCTATGGGGATATATGAGAATCTTAGGAAAAATTATCCTAAAAATAATGGGGATGACGTGTATTATACAGAAGAAGAAGATATTAATAGAAATATCAAGTTATGTAAGATGGGTATTATTAATAAGTATTACGCATTTAATGTAAGTAGAGGGGATGAATATTATCGGAAAGGTTTTTATTCAAGAGCGGCACCATTTTATCGGTTATCATTGCTTTACAAACCGAATAGCAAATATTCCCGCCTAATGATAAAAAGGTGCAATAATGGGGATGAGAACCGAATTTTAAATGATCTGGCTTACGCAAGATCATTGCTCAGCCGGAGATTATATAACAATATACCTGAAATAGTAAATATTTTTATAAAATATGAAAAGAGCGGGCTTTTAACTGGCCAGGATTTTTATAATATGTCTGTGATCTTTAATAATAAGGAGTATGATTTAAGCCGGGTTTTAACCCTAACGCAATCAGAACGTTCTGATATAGCTAAAAAATATTGCCTGGAAGCTATTTCACTTAACTATCAACCAGCTATTAACTTATGGAATACTAATTTTAATAATACTGTTGTTACCTATCAAAACGGGTTTACTCTATATTCAGTCGGAAATGAGACAGCAACGGCTAATAATAACGGAGATAGCCACGTTTCTTCAGGAAACCAAAGTGAAAGTATTAACAGGAGTTCAAATTACCAGGGCAATAAAACTAATCAAAATTATTCTCAGAAGCCTAAAGGACAACAATATAGTAATAATAGACCCCAATATCAAAATTCAAATGTGACAAGCCCTAATTCGCACGCATACAGGTTAGAACCTCAAAACAGAACAACGGTATTACCACGAACCAACACCTCGCGTTCTACCCGCAGAAGTCAAAATACCAACCATTAAAGAGTTGGATTCAATAAATTAGACAATTACTCCCAAGTGTCAGATAATCAACTGGCTATTGACATTGATTGCCAATTATACTATAATGGATGTGTAAGGTTATTTCACAGCACAACGGCTTACCCTTAAACCGTATGTGCATTGATAATCTTGGCACATATGAAGAGATAGGGCCTGCCAGCGGCAGCCCCAAGACATTCCTATGTCCCGTTGTACTATCTGATTCTCCAAGGATAAATACTCAGGAGACCCAAACAAGTTCAAGGCGTTAGCGAACTTACCTACAGCAGTTGGTCTTGGCCTGCTGGTACGCATACAGAATCAAATCTGTATGACGATACGCAAAAACCAGTCTACTCCTATGCTTTCAATCACTAAGCTGGGTATCCAAGTTCTTTCACGTTTTGCTAAGCAGCATTATTGTAAGCCTTACTATAACGGGTATTATGTACCTGATAGGGAGCAACACAATGGTCAGCTTATACTAGCTGAAGGAGATATATGCAGCGCTTGCTGCAATGCGATGAAATATTCAATATATGGGTGGAGTTGGCAGGAGGGATTGCGTCAGGCAAATTTTTCTACAACAGATACACTTATTGAAGTTTTATTTGATCTTCTTTTACAAATGCCTAATCTATCTCATGTGGCAATTAAATTAGAACATGAGAATAATATTGATAATCGTAATCTACAATTATGGATTTACCGATTTGATAAAGGCAAGCTGCATTAGTAAAATTAAATAATAATGAGCCTATATCATGAAAAGATATAGGCTTGTTTTTATGTTAATAAGGTAAAAGTTTTATAATACGCCCGTGTCGGCTCCCTTGTCTGCCATATTTTCACAACCCACTGAATAACCCAAAAATCCGGCAGGGGGCAAGGGGTGAGGAATTCCTATTTGTCATAAGCTGCGCTTTTATGTTTTTATAACTGATTGATATTCAATGATAAATTAATTTAGGATTGCTCATAACTATCTGATTTACAGCGAGAATAATTTTAAAAATAATCAAAAAAACATCAAAAAATGCACTTAAATATTTGGTGGTTAATGAGTTAATCCGTAATTTTACACTATGCAAACAACGAAAAAGTAAACAATTTAAACAAACACAGTTCTATGAAAGAGAACAAAACTAATGGCAAAGCCACACAAGGTGTGGGTGAGCAAGCAGTGAAGGAAGCGGTACAGCCCGCCGCTTCGGAAAATACTGTAAACGAAAAAGGGCAATTTGATGAAAAGAACCTGCTTACAGAAGCACAACCGGCTATATCGGTAGATGAAAAAATCAAGAGGGTGAATGAGTTGAACAGGCTGATTGCAGACCGTGCAACAATGAAAGACCACTTGCAAGAGATTGAAGCCCTGCAATTTGGGGAGTATGATGAAAAGAACACCATTACCATTTCAAATGGTAATACCAAAACCACGTACACCATGAGGTCAACCGCATTGTGCAAAAAAACCACCGCTATGTGGAAAGAAGAAATCACCGCCAGGATTAAAGGAGTTGAAGCCCAAATAGACTTCTAAGAATGAAGGCAAAAAGAGAACGCCCCTTACCGTTTGCAAACAACAGGGGCGTTCCTTTTTAAACTACGTACGTTCTATGAAATTAAAACAAACAAATAGTTATGACAAAGATACAACAATACAGGCAAGACCTCAAAGAACTTTCTGCAAAAGTCAAAGACCTTGTTGCAGAGAAGAAATTCAAAAGCGTAAACCATGCGCTGATGACAAAATTTTACAAGACGGCAGGGAACACGGAATTTAAAACCCTTGACGGATGGAACAGGGACGGCTACCAGGTGAAGAAAGGAAGCAAACCGTATGTCCTGTGGGGCAAGCCGGAAGATATGCAGGGAGAGGGAGGCGCATATACCTACTTTCCGCTCCTATTCATTTTCAGCAACAGGCAGGTCATAAAGCAAGAAAGGAGGCAGCAATATGCTTACTGAATATGATTTGGTACAAATAGACGTACCGGAACGCACCCATTCATATACGCCCGTGCCTCACATGATATTGCTTAATACCATTAAGGAGAAGCTCGATAAGCATAACCTAATCATTACCCAAAGCAGGTACGCCGCTAATTTTCACGGCAAGCAAATGTTTGGGGTATATGATTTGAACATTGGCGGCAGTGATACCAACTTAAATATTGGGTTCAGAAATTCGTATGACAAGACCTTGCCCGTAGGACTGGTGGCAGGGGGAACAGTTATTGTGTGTTCTAACCTGATGTTCAAAGGTGAGATTAAAGCCCTTCGCAAACACACCAAGAATGTCTATAACGACCTTGATACCCTGATTGAGAATGTTATCAGTACCTCCGTGTATCAATACGAGCAACTGACAGAGGACAAAGAGAAGATGAAGTTGAAACTGCTTTCTAAAACAGAAATGGCGGAACTTGCCGGACGGCTGTATGTCGAGGAGAAGATTATTTCCCCAACGCAGATGAGCATATTAGCAGATGAAATACGGAACAGCGAATTGTTTTCCGACAACACTCTGTGGGATTTTTACAACCATACCACCGAAGCCCTGAAAAAGTCCCATCCCTCGAAACTAATACCAAGCCATATCAAAGCGCATGAATTTGTGATTCAGTTTGCGTAATATTTTAATAATACGGCAATGGAAGAAACAGAAAATCTAACCCCGCTATTGAAACAATACCAGGTCATTAAGAACCAACACCCTGATGCTTTGCTGTTATTCCGCATGGGCGACTTTTACGAAACCTTTGGCGATGATGCAAAATACATTTCTAAAGTGTTGGATATTATCTTGACAAAGAGGAAAACAGGCGAAATTTCTCATACTTACCTTGCAGGGTTTGAACATACCAAACTTGATTTATATTTACCTATGCTGATTAAGGCAGGGCAAAGGGTGGCGATTTGCGAGCAGTTGGAAGACCCGAAAGGAGCAGAGGAGATTAAGCGGGAAGTTGAACCGTACAGGGATTTATTTGCATAATAGTATAAAAAATCAGTAATGGACACCTCAAAAAAAGTAAGCCCCTTATTAAAACAATACTATGCCATCAAAGCAAAACACCCTGACATATTACTTCTTTTCCTGTTGGGCAAGAATTACCAGACCTTTGAAGAGGATGCGAAAACAGCATCCTCTTTATTAGGCATTCACCTTTTTCAAAGGGCAGACGGTATTAAATTTGTCGAGTTTCGCCAATCTATTCTTATTGGATATTTATCCAAGTTAATTAAGGCAGGGTTGATGGTTGCTTTTTTCGAGCCGTTTAATGATACGCAGTTTGTCAATTTAGAGCCGGAGATTGAACTGCACAAAGATTTATTCGCTTAACAAATTAGCATATACTGTTATATATATAATAGCCCTTGCCGGAAACGGCAGGGGCTTTTTTGCGCGGGCAAACGGTAGGCTTGTGCCTGAATGAATTATGAAAACGAATACTTTTTGTTATACGAGAAAATTAAAAAGTATCCGTTCAATTAGTACCCCGATAGTGTCCTTTATTTGACAAGTGCCTGCTTTTTGTATCCTATTGCAGTTTATACTTGCATATGCAGGTAATACCTGCTATACTCAAAATATAAGTCGTTGCATTATAAATTAATAACAACCACAAATTATGAAAACATTTAAAACAGAGGCGGCAAAGGTCGCAGCATTGATTAAAGCGGAATTAAAAGAGAAGTTTCCACAAACATCATTTTCCGTTAAATCAAGTACATTTTCCGGCGGGGATGATGTCAGTATTCACTACACCTATTCAGAAACAGCCCCAAGGAAGAAAGAGGTTGCAACAATTGCAGAAAAATTTAAGGCCGGATATTTTAACAGCAGCGAAGATATATACGAATATACCAATAGAACAACTGGCCCGACAGTAAAATGGACAGATGTAGTAGTGAATTATGATGCCCTCTATGTTACAATGACACCAGTAGTACAGGAGCAGTGGGGGTTCACTCAGGAGGAAAAAGAAAACCCAAATACCTATTCAGAAAGACTTCACGCATTTCCATCTTCGTTTATCAGAAGCAAGATATTAGAACAATTTGAATGATAAAGAAATAACCAAATATGAAATAGCGAAAAAGCTCGAACTATCCCACCAGTCAGTCTATGACTGGTTTTCGGGCAAGACCCTGCCTAATACGGAAAACCTCATCAAACTTTCAAAGTTGCTTGGGAAAAGTATGGAGGATGTTTTGAAAGATTTTAAAAAGGAATCAATAAAAAAGAAAAACAGAATACAACGCGGCAAACGGTAGGCTTATGCCTGAATTAAAAATGAAAACCCTAACTGTATGGTACGCAGTCAGGGTTTTCTTTAGCTCTATTGTTAATACATACCAAAGATATATTGTTTCAATGAAAAACCAAAATATTTTTGAGGCAGGAGAAAGGTAGGCAATATGCCTGAATTAAAAATGAAAACGGATACTTTTTTAAATTAGGGTAGAAAAAAGTATTCCGTTTGATTAAGGCTGTCTTAGGTATTGACCGTGCCAGGCAGTCGGTATATGCTTATAATAATTATCAGGAAGCTAATTAATTAACTAATTCTTTATTTCAAAAATTGGTGGATTAGTAATATGTGGATTTAAAGATATGAACCAAAAACAAAAACAATTTTTAGATAAATTACGGGAATCGGGTGATACCAATATGTTTGGTGCAGTGCCTTATTTAATGGAAGAGTTTAAGATTGATAAACAAGAAGCAAGAGCCATTTTGAAGGAATGGATGGACACATTTTAAAAACAAGGTTAAAGAACAAACTAATATTGGTAAACTTGGAAAAAGGAATGTAAGCCCCCATGCCTGAAAAATCCATTGCCCTCGTTCCTCTGGCGTTCCTGTATTTTTCAGTCATTCCGCCGCCCCGCCCTCCGTTGTGGTATTCCTGTCACACTTTTTGCTTGTACCCACCGCACCTGCATCACCTCTGCATCCGCGCCCCGGATTATGTTCCGTGACTGACGGACGCAGACGAAATGCAGGCCTCCCGGCAACACATATCCTCATTGCAGGATCGGCTGCGCTTCATCCCGCAATTCCGGTATGAGTTGCTTTTTCCGCAAGCAAAAAGAAAGGCGCATCCCAAAGCCCCACATGCGCCCTGTGCCAGGAATACACAACGCCAGCAATTCAACATAATGTTAAATTATACAAACTGCGGCTGAAGAATATTATGGAAAATACTATATGCCGGGTTGTAAAATTCGTACATTATGTATAAATTACTCACGGCCAACGCGCAATAGGTAAAATGTTAGGGGAAGGGAAAAATAAGAAGGATTTATTTTTTATTCAAAAATCCTATCAATTCCGTTATATCAATCTCCAAACCAGTACACACTTCAAGCAAATAGAGATAGGACGGGTTAATGTTACCTTTTTCAAGCCTGCTGATGGATTGCGGGTCTTTGTTTATTGAATACGCCAATTCTTTGAGCGTGAGATTTTTGCACTTACGTATTTCTTGTAGTTTCGCCCCAAGCGCTTGTAATTGCTTTTTCTGAACCTTACTTATTGGCATTGCCAATATTAGAAGCATTATACAAAAAACTTATCAACGGATACGTTGATATTTAAAAATATTCCTTATACTTGCCCCATAAATTACAAAAACATGGAAAAAGTAACCCGAATTTATCTGATCCTTGCGCTTTTCTTCTGTACGGCGCAATATGCACATTCTCAAACTGAATTAGTCAGTGACGGCACATTTGATAACGACACCAATACCTGGTACTTCGCCGATTACGCATATTTTTGCACCAACGGTAATTATTATTCCTCTCCCAGTTTTGGATGCATTAATTTTAAGCAATACAATAACATTGACGGGGAGATTTGGCAGTTTATTCAATGGCCATCAGCAGCAACATCCGGTTCGCTTTCTTTCTATTACTGGATCACTACTTATGAAACAACTACAACTAATGCCAATGACGTAATGGACATTAGAATCGTGGATTATCAAACGAATAATTATATTGTGTTGAAAACACTTTCTAATCTTAATTCCTATGGCAATTATTACAATCTGACGCATACCTTCACTTCTTCTGAAATTTATACAATCAGCCACATGGCCAACCCCTGCCTTTCTTTTTATGGCACTACTGATGCCACCTATCCAACTATCTTTCGGATTGATAATGTCAGCTTGCTCGTCAATATTGCTTCTGGTGCACCGCCTATAGCAGGCTTCACAGTAAATAACACGACACCTTGCTTGAATACCGCAGTTAAATTTATTGACCAATCAGCAGATACCCCCACTTCCTGGTATTGGGATTTTGGGGACGGGGATACCAGTTCTTTGCAATATCCTTCTCATGCGTATATAAACACAGGTTTATATACCGTAGAGCTTTGGGTAGCCAATAATTATGGGAATGACAAAACGATCAAAAATAATTATATCCAGGTGCAAGACCAAAATTGCGGTTCAAAACCAACTGCTAATTTTACAGCAGCACCTGATACTTCAATTAAAGCAGGGCAGAATGTTGATTTCTACGACAATTCTTTAAATACTCCAACTTCATGGTCATGGAAATTCTATGATGGCTCAAACGGTGGCTCCGGCTACCAAACCGCAACCGTTCAAAACCCCTTCAACATTGTCTATACCACTGCTAATACCAAGGGATACACTGTTGTCCTACAGGCATCGAATGACTACGGCAGCGATACCAGGGTAAAATCCAACTATATAATGGTATCATCGGATGCCGGAATTGGAAACAATCAAAACTCCCCAACTTATTCTCTCAAAGCATATCCCAATCCCGTCAGTGATTTATTAAACATGGATTTCGGCGACAATCTTCGGGATCAAAGTTTTCTTCTACGGTTATATGACAACGTAGGCAAGATTATTTTGTCAAAAGATTTTCCCGCGCAGTCAGGCACGTATCAGTTCGATATGTCAAACCTGCCTGGTGGCGCATATTGTGTGCATATCACTACCGCATCAGGAAACAGCATTACACAAAACATACTTAAAAAGTAACCGGTTACCCGGCGGGTATTGCTTTATCTACGCAGGCGCGGCAAACGGCAGGGGGAATAACCAGGTGTTTGATTTCGGCGTGGGGAAGTGAAAGAAATACAATATCACTAGAAGTAGTGAGTATAAAATACCTAATTGTAGTGATGTTTATTTGAGAAACAAGCCTAAAATTTGAAAAATGATACAGGTAGCTGAAAAATTATATTTGTGTAAAGCAGCATGGTATTCAAAATTTAATCCGTATTGTTGTACGGGGATTCAAATACTTCGGGAGAGTATTTGGAAATTTGATTTCATTTTACTGAATTTTAAAAAGCTTTCTGGGGGCAGGAAGTTTAAAATTTTGATGATGCAGATATTAAAAATATCCCCTTGCAATTGCAAGACAATAAGCGCTTCAATTCTTCCTCAAAGAATTACAGGATTTTTTGTTGCTATATCATCACTTCAAATAACTGGCAACGTACTCAATATACAATCATTCAAATTAAATATCAGTTTCTTCACCTCATCTAAAAACCAAATACATGAAAATGAATTTTAGCTTTTTTAGCCTATCAGCTTTATTTTTTCTTTGCAGCTTTATCCAGGCATATGCAACAACTACCGCCACGATTTCAGGTACAGCAACAATTTGCAATGGCGGTTCTACTACAATATCAGTAGCATTAACAGGAACAGCCAACTGGCATATCGTGTATTCTGATGGCACGACTACGTATGCCGTGCATGGAATTACAAGCAGCCCCTATACTTTTAATGTTTCACCTACTGTTAACACAACATACACTGTAACTTCCGTTGCTGACCATAACGATTCATCTGGCACTGTATCCGGCTCCGCCAAAGTAACCGCCCAAATGGCTGCCGGAACATATACTATAAACCCTTCGGGCAGCGGAGCAACCAATTACACCACTTTCAATGCGGCGGTTACCGATTTGGTAAACAGGGGCATTTGCGGGGCGGTAACTTTCAATGTATCGAACGGTACATATAATGAGCAATTGATAGTGCCTGCTATAACAGGATCATCGGCTACCAATACCATCACATTCCAGTCAGCATCCGGCGACAGTTCTGCTGTTATCCTTACCGATACATCTTCTTCCACTAATGGGGCGGGCAACTGCACATTATGTATGGAAGGTGGCTCGTATATTACCTTTCATCAATTAACCATTCAACGGACAGGAACAAAGACAGATGCAGTTGTTATAAATCATCACATTGGCGGTTCTTCCCATAACGTAAATTAT
>Ga0206827_1041_pt1 | contig 30730 bp, 38 predicted proteins | sample Alteio_BWOrgCont_77_FD_152852 | JGI IMG/M metagenome (GOLD analysis project Ga0206827, IMG submission 152852) | Enriched cells from forest soil in Barre Woods Harvard Forest LTER site, Petersham, Massachusetts, United States -... | ecosystem: Environmental > Terrestrial > Soil > Temperate forest >...
AGAAATACGGATAAGAAAAATTATGCAGCTATAGAAAGTACGGAGTATAAACCAAACAGAGAAAAGGTTACGTACATTGATAAGGGGAAGAGGATAGGTATCAATGCTAATTAGGCAATAAAATTTAATTATCTTTACTGCCTAAATAAGACACCGTGAACTGTACCGCCATTTTTGCTAATATCAATGAATTTGTCCAGCTCAATGAAGAGGAAGCCAGGTTTCTGGAATCCGTTTTAATATCCAGGCCTTTTAAACAGGGGGAATTGATTGTAGAAAGCGGCGATACCGCCCGCTATATGATGTTTGTAAATTCAGGCTACCTGATGACTTATTTCACCGATAAGGATGGCAACGACCATGTGATCCATTTCGCCACCGAAGGATGGTGGAGCGGGGATGTTTACAGCTTTTATTATGACCCAAAAACCATCTATACCACAAAGGCCCTGAGTGATGGTGAATTGCTTCTTCTGCCACGTTCGGCGCAGGAGCAATTGTTTGAAAAGTACAATAAGTTTGAAAGGTACTTTCGCATCTTTTTCCAAAACTCTGTCATCAGGTACCAGTTGCGGTTAATTGAGAATTATTCTGATGTGGCGGAGGTACGTTATCAGTCATTTATTGCAAGGTTTCCTGGCATGGAGCAATATGTACCACAAAAATATATCGCTTCCTACCTGGGTATTACGCCAGAGTTTTTAAGTAAGATCCGCAAAAGGCCGGTACGAACTTAAAGAAACCACTAACTTATAAATCATAACCACAGAGCACACGGAGAACACAGAGTAAATTTCTCAGTGTACTCTGCGCCCTCTGTGGTTAAAAATTTTTGAGCTCTTAGTGGTATTATTAAATCTTAACCTGGTTTAATAATATTCCTTTCATTTCTTAATTTTGTTTATTGGCGGCCTATATAACCAAGAGTAATTTTGTACTTAATAAATTAAAAATAAATAACAATGGAAAAATGGACAGTTGATGTGAACCATTCAGAGGTTCAGTTTAAGGTAAAGCACCTGGCATTATCAAACGTTACAGGCACTTTTAGGGTATTTAAAGGAGAAGTTGAGGCTGAGGGGGACGATTTTAATAATGCCAAAATAAATTTTGAGATTGATGCGGCAAGTGTCGATACCAAGGTTGGTGAGCGTGACAATTTTCTCAAGTCACCTCATTTTTTAGATATAGCGCAGTTCCCCCAGATTTTATTCAACGGCACAATGAATAAAAAGGCTGATGGCTATGAGATTGAGGGAGAAGTAAACTTGCACGGCATAAAAAAGAACCTCACCCTGGCGGTTGAATTTAACGGTATTGGTAAAGGGAAGCAAGGTGATACACGGGCGGGGTTTGAGGTAAACGGAAAAATTAACCGGAAAGATTTTGGGCTCATAATGGATGTACTGACCGAAGCCGGAAGCCTGCTTATGGGTGAGGAAATAAAGCTTCATTTCGATGTAGAGCTGATAAAGCTGGCGAGCTAATTTGATTAAAAAAGACAGCTATTTATAGCTATTCACACGGCAGGCCGAGCTGGTGCAGAACAATTAATTGGTCCCAGATGATCTCCACTTTTGTAATACGGTGGTCTTTATTATACCATAAATGCATTGCACCCTTATGCTGAAATTTTTTGCCTGTTGGTTGAACGGTTTTACCTGTAGACGGGTCGGTAAACGCTCCTAACATAGTGCCGGTAACATTTTCCCATGAAGCTGCCTCGTATCCATCAACCGTGATACCTTCCCCGCCAAAGTGGATGTCAGGGTAAGTTTTAAATACCATAGTAAAAAAGGGCCCCATTGTATTTATGGTTAATGGCTTCGGGTTCTGTGGCTGGTAAATAACTGCGCTATCAGCAAAGAGCGGTTTGATACTGTCTATGTTGTGGCTGTTCCATGCACTCAGCCAACGCTGTACATCGGCATGGGTAATACCTGGCTTGTTTTCTTCGGCAGCAGTGTTGCGACAAGACTGGCACAACAGTAATATCAGCAAACAATATACAGAATATCTAAGCATTGTATCTTTTATTTTATTGTATTATCAAAGATATATCTATTTTTAAAAAAGTAAAAAAAAGCATAAAAATATTTGTGATTTTCAAAAAAATTACCAATTTCGAGTAGTTTAATTAACGCTTAAATTAATAGAATTATGAGTAGTTTAACGATCCGGAACCAGGAGAATGACCATTTGCTGACCCCAAAAAATGCCGCTTTACTTATAATTGATTCATGCGGAGACCCATTATTGCAACTTCAGTTAAAATGACTTTTCCTGCTGGGGCGAGGTTCGGCTGGGTACTATTGGGTTTGTTTTACCGAAGGTTTCGCTTCAGGCGTAACCTTCCGCAGATAAAATTTGGTATTCTCAAAAACATTCCTTACCTTAGCTGTGGGTATAGTGAAAACTATACCAACACGCCTGCCGCCTTTGCCTGCGGAACACTTACCTGGGATTTTTCCCGGTTTCTATTTTTTCTAAAATAGAAAAAATAGAAAAAAATAGACGGATTGCTGGAAAACATTTTAAATCTGAAAATCAATACATTGCAAGTATATTTGACTTTTTGTTATTTTTTAGAAAAACATAATTAACACAAAATCAAATAGTTGAAAAATTACTTAAAAAAATGTCTATTTTAGATACTTCTTGTGGGAAAGCACCCGCGAAATCCAATCCCCTCTCAGATGCTTTTAAAAAACTAATAAATATGGAAGACCTCAAAAGAAAAAAAACGGGTGGCCGCAAAAAAGGTAGCCTCAACCGGACCACCTATGAACAACGCGAACACCTTATGCAGATACTCGGTATCTGCGAAGAAAATCTCAAAGAAGACGTAAAAAGCCTGACGCCTCATGAAAGGCTAAAATTTTGGCTGGCTGTGCAGCCCTATATGGTTCCGAAAATGGCAGCCGAAAAACCGGAAAGTGATAAAAACGAATGCCCCCCATCGATAATTTTTTCTAAAGAAGTAGTCCACAGGGAAATGAATGACGAAGAAAGAAAACAATACCTGGGCGAATGAAATGGTGGAAACAATCACAGAAAACTTTTTTCTTTTCGGTACTGTTTTATCACCTAAAAAAAAGAAATGATACTACCCAAAGCCTGCGGGCACCTCGGCTCTTTGAAAGAATTAAAACTGCCTAAAAAACATGTTTGCGATGAATGCATAAAAACTGGCAGCCAGTGGGTACACCTGCGTACTTGCCAGGAATGTGGCGGCACGCACTGCTGCGATGACTCGCCTAACCGGCACGCTACCAAACATTATCACGCTACCGGGCACCCGGTAATCATTTCCGCAGAACCCGGCGAACGCTGGGCTTATTGCTACCCTGATGATATATTTACGGAGTATTGATTGGATTTAACTACTCAGGTCGGCATAGACTATAAAACAGAGCGCTCCTATGGAGCTAATAGTGCGAAGCAGCTAAATTGCTACAAACAGGAAACTCCGATGGAGTTTTAAAGTCCCGTAGGGACAGCCTTTTTGTAGAAATAAACCAGCCAACGGCCTTAGCTCCATAGGAGCGGCCTGTAATGAGTACATGAGTAGTTACGATTGGATTAATCTGTGAATCTGTGGCTTATTCCCTTCTCAAGCGACTTTCTATCCCATTGAGCCAAATTAGCAGCAGCACTATAGGTGCTGTTTAAAAAGTTTAACAAGGTTTCTGCTGGATTTTTAGACGTCCTTACCGCTTCATAAGGCAAAATAAACTCCCTTAGGTCAGGATGATAAAAGGCTTCAGCGGGTTCCGCTTTTGCCTGGCTAAACCCTTCCGGTTCAGGATAAATATAAGAATAATATGCCGCATAGGGAACTGCATCATTGCCGGGCCAAAAACCACAGCTGCTTACTTCATGCGAATATGCCTCCTGGGCAACCCAATCGGGCATATGAGGTACACCGCCGGGGTGCTTAGGGGCGGGGCGGCCCGAAAACCGGGAAACAGCCAGGTCAAAGCTTCCCCAGAAAAAATGAACAGGGCTTGCTTTGCCAATAAATTCAGACCGGAACCGGGTTAAAACATCACTGGAAAAAAGCAGGCTTTTGTGAAAAGCTATGGCATATCCGGGGTTATATGTGCAGTGGGCCGTGTCGCTTGTGAAAGGTACGCAATCGGCTATCTCACAAGGTATGGGGTTTATTTTAGCTTCTATTTCAAGGTCATTTAAGGCAGCAAAGACTTTATTGTAAAAATCTGCGACAGATATATCCATTAGCGAAAACTGACGCACTTCTCCGCTATCAGTATAGATTTTTAAATGATGTATGATAAAGTCGAAATCGATCTGAAAATGCTGCTTCCCGTCTGTCAGTTGCGAAGTGGTAAGCCCTGTCGGCATTACAAATAAAGTAACATGCCACGAATGGTTGATCCACGGCTGCTTGCCCAGTTTTATTTTGCCGATGATCTGTGTAAATAAATGCAAAGTAGCATACGTTTCCTTTGCTTCGATATATGAAAGTGGAGGTAGTGCGCTGTCCATTGTTTTAATTTATTAGTCATTACAAAGTAAACCTTTTTAGCGGAAAAAAAAGACTACAAATACTTCCCAAATAGTGCATTAAGGATTTCGAAAAGGATCAGGAAGATGATGATCAATTCCAGCCTGTTCCCATCACGGTGCTGCACCAGCTGAGAAAAAGTCCGGAGATTATTATCAATAATTTTTAAGGTGTAATCCACCTCCCGGAAACGGGTTTTTAAGTTGAAAATCTTTGACAGGCCGTTATTTATCTCAGACAGATATTCATTTTCCCAAACCGTATCGGGCGCATCAATAAAATACAAATCGTCAATAATGCGGTTTTGGGTATTCAGGGTTTTACCTATGAACTTCATAAGCCTGGAATTTGAAATACTGATCTTGCCGCGCAATTCAAGCTCCCGTGCGAACTTTGATGTTTCAAATAAAAAGTCCTGGGTCAATTCCGTAAAATAATCTAACGCAACTGACTGGCTCACATTTAGCATGGCAATTTTTATCACATCTGCATTAATTTCCGGCAATTGCATAGAATTATAATCGAAATTGAGCTTGTGCCCAGGGTCCACTTCTATCACAAAATCTTCTTTGTATTCCTTGCCGGGTAAAACCGGGTCAACGATAAAAGCCCTGATAAAACCCAGGAATTCATTGATAACCTTATCATCACAATCAGAAAAAGCTACCTCACCCGAACTTTGAACATAGATATAAGAGAATTCGCCTTTTTTAATAAATACTTCAGTAGCTGAACTGGAATGAACAGGCCCCTCGTAAGCCACTTTGAAATCTTTGAGCTGGATCTTCTCCCCTAACTGGTATGCTAATAATTTGACCTTCTGTAAATTCATAATATCCAATTTTAGGGATTACAATGCGAATTTAAGCATTATTTGGCAAGTTCTTCCATGTATTGGCTATTCAAACCTCAATTTGGTTTCCCCGGTTTTAAAATTCATAATTCATAATTTATAATTTTCCCCTACCTTTGCACCTCCTTTAAATAAGGTCGCGTGGCCGAGTGGCTAGGCACAGGTCTGCAAAACCTTTTACTGCGGTTCGAATCCGCACGCGACCTCTAAAAATTGTTAGAATCAGGATTTGCAAGATTTTAAGATTAACATGATTGAGTTTGAAGATGTTTTTAAAAATCGTGGAAATCCTACAATTCTGAAAATCCTGATTCAGACAATTTAATCCTGTAAATTCTATTAATTCTGATTCAGACAATTTCCGGGCTAAAACGCGTCCAATCTCTCCTGAAAATGGAGAAGGAAGAAGACTTCCGGCAATACACCCAGTTTATTAAATCCAATTCCATACAGCAGCGCAAATTGCAGGGAATGAGTTGGTACCCTATCGAAATAAAGGAAACCGGCTATGGCCTTGGCGACTACCCTTTCATCATAGCAGAGCGGACAAATATGCGCGATGTGCCCCATCATTTCAATGGCGGCAAGACTGTTGGCATATTCACTCAGCACCCTGAGTACCCCGGCGAAGAAGTGAATGGCGTGGTGCATTTTTCAGAACGGAACAAGGTTAAGATCGTCCTCTATGCCAATGAATTGCCCGACTGGCTGGATATGGGTAAAATCGGCATCAACCTGCTGTTTGATGAGAACGCCTACAAGGAAATGGATGCCGCCCTGAAACAGGTCATAAATGCCGAAAAAGGCCGCCTGGCTGAACTGCGCGACATCCTCTATGGCGAAAAAGAAGCCCGGTTTGACAAGATAGATACACGGATAACAAACGACAGGCTGAATGATTCTCAGCTTGATGCCGTCCGCAAAATAGTCGCTGCCAAGGATGTGGCTGTGATACATGGCCCGCCCGGCACTGGCAAAACAACCACTCTTGTCGCTGCCCTGAAAGAACTTATCAAAGAGAAAAAACCAGTCCTTCTATGCGCCCCAAGCAATACTGCCGCCGACTTGCTGACTGAGAAAATCGCCCAGCAGGGCATGAAGGTAGTCCGTATTGGTAATCTATCCCGCATTGATGAAGCTATACTGGAGCATACACCCGAAGGCATCCTTGCCAAACACCCTGAAATGAAGCGGGTTAAAACCATCAAAAAGCAGGTGGACGAATACCGCCGCATGGCCTCCAAATACAAGCGCAAATTTGGCAGGGACGAGCGCGATCAGCGAAACCTGTTACTAAAAGAAGCCAAGAGCCTTGCCTGGGAGGCGATAGACATAGAAAACAGCCTTGTAGATGCCATTATCAGCGGCGCGGATGCCATCACCTGCACGTTGGTGGGCAGCATGAATAAATTCATTGCTGACAGGGAATTTCATACCGTGATCATAGATGAAGCGGCGCAGGCGCTTGAACCTTCTACCTGGATACCCATTACCAAGGCGCAGAAGGTTATCCTTTCCGGCGACCCTTTCCAGTTGCCGCCTACCCTGAAATCTTTTGAAGCGCAGAAAGGCGGGTTGAATATCACCCTCATAGAGAAGTGCATCCATCGGCTGCCGGAAGTATCGCTGCTGACTACGCAGTACCGCATGCACGAAGATATTATGGGTTTCAGCAACCAATACTTCTATAAGGGCAACCTCATCGCCCATTCTTCCGTAAAAACCCATTCCCTTGGCATAGAAACCGGTTTTTTGCCGGTAGAATTCATTGATACGGCCGGTTGCAGTTTCGATGAGAAAACAAACCCTGAATCGAGGAGTATTTTTAACCCAGCTGAGTTCCAGGTCATTTATAAACACCTTGAAAATCTGGCGCAGGACAAAGGTTCCGGTTTCTCTGTCGGCATCATCTCCCCGTACCGTGAACAGGTGGTTTATATGGAGGAGCAGTTTAAGAACCTGTCCGGTGAATTTTCTCACCTGCAGATAGATATAAACACCATTGACTCATTCCAGGGGCAGGAGCGCGATGTTATATATATCTCCCTTGTCCGAAGCAACGACAAAGGCGAGATCGGCTTCCTGAGCGACTACCGCCGCATGAACGTAGCCATGACCCGCTCACGCAAAAAACTCGTCATGATCGGCGACAGCGGCACCCTCGGTAGCCACAGTTTCTACAATGAATTGCTTGAATACATTGAACATAATGGAAGTTACAGGACGGCGTGGGAGTTTGCATGAGGTGTGGATGGTGGGTAGTGATTAGTGAAAAGTGAAAAACTAAAAATGAAAAATGATGTCTTTGCGACTGCTCTTTCATTTCTATGCTATTTTAACATAGAATAGCATGAAATTTGGTTTTTTAAAAAAGCAATCTATTTACTTATAGATAGTTACAGTTTTCGCATGGGAATATTAGCATAGATTTTGCAATTTTAGTATCCCATTTGCTCCAAACGGCGTTTTTTATAATCCAGCCAAATCCTGATTCAGACAATTTTCATCAACAAATAAAACTCCCTTTAGGGTTGGGGGATACGAAATCCTTTTTTCGTCCCCGTCCGCTATAGTCCCGAAAACCCGGGACGATGGCGGAATAATGCAATGTACAAAAAATTATTGATACATCCAAGCATATTTCCTGTTTTTTTTTGCCCGTTAGAATTTACTTTTTGTAGAAAATAATGACCCGTTCCGTCAAAGTTAAGCAAAGCGCACTTGGCGTTTTTTTTAGTTATTCTAACCCAATGATATTTATTTCGCTTTCGTACTGAACGAAATCCTGTATATTATTAGTTAATATTTCAGGTATTGCATTTTCAAGCATTGTAGCGGTAATATTGCAATCATGTACTTTTTTACCGGACACTTTGTACTTCCCAATCAAATTGAGAAGCAAATTTGTAGTGGTTTGGTTTTCATCAGCAACAAAATACTGGCTTTCAAAAACCTTTATGTCTTCGGCTAATTCCTTGGCGTCAAACTTATTGTTCTCAGCCATGAACCTTGATTTTACTACGAGGTACTCCCTTATTACCTGCCGGTTTATCCAAAATTCATACCCTTTGCCTTGCAGCGATTTCATTTTAGCAACTGCTTTTTTATGAAAAGGGGAAAAAGTGAAATTGCAATATAGCAGGATATTAGTATCAATGAATATCTTTTTACCTTCCATTGTCGCCATATATTTCATCCCTGCCGAATGTTGAAGCAGCGGTAATATTAATATCAGAAGTACGGAACCGTAAAGGTTTTTTTGAAAGTTGGCCGGCGGCCTCAAGCACTACAAGGACGTGGTAATCACCATCAGGCACCACATTTTTTAAATCCAGTTTTAAAACCGGGTCCTTTTGGGTAATCTTTGCGTTAAGGCTTAAAGTATGCATAATCCGTTATCTCTATATATTCTAACAACCATTGCACTCCAGTAGTTCGCATTACAAAGTTTAAAAAATTATTAACCACTTCAAACATCTTTCCCGTTTTTACAACACTGGAGTTATAAACACATGGCGGATAATATTTGTGTCAAATTGGCAATAATATTGCCATACCTTTGTCCAAAGAAAAAAATATGTCTATTTGTAAATTATGCCTGCAAGATAAGGAGCTTATCAAAAAATCTCATATTATACCTCGTTTTATAAATAAGGTACTTTTTGATGATGATAAAAATCGATTCTATGTTGTCCATAAAATTCCAGAAAAAGGAATTGACAAAGCAAAGCTTGAACATGATTGGGGATATGAATCAGAATTACTTTGTGGAGATTGTGAAAATTTAATAGGAAAATTAGAAACCTGTGCATCTAATATTTTGGTGAATAAATGTTTACCAGATTCAATGGCGCTTTATATAAAACATATATATTTACCTGATGGTAAATTTTTCCAAGTATAAAATGTAGATTATACAAAGTTCAAGCTGTTTTGTCTGTCTCTGGTTTGGAGAGCAAGTATAGCTGGGGGGCGTTTTTTCAAAGATGTAGATTTAGGGAAAAAGCATGAAGAAATTATAAGACAAATGATGTTAAATAATGATGCCGGTGAAGTAAATGACTATCCAATTGAATTTGGTACTTTTAATCAACAAGGTTCAGGAGTTGTAAAGTTGATTGCACCTCCAAGAAAATCTAAAGAAGGGCACATTTCCTACTTTTTTAGTCTTATAGGGTTTCTCTTTAAAATTCATATCGGACTAAAAATGAAACTTGATGACAAGATACTTAATCATACCATTACACCCTCAAACATGGTAAATTTTAAACATATTTCAATGGATGAAGGTAAAAGAATAAGTAATCAGTTATCCTCGTTTTCATAGGACATACCAGTTAGGGCGCATTTGTAATACCCCGTTCGAGCGCATTTGCAATGCGTTCGGCTTTTTCTGGCGTTTGTAACGCCTTTCATTCGTGGTAAAAGCTAGTTTCCTGCTAATAAACACAACACATTACTGCCACAATTAAAATGTGAATTGAACAATTCCCATTCTCAGACGTTAGAAGAATAAAAAAACTAATCACATGAAAAAGACGATTGTATTTATTTTTATACTGTTTGCTGTAATTTTTTACAAAACAGATGTTTATGCGCAAGTGGCTGTAAGCATCACTATTGCGCCTCCGGAAATTCCTGTTTATGAACAGCCATTCTGCCCCGATCAGGACTATATCTGGTCACCCGGCTATTGGGGTTACAGCCCTGATGGATATTACTGGGTGCCTGGCGTGTGGGTACCCGCACCTCAACCGGGCTTTTTGTGGACACCCGGCTACTGGGGCTTTGCAGGCGGCTACTATGCGTGGCATGTGGGCTACTGGGGCCCTCATGTAGGCTTTTATGGCGGCGTAAATTATGGTTGCGGGTATTATGGGCATGGATATGGCGGAGGACGCTGGGAAGGAGGGCATTTCAGGTACAATTCGGCAGTGAGCCATGTTAATACATCAGTAATTCATAATACATACGAAGATAAATCAGTTGTTGTAAATAATAGCGATCGTCACAGTTTTAATGGCAAGGGAGGCGTTGCCGCCCGGCCCACCGCTGAAGAGCGCACCGCTATGAGTGAGCACCATATTGGAGCCACCCGTGAGCAGGTTGCACACAAACAAGCTGCAAGACAGGATAAAAGCGCTTATGTCTCAGCTAACCATGGCAAACCGGCTAATGCGGCCATGAGCAAAATACAAGCACGCCCTGCTGCCAGCCACACTACACATTCTGCACCGGCAAGCAGCCATACTACAGGCCATGCTGCCCCAGCCAGCCATCATGTGTCGTCAAGCCATCCTGTCAACCATGCCGCTACCCAAAATAGCAGGCCAGCGGCCCAAAAGGCACATACCGCCCCAAGGCAGGCAGCGCCACAGCAGCATGCAAGCCAACCACAGCCTCATGCCAGCCAGCCACATGCCAGCCAAACCCGCCCCGCCCCACGCCCTCAGCCACGTGTAGCGCCGCAGCAGGAACCAAGGCAGGAAGCGCCACGGCAGGAGGAAAGGCCAGAGGAACATAAATAACTCCCAAATTATATTCATGGCTTTCTTTGTTCACAAGGGTGATTTGTGAACAAACAGCAAAGGAAGTCAGGCAAAAACTAATATTCATTAATTTCTTTTATACCTTGTTCAATAAAGTGTTAAGCGTAGTAGGGTATCGGGGGCTTTTATAAAAGAAAACCTCCTTACTTTTTTTCTCTTGGCCTTCGTGGCAAGAACGCTTTAGAAAGCGTGATGATCGTTTTAAAAAACATAGTAGACTATTTTCTTTATGAACTTTGCGGCTATTTTTACAGCCCGACAATAGTCAGCTCGCTTGTAAATCGATCGAAATCCTGAACATTATTGGTGATTATTTCAGGTATCGAATTTTCGAGCATTGTTGCTACAATATTGCAGTCATGCACTTTCTTACCGGATATTTTGTACTTCGCTATTAAATTGAGCAACAAATTAGTTGTGGTTTGATTTTCATCTGCAACAAAATACTGGTTTTCAAAAGTCTTTATGTCTTCGGCTAATTCATTGGCATCGAATTTGTTATTTTCTACCATGAACCTTGATTTTACCACAAGGTATTCTCTTATCACCTGGCGGCTTATCCAAAATTCATACCCCTTTGCCTGAAGGGCTTTCATTTTGGCAAGCGCTTTTTTATGAAATGGTGAAAAAGTGAAATTGCAATAAAGCAGGATATTTGTATCAATGAATATCTTTTTACCTTCCATTGTCCCCATATATTTCATCCCTGCTAAATGTTGAAGCAGAAGTAATATTAATATCAGAAGTACGGAACAGCAAAGGTTTTTTTGAAGGCCGCCCAGCAGCTTCAAGCACTACAAGGACGTGATAATCGCCATCAGGCACCACATTTTTCAAGTCCAGTTTTAAAACCGGATCCTTTTGAGTAATCTTTGCATTAAGGCTCAAAGTATGCATAATCAGTTATGTTTATATGTCTTCAACAATCATTCCAGCGCAGTAGTTCGTATTACAAAGTTTAAAAAAAATATTATAACCGGGCATATTCCTTATTTCTTTCCAACCAACAAATTTTTTCCCCAACAATTTAACAATTCAACAATTTAGCAATTTACCCTATATTTGAAACTTAATCGCTAAGCGAAAAATGGCCAAAAAAGATACTGAAGACAACGATGCGGAAGATATTATAAAACAAAAAAGACTTTTTAACCACGGAGGGCACAGAGAAAAAAATGCTGGATATTTTAACTGGGGAAATAATAGGATTAGCTATTAAAGTTCACAAGGAACTTGGGCCCGGTTTATTAGAGTCAGCTTATAAAGAATGTCTTTTTTACGAATTGAATGAAAACGGTTTTGACGTTCAGAAAGAAGTGCCAATACCGCTGATATATAATAATGTAATGCTTGAATGTGGTTATAGGGCCGATATATTAATTGGGAATACTGTTATTATTGAGGTGAAAGCTGTAAAAGCGCTCGAAGATGTACACCTGGCACAAATACTTTCTTATCTTAAACTTGCAAATTGCAAAGTTGGGCTATTAATTAATTTTAATGTTTTACAACTGAAAGACGGTATAAAGAGGGTAGCAAATGGGTATTGAAAATTTTTCTCCGTGTTCTCTGTGCCCTCTGTGGTTAAAATAAATCTTATTGGTTAAAAGTAAAAATGAGCGAGAAAGAAAATATAAATCCTGATCCTGAAGAAAACCCTGAGGTTGACAAAATCCTCAATCCGGAATTACTTAATGAAGAGGCTATAAGTTCAGTGGCGTCCGTGTCTGGGATGTACGAAGGCTGGTTTCTTGATTATGCCTCGTATGTGATCCTGGAGCGCGCCGTGCCTGCCATTGAGGACGGGCTGAAGCCGGTGCAGCGCCGCATACTCCATGCCATGAACGAAATGGACGATGGCCGTTTCAATAAAGTGGCCAATATCATCGGGCAAACCATGCAGTACCACCCGCATGGCGACGCCTCTATCGGCGATGCCATTGTCAACCTCGGCCAGAAAGACCTGTTGATAGAAACCCAGGGAAACTGGGGCGATGTGCGTACGGGCGACTCTGCCGCCGCCGCGAGGTATATAGAGGCGCGCCTTTCAAAATTCGCTATAGAAGTCTCCTTCAACCCGCAGACCACCAACTGGCAGCTCAGTTATGACGGCCGCAAGCGCGAACCCGTTACCCTACCCATGAAATTCCCGATGCTGCTGGCCCAGGGCGTGGAAGGCATAGCCGTAGGGCTTGCCACACGGATATTGCCGCACAATTTTATAGAGATAATAAACGCCTCCGTTGACGTATTGCGTGGAAAAACGGTAGAACTCATGCCCGACTTCCCCACCGGCGGCATGGCCGATTTTTCGCACTACAATGACGGGCAAAAGGGTGGCCGCGTACGCATCCGCGCTAAGATAGAAGAACTTGACAAGCAGACACTGCTGATAAAAAGCGTGCCTTATGGCGTTACTACCGTCAGCCTGATGGAGTCTATCGTGAAGGCCAGCGAAGCCAATAAAATAAAAATAAAAAAGGTTGTTGACAATACAGCGCAGCACGTTGAAATAGAGGTGCAATTGCCAAAAGGCGTGTCGCCGGATATTACCATTGACGCGCTCTATGCTTTTACCGAATGTGAGGTATCCATTTCCCCTAACGCCTGCGTGATCATAGAGGACAAACCGCACTTTATCAGTGTGAATGAGATGTTGCGTATTTCTACCGGAAATACGGTGGACCTGCTCCAGCGCGAACTGGAAATACGCAAAGGCGAACTGGATGAGAAATGGCATTTTTCTTCGCTTGAAAAGATATTTATTGAGAAACGCATCTATTACAAGATCGAGGAATCTGAAACCTGGGAAGCCGTTTTGGAAGCCATTGATAAAGGCTTAAAACCATATAAAAAGCAGTTCCGCCGGGCAATTACCCGAGACGATCTTATCAGGTTGACGGAAATAAAAATTAAACGTATTTCCAAATTTGATGCCTTCAAAGCGGACGAAGCCATCCGCGCGCTGGAAGAGGAAATGGCGCAGGTAGTGCATGACCTTGAGCATATTACCGAATATGCCATTGCCTATTTCAAAAACCTGCTGAAAAAATACAGCAAAGGGCGGGAGCGTAAAACCGAGATCAAACAATTTGACACTATCACTGCCAGCGTGGTAGCAGTCGCCAACCAGAAACTCTATGTAAACCGCGCGGAGGGTTTTGTGGGATATGGTTTAAAGAAAGATGAATTTATCTGCGAATGTTCGGATATTGACGACATCATAGTTTTCCGTAAAGACGGGAAATGCATAGTGACCAAAATATCTGAAAAATCATTTGTCGGCAAAGATATTATCCATGCGGGCGTCTTCAAAAAGAACGACGAACGAATGGTTTACAATCTCATCTATACAGATGGAAAGAGCGGTATAGCCCGCGCCAAGCGCTTTAATATCACTGGTGTAACGCGCGACAAGGAATATGACCTTACATCCGGCAATCCCGGTTCACGTGTACTGCATTTCTCCGCCAACCCGAACAGCGAAGCGGAAACCGTAACCATTTACCTTACGCCGAACTCCAATGCACGGCTAAAAGTATTCGATTATGATTTTGGCAGCCTTGCCATTAAAGGCCGTGCCAGCCAGGGGAATATGGTATCGAAATATGGGGTAAAAAAGGTGGTTTTCAAAGAAAAAGGCGCTTCAACCCTCGGTGGCAGGAATATCTGGTATGACGAGATACTTGGCAGGCTGAATGTGGACGAAAGGGGCAAATACCTCGGTAGTTTTGACCTTGGCGACAGCATTTTGGTTATTGCCGATGATGGCAGCTACGAGCTTACCGGCTTCGACCTGACCAACCGCTATGAAAATGACCATATTGCCCTCATTGAGAAATGGGAGCCAGAAAAAATAATCACCGCTGTACATTATGACGGCGCACATAAACTGAACTACGTAAAACGCTTTATCATAGAGACGAGTACTGTAGGCAAGAAATTCAGTTTCATACAGGAAGCGAAAAATTCAAAACTGATATTAGTTACTACCTCACGGCATCCTATAATTACCTTTAAAACAGGGCATAAAAAAGCGGAAGCGCAGGCCGAAGAACTTGACCTGAATGAAAAAGTAGAAGTGCGCGGCTGGAAAGCCATTGGTACGAAAATAGCCGGTGAAAATGTGCGGGATATAGAACTTTTGCCCTCTGACGAAGTTGAAATAGAAGAATCAGCCGTAGAAGAAGAAGCGCGCAGCGCTGATGAAGGAAGTTCCCATTCCTCAGACGCAACTAAAAAGCCTGTTGCCAAAACCGCTGCCCCTGTCGAAACCCACGAACCGGCAAACGACCTTAAACTCCCATCGGAAAACGGCGAAAAAGAAGAAGCCAAAAAGAAAGGTGTACAGGCGAAGTTGTTTTAGGGGAATTCAATATATATAATTTGAAAATTAATCATTTATGCTAAAACTATATAAAAAGATTGATGGAATTTTGCATTATTGGGAAACGTGGGAGGATGATAATAAAACTGCTACAATTCATTGGGGAATAGTTGGACAAACAGGCGAAAGCAAGGAGATTAAATCGGGGCTTTTTATAAGTGTCCAAAATCAAATCCAAAAAGAAATTCAGAGAATATCAGCACAAGGGTATGAAAGGATTGACCAAGAATATCTTTCTACCCTCATTATTGAATATGAAATAGATGGCATGGGAACACAAGAGGATATCAATAAGCGATATGATGTCGAAAATCGAATTGATGAATTATTAGGATGGTCGGGAACAGGCAATTGCGATGGTGGCAGCATTGGTAGTGGAACAATGGAAGTATGTTGTTATGTTGTTAATTTTGACATTGCAAAGGAATTAATTACGAATAATCTAAAAGGTACAGAATTTGGAAATTATTCACGTATTTATGATGAATCCCTCATTTAACATTATTAGCTCACGAGAATAATTTCATGCTCTGATAATTTGAACCATCGAACTAAATCTCCATTTTCTTTTTTATCTTTACAGTAATAAATCAAAGAATATGCGCAAGCAACTTGAAGAAATATTAAAACTGAGCGTGGAAGAAAGGATAATAATGGTGGAAGCTATCTGGGATAGTATTGCTGACGATACTCTGAATAAAGAAAGCATCAGTCCGGAACATTTGAGATTAGTGGAAGAAAGCAGGATAGCGTATGAAGCAGACCCATCTACCGCTATGACGTGGGAAGAAGCTAAAGAAAAAATAATAGCCGCCACTAAAAAATGACATATCAGTTCCGGATTACTCCAAAGGCTTCCAGTGACATAATTGATAAAAAAACAAGAAAGGCACTTCTAAGCAGGTTTCCATATAATGTTTATTATGATTTGATTGACGATAAAATTGTTATCTTTAGGGTATTGCACAACAAACGGCGCCCAGCGACGTGGAAGAAATATAAACGATTAGATTGACATTCCCCTTCAATTCAAATTCCTTATCAAATACACTTGTGTTTTAACTCATTCATTTTTTCAGTAATTTTGTATCAAATAAGCGTAATACGGATGAGAGTATATTTTGATAATGCCGCTACCACCCCTTTGGACCCTGATGTGGCCAAAGCGATGTATGATGTAATGATCAGCCACTACGGCAACCCATCTTCTATACACCAGGAGGGCAGGCAGGCCCGTACGCTCATAGAGCGCGCCAGGAAGGCTATTGCTGGATATTTGAATGCTTCACCTGGCGAAATATTTTTTACCGGCGGCGGCACCGAGTCTGACAATATGGTGATACAGTGCATGGTCCGCGACCTGGGCGTAAATACCATTATCACATCAAAAATAGAACACCACGCTATATTACATACCGTTGATCTTTGTCATGAAAAGTATGGTACAGAGATAAAATATGTAAAACTTTTACCAAATGGCCATATAGACTGGGCCGACCTCGAAAAACTCCTCATCGAATCACCAAAAGGTAAAACACTTGTCACCCTCATGCATGCCAATAACGAAATTGGCAACCTGCTGGATATTGAAAAAGCAGGGGCGCTATGCGCGCAATACGGGGCTTATTTCCACTCAGACACCGTACAAACCATAGGCCACTACCCTATTGATGTAAAAAAAGCAGGTTTGCATTTTCTATCGGCTTCAGCACATAAGTTTAACGGTCCGAAAGGCTCTGGCTTTATTTATATCAACAGCGATGTGAAGATAAAACCCCTGATACATGGCGGCGCACAGGAAAGGAATATGCGCGGCGGCACCGAAAATATTTATGGTATCATTGGCCTCGCAAAAGCGCTGGAAATAGCCTACAACGAAATGGATACCCAACGTGGGCACATAGCAGGCATTAAAAATTATATGGCTGAAAAACTGCTTGAAAATATCCCGGGAATCAGCTTCAATGGCGACTATAATGGAGACAGCAGTTATACGGTGCTCAACGTAAATTTCCCGGTAGGCGAAGATTCAGAAATGATGCTTTTCAGCCTTGATATAGAAGGTATTGCAGCTTCCGGTGGCAGCGCGTGTTCTTCAGGGTCGTCTGTTGGTTCGCACGTAATAAAAGAATTGAACCCTCAGCCTGGCGTTACACAGGTCAGGTTTTCTTTTGGTAAATACAATACCAAAGAAGAAGTTGATTTTACAGTAGAAAAACTAAGGGAAATACTGAAACTCGAAAAGGTAAGCGCTTAGTAATTATTATCTTTTCTTTTCCTTCTCAAATTTGTATTTTACACTGATAATATTGGAATAAGTCCCTGCCTCCTGGCCTGAACTAATATTGGTGAAAGCATAGTCGATCACAAACCTACCGAATACTACGCCAGCCCCTACACTTGGCGAAAAGCCAACCACTACTTTTTGAGATACATCATTGTTGGTATATGTTTGAAAATTACCCACACCGCCGCGAAGAAAGACTACCTTCTTATATCCAAACTCAAAGCCGCCATGCGGGTCTATACTGAAATAATTGGTGGCTATGGGTACATTTTCACGGCCATCAAAAGTCGCGTCGGCACCTGCTTCTACAAGCAGGCTTAAATTTTCTGACAGATCAAAAGTTCGCTTAATACTTCCACGTAAGCTCGGCTGTGTTATTTCTACGGAACTGACCGGCACTTCGCTTCCTAAACTTGCAAGTACCTGTTTTTGCTGCTGGTTATAGGTATATGTCCAGGCATTATATGTAGTTGTGAGGTCTTTTGCCACAAGGCTGAAACCCCATTTATCCTGTTCAAATTGCATACCGGCATCAAAACCAAAACCCCAGGACGAACCAAAAGTGCCAACTACCCGGCGGATAATTTTCATATTGCCGCCAAAGCGGAATTTCCGGTGCCCGTGGTACCTGTACCTGCCGAAGGTAACATTCTTTGCAAAAGTCACAAACAGCGCGTAGTCGGCCGCTGAAAACGCTGTGACCTGGCTATAATCTACCTGGCCATTCGGGTCGATCAATTGGAAAGTATTAGGTATATTATCCGCCCCAAAACGCACGAGAGATACGCCAAAATAAGACGACGGGCCAGACTTGAAAGCAATGCCGCCGAAATCATAATTTAATACGCCGGCAAAATAGTCTGCGTGCATAAAATCGAGTTCAACATTTTCAGTCATAGCCGCAAGCCCTGCCGGGTTATAATACATAGCAGTGATATCATCTACAGAAGCGTCCACTGAGTTAGCCATTGCCAACCCTCTTGCGCCCGCGCCAATATTAAGGAATTCATTGCTATAGATATTCTGCGCATGAATGGCACATGGCAGCAATAGCAATAGTAGCAGTATCTTCCCTTTCATGACGTTTTTGATTTTTCCTTTAATTCATCAAAGCGCTGCAAATAAACCGGAACAAGGTATTTTTCTACTTCAAATATAGCATTTTTAAAGAGCGCTACAATATTTTCGCCTTCAAATACAGGCTGGGCAGCCCGTTTCATGATGCGGTTGAGGGCATAGATAAAGTTTTCATCATCAGTATAATTATAAATATATTTGGCGTCCCTGAACTTTTGAAAAAAGCCGGAAAAGTTATATTCGCCATTCATCGGGTCAACTTGGAAGAAATTCGTGATTTCTTCAACATCTACCTTGTTTATATCACTATAGAAATTGTCGGCATACGCCCTGGAATCTAATAAGATCAGTCTATCAAGCATCAACTCAAGCATTATATGAGCTACAAAGAAAAGGCGGACGCCAGGCGATTTTAACCCGTTTTTTTCAAAAATCTTACGTATGTCAGGTATAGCCCTTGTAAAAAAAGGCGAAGCATGAAATTGCTTATCAGTTTCCTGGTGCTGTAGCATGCCGCTATACAATTCCTTTTGATGATTATTATTAAAAACAGGGCTTTTGGTAGGTTTCCAGCCCTTTTTGAATGAACCCATTAGGTCAGGCATCACAAGGCCTGTATTGTAGTATGGCCTACCCTCCTCCGCATCAAGATAATAATGAGATAACAGGTTCATGTTTTTTGTGCCGGCGTTTATTCATGCAACAACGCAATATCGGTCTTTTTATGCTAATAATCTTAGAAATAATTTGAACGCCAATGAAACCTTACAATTTTCGCCTTCCGGATACTTGTTGTTAACTACCATCCGCTTGCCAGTACATCGGCAATATGAATGGTTTTAAGTGGTAATTTTTTCTTTTTGATATACCCCTCCAAATGCATAAGGCATGATAGGTCAGAGGAAATAATGTATTCAGCCCCTGTAGCAAGGCTGTTTTCTACTTTTTGCTCCGCCATTGCCGTAGAAATAGGCTCATATTTTACCGCGAAAGTGCCGCCAAAACCGCAGCAGGTTTCCACATCATTCATTTCCACCAGTTCCAGGCCTTTCACATGGCTAAGGAGTGTACGCGGGGCCTGTTTTATAAAACATTCCCTTAATGCGCTGCATGCATCATGGTAGGTGGCTTTTGCCTTAAAGGTGGCGCCAATGTCTTCCACTTTAAGAATATCAGTAAGAAACTCAGTAAACTCAAACGTTTTCCCCTGCACGGCACGGCATTTCAGGTGGTTGCTCGTGTTCATGAACATTTCCTGGTAATATCCCCTCACCATCCCTACACAGGAACTTGATGGGGAAACTACATACCTTCCGTTGCCAAAGTCATTGAGCCATTTTTCAGCCACGGGGCGGGCCATTTCTTTTTGGCCGCCATTCCAGGCAGGCTGGCTGCAACATGTTTGCCCAGCCGGGTAATTCACCTCGCAACCAAGCTTTTCCAAAACCTTCACCATATTCCACGCGGTTTGCGGGTATAGCTGGTCTACAAAGCAGGGAATAAATATATCTACTGGCGTCAAAACGGGGGCAAAGATAGGCAAAGAGCCCGTCCGAACAGTGAAGCCGGGCGGGAAAAATGAAAAGTGAAAAATGAAAAATCAGTTATATAGCCCCTGAAAATGATCTTCTCTAATTACAATTCTTCTTAATCAGGGCATTCGCTTTTTCGAACCCCAGATCAGCGGCTTTTCTTAGATCAGCGCATCCACTGTCTTTTTTCCCGGACTGGATATTTACGATTCCCCTGTTGCAGTAAGCACGCGCGTATTTGGGGTTCAGTGCTATTGCTCTATTAAAGTCAGCCATAGCCCCCTGTACGTCTTTAAGTGAATCTTTTGCAATACCCCTGTGGTTATAGGCTTCCGCGTCTTCAGGTTTTAGGGCAATGGCCTTATCATAATCGTATATAGCTCCTTTGTAATCATGCAAGTCATATTTCGTATGCCCCCTGTTGTAGTAAGCGTTTGAATAGGCAGGGTCAAGCGCAATAGTCTTATTATAGTCTAAAATTGCATCAGTGTAATCTTCTAAAGCATATTTGGCGTTTCCCCTGTTATTATAGGCGTCGGTATCGGCAGGGTTCAGGGCTATTGCCCTATCATAGTCTGTTATTGCTCCCTGGTAGTCTTCCAGTTCAGCTTTTGCGTATCCCCTGTCGTTATAGGCGTCAGTAAAATTTGGATTAATAGCTATGGCTTTATCGTAGTCTGAAATTGCCCCATGATAGTCTCCCGAATCTGCTTTTATATCGCCCATTTTAAAATACTGCATACTTGTCTGGCAATAGCATACAACACTCTGTGAAAAAACAAGGGCTAAAAGCAATATCCTCTTCATATTAATTCAATATAATTACTCAAAACTACATTTTTTCCTGCCACTATGTTCATTTTTAACTTTTGTTAACGTGGCAGGACGAATGAATTACCTGGACATTTATACGTTTTTTAGCATGTAGATATACATTCTAATTTGCCTCTTTTAAAGTTGATATAATAATTGTTCTTAATTTTACAACATCGTTTTTGTATTTGCAGATTTACAAAAGATTAAAATGAAGACGCAAAAATTGTTAATGATAAGTTAAACAATTCTTAGATTATCAGGTTATTATAAAATAAAATAAAAAAAGGCAGGCTTTTTGCGTGACAATAAGAAAAGTGATTAATATATTTGAAGATATGAAAAAGAAAACCAAAATTTTTGCACTCTTAAGTGCATTGTTTATTGCTTTCGCAATATTACCGGGAAAGGCGATGGCACAGGACCCCAACAGCCCTCCGCCACCACAACAGCAGAATGCCCCACCTCCACAACAGGATCCTAATGCACCCCCACAGCAAGACCCTAATGCACCTCCACAACAACAACAAGACCCTAACGCCATGCAGCAGCAGGCTCCTCCACAACAGGACCCGCAGGATCAAAATAGTGATTACCAGGAATTTTATAGCCAGCTTGCCCCCTATGGCCAGTGGGTAGATGAGCCTACTTATGGGTACGTATTTATTCCTAACGCCGGGCCTACCTTTTATCCATACCGCAGCCGCGGCTACTGGGTGTATACTGATATGGGTTGGACATGGCAATCTAATTATCCGTTCGGCTGGGCATGTTTCCACTATGGCCGCTGGAATTATGACAATATTTACGGATGGTTTTGGATACCAGGCAGTGTATGGGCCCCGGCGTGGGTGGCATGGGGTGGTTGCCCAGGCTACTATGGATGGGCGCCTCTCGGTTTTGGTATGAGTATAGGAGGGAACTATAACTTCCCTGGTAACTACTGGTGTTTTTTACGCGCAGGGTACATGGGAAGGACTGATATGAACCACTACTATGAGCCGCGCGGCAACAATGCGGGCTTTTTGAGAAATCACTTTACTTATATAAATGAAACCCACATGCAAAACGGCAGGTCTTTTTATGCAGGCCCACGGGTTGAAGAGGTACAAAAATATACCGGTGCGCCAATTCACTCTGTGGCAATACGTGAAAGCAGTACCCCCGGCCAAAAACTTAATGGCAATCAAATGAGCATATACAGGCCACAAGTGCATCCTGCTGCTGGAGCCCACCCGGCCCCGGCTAACCATGTACCTATAAATCATGTACAGACTTTGTCAGCAAGGCGGGCAGCGCCTACACCTGAACAGCAAAGGCAAGTTATGCCACAACAACAAAGGCAGGCAGCTCCCCAACAGGCACGCCAGGCTGCCCCACAACAACAAAGACAAGCTGCACCTATGCGTCAATCGGCCCCTGCACAACGCCAGTCAGCGCCCCGCGGTGGCGGAGGTGGTGGTAACAGAGGCGGCGGCGGCAACCGTGGCGGCGGCGGTGGAAGAAGATAAAAATATCAGGATAAAATATTCAATAAAAAAGCCCCGGCTGCAATTGTAGCCGGGGCTTTTTTTGATCTAAAGTTTAAACGTGAATGGATTACTTATTCACAGTATCCAACACACCCATCACTTCTTTTATAGCAGCAGCGCTTGTGTTTACAAGGGCCATCTCATCCTTATTCAGTTTCAGTTCTATTATTTTCTCAATGCCGTTTTTGCCAAGAACAACTGGTACGCCCATATATATATCTTTCAGACCATATTCGCCACTCAGCCACGCACAAACCGGGAGGATGCGTTTTTGGTCGCGCACTATGGCCTCAACCATTTGGGCGGCAGCTGCGCCAGGTGCGTACCAGGCTGATGTGCCGAGAAGGTTCACTATTTCGCCGCCGCCTTTTTTGGCGCGGTCAACTATTTCGTCAAGCCTCTTTTGACTTACCAGTTCCGTAACAGGGATACCGCTTACGGTTGTATAGCGTGGCAGCGGCACCATAGTATCTCCATGGCCGCCAAGGAGCATTGCCTGTATATCGCGCGGAGAAATATCCAGCTCTTCAGCAAGGAAAGCGCGGTAACGTGCAGTATCCAATATACCCGCCATACCAAATACGCGGGAAGAACTTACCTGTGCAGTAAGGTATGCGCAATAGGTCATCACGTCCAACGGATTGGAAACCACAATGATGATAGCCCCGGGAGAATATTCGATCACTTTTTTAGTAACCATCTCTACAATTTTCGCATTGGTAGTGATCAGGTCATCGCGGCTCATGCCAGGCTTGCGCGGCAGGCCCGAAGTAATAACAACTACATCTGAACCAGCAGTTTTGCTGTAATCATTTGTAACCCCGATAATACGGGTATCGTACATATTGATGGGAGCGGTTTCCCAAATATCAAGCGCCTTGCCTTCGGCAAAGTTTTCTTTTATATCCACCAAAACTACTGTATTGGCTATGCCGCGCTGGGCGAGTACGTCTGCACATGTTGCGCCCACGTTCCCGGCCCCTATTACACTTACTTTTGTCATGTTTTTATTATTGATGAAAATTTTGCCGCAAAGGTAGGGATTGTTTAAAATTATAAATTATAAATGATGAATTATTCCAAAAAGCATAGTCATTTTTTAAAAATCAAGAAAATCCTTTAATCATGAAAATCATGGTTCAGACAATTTCCCTCTATAATAGAGGAAAATTGAGGTTTTTTTTTAAAATTAGAGGCCAGATGCGTTTAAATCAACTTTTTTGCAAGCGTGTACCGGAAATTAGAGGCCAATTTAATTTGTTAGAGGGTTTTTAGTGCAATTTTCATTTTTGGTCTTTCGCGGGTTACGAAATCGTTTTTTCGTAATGGTGAAGTTACGGAATTATTTTGAGGTTTACAAATAGCTCATGATAATAATTATCTTACTTTTTTCATCTTAGACGGATGTTGGCTGGTATGGAAAATATCTATGATAATGACTTCGTTTTCTGTTATTTCGTATATCATTTTATAATGCCATTTTGTAACTGACCGAAAATTAAATGGTTCATCTTCTAAAAACGCCTCTTTAGCGAATTTCTCTGGAAAATTGCCGATACTTTTTGCCAGCGCAAGCAATGTTTGCTTTACCATTACGGCAGATTGTGGTGAATCTGCCCTGATATACAGATAAATTTCTTTGAGGGCCAACGCGGCCTCCTTGTCCCATTTTACAGGCAGTTTTTTCTTTTTTACCAATTTTCAGATTGCTTTTCTACCTCTTCCTGCGTGAGGTATTGGCCTGCTTTTACCCTGGCTGAAGCGTTCCTTGCGCGCTTGATTATTTTTTCACGGGTTAACGGCTCTCCTTTTGTGGTATATCCCGCTATCTCATTTTTCCCGGTATATGCCACTGTCATTGCATACATTGCCGTCAAAAAAGGGGTATCCAGTTCATCCACATATTTATGCAGTTGTTGCCTTATTTCTATATCGCTCATGCTTTTCAGCTTTTTATAATCACTCAAACAAAAGTAGTTGTTTTTTTATTCCGGTATAACAAATTTTATAACCTTGAAGCCATTGACGGCGTTATCACCGTCAAGAAAAAGCATAAATGCTTGTTGATGAAAACACCAACAAGGGTAAAAGGCACAAATCTTCAGATTGAAGCAAAGGTTGGGTAGGGAGGTTAGGCTTAAAAAGTGCGTTCAGAGAAGAGCCGCGGTATCGTAGCGGCGATGATTTATTATGGGGACGAATTACGCTTCGCTAAATTAGTGCCAGCAAGGTATTTTTGTTACACTATTTTTTAGCGAATACTCAATAAACTCTCAAAATGTTTAAATTGCGAATTATTTATAACCTATATGATGAATAAAGACAATATAGACAATGAACTTGATGATGAACCTCTAATGTTTAATTCAGAAGGTGAAGATGATTTAGAAGTTGATTATTTAAGTTCTATTGCAGACACAGTTACTTGGTCAACTGACTGGACTATTGAATCCATAATGTCTGCTTATAAAAGACAGAATTTTAATACTAACCCCTCCTTTCAAAGAAGGGATGCATGGAATGAGATTAAAAAAAGTAGATATATTGAATCATTGATATTTGGTTTACCTGTTCCGCAAATAGTATTGGCAGAAGATAAAAAAGATCGAGGTAAATATCTTGTCGTTGATGGAAAACAAAGACTATTGACTCTAATCTCTTTTTTTTCTGAAATTTCAACTGAGAGTTTTAAGTTGACTGGCCTAAAAGACAGTAAAATAAATGGACTGAGTGCTAAAAATCTTGAAGAAAAGCACCCAGAGTTATTTAATAATTTACTAAATCAATCAATAAGATCTATAATTATTAAAAATTGGTCAACTGAGAACCTCTTATTTACTATTTTCTTTCGTTTAAATAGTGGGAGTTTACCATTATCACCTCAAGAATTAAGGAAGGCACTTAAACCAGGAGAATTTTTAAAAAAGATAGACTTCTATTGTACTGAAAGTAGGGCTATAAAATTCATTTTTGGAGATGATGTTCCTGATCCAAGAATGAGAGATATGGATTTAATATTACGATTTATTGTCATGACTAAGTTCATCAATTCATATAAAGGTAATTATAAAAATGCAGTTGACCAAGTCTGTGATTATTATAATAAATCTTGGCTAAAATTAAAGGATGAAGTTGATAAACTACTTGAATCTTTTGAAGAAACAGTTGATATTGCAATTAAAGTTTTTGGTGAAGATGAGGTTTTTCGCCGTAAATCTAATTCAAAAGTCGAAAAAAGAATAAATCGTGCATTATTTGACATAATCTGCTTTTATTTCTCAAAAATTGATTCCAATATTATTCTTAAAAACAGTTCAAAAATAAAGGAAATGACGGAAGAATTATCCTCAAAAAGCTCATTATTTATTAAGTCTATAAGTAGTAATACTAACAATGTGAAAGAAACCTCGAACAGATTTGTTATTTATGGAACCAGTTTACAAGAGAATCTTTCAATTTCTTTGGAAATTCCCCAAAATCTTATTGACCATTTTTCGAGAATCTAAAATGGCATTGGAATCAACGGAATATACTAACTTAGTTAAAAACATTATTGTTATAGACAAGGAATTTAGAGATTTTGACGAAAAGGATTCTTCAAATCCAGAAAATCAAAGGAAATTAAGAGCTTGTATTTCATTAATACATTCCGAACTTGAATCTTATTTTGAACTTGTCGCATTGAAAGTGGTAGATTTATATCAAACTAATCGAATGGACTCAACGCAAGCGAAATTGTTTACAAACTCTATCTTCTTTTATAACCATAAAGTCTATGAAGGACAAAATGAAGATGTTGCTACGCGTCTAGATAAATCAATTAACCTTTATAAGGCCAGTATATCTCAAAATAATGGAATTAAAGAAAAGGATATATTGAAATTACTTTTACCAATAGGCATTCCATTGGCTAATATTGATTCAGTTTGGCTTGCAAGTATTAATTCCTTTGGGGCATTAAGAGGTGAAATTATGCATAACAGTATAAATCAAATTACTAGGCTAATAGGTTACAGGCAAATTGATATGACAATATATCATATTATAATTCCGGAAATAGAAAAAATTGATAAATTCCTAATATCAACATATGGTCTAATATAGTTCTTTCCCGTCCTCGTCCCAAGTTTAGGTTATAGTACAACTTGTACAGTTTTATAATAGCAGTTTGCAACTACCTTGATAAAAGAATGTGTCTGTCCCCCGCTCTCCCCCGTTCGGGCGCATTTGCAATGCGTTTGGTTTTTTTGGCGTTTGTAACGCCTTTTCCATTCAGCGTGAATGCGTTGCAAACGCGCTCAAACGGTGCAACTGCCTTTCCCCTTTAATTTAAAATTTATAATTCAAAATTCATAATTGGGTTTATATCACCATCTCCGGAATTTCCCCTTCCACTATCAGTTTCCCAGCCGTCTTGGCTATTATTTCTTCTACTGTTACGCCGGGGGCGCGCTCTATGAGTTTAAAACCATCCGGGGTAATATCCATTACGCACAGTTCGGTTACTATTTTTCTTACGCAGTTTACACCGGTTAGTGGAAGATTACATTCTGGCAACAGCTTACTTTCTCCTTCCTTATTGGTGTGCATCATGGCGACCATTATATTTTCGGCGCTGGCCACCAAATCCATGGCGCCCCCCATGCCTTTTACCATTTTGCCGGGAATTTTCCAGCTTGCAATGTCACCCTTTTCAGATACTTCCATGGCGCCAAGCACCGTAAAGTGAACGTGTTTGCCGCGTATCATCGCAAATGAATCAGCCGAATCAAAAACGGCAGAGCCTGGAATATAGGTGATCGTTTCTTTTCCCGCGTTTATCATATCAGGGTCTTCACAGCCTTCTTCGGGGTAAGGCCCCATACCAAGCAGCCCATTTTCTGATTGCAGGATAACTGTGATCCCTTCAGGTATATAATTGGCAACCAATGTTGGTATCCCAATGCCAAGGTTTACATAATACCCGTCTTTGAGTTCCTGGGCTATTCTTTTTGCTATTCCAAATTTGTCGAGCATGATTGTTAAATTATAATTTGAATGGGTTTACAATTTTGAGGGTGTTATTTATTATCTGCCCGTCCTGCATATCTTCAGAATACAGAATATTGCAATTATTTTCAATAGCCGTAGCTATAATAAGGCCGTCCCAAAAGCTAAATTTGTATTTTGATTGGACATTGTAGGCTAATTGTATCGTTGAGGGGTAAATTAAAACAACAGATAAGTTTTGTAAAAGCCTTTCAACATGATCATAGGATAAATCTGTACTCATATTGAGTTTTTTTACGCAGACGTTCATGTTTTCACAGGCTACCTGTGTGCTAATATAGTTTTCAAGCGAAAGTAATCCAATGGCTAATGCTTTTTTCTTTTCATCGTTGCCCAATAAATATAAAAGGACATTTGAGTCAATAAAAATCTTATCTACGCTCATTGATATCTTCGCGGTTAAATTTTAAATCTTTAACCGGTATATGAAATTGGTCATAAAACCGCTTTAATTCTTCGGATTTTGTATTGGTTACAGGCTGTGAAACGGATTCGGACATCAAAATATCATAAATCTTTGTCCATGCTTTTGAAAAACGCGTCAAATCAATCTGTACCGCAATTTTTTTATTATGGTCATCAGTTACAAAAAATATACCATCCATAGAATTAGCTGTTAATTTGCAGATTGAACAATTCCAATTTATTTTTCATTCCATTTTTCATTTTCTCCTCACTGTTCTTTTTTCAATTCTTTTCTCATAATTCACACCCTGGAAAATGCGCTGCACGAAAATACCGGGGGTATGAATAAAATTAGGGTCCAGTTCGCCAGGCTCTACGAGTTCTTCCACTTCTGCGATGGTTATTTTTCCGGCCATGGCCATAAGCGGGTTAAAATTGCGGGCTGTTCCTTTGTAAACAAGGTTTCCGAGCCTGTCGCCCTTCCATGCTTTTATTATGGCGAAATCGGCGGTAAGGCCCAGTTCCATAATATATTTCTTGCCGTTAAATTCACGTACTTCTTTGCCAATTGCCACTTCCGTACCGTAGCCTGCCGGGGTAAAAAAAGCAGGAATCCCTGCGCCGCCAGCACGGCAGCGTTCAGCCAGCGTACCTTGTGGTATAAGGTCCACTTCCAGTTCGCCGCTAAGCATTTGCCTTTCAAATTCAGCGTTCTCGCCAACGTAGCTGGAGATCATTTTCTTTACCTGCCGCGTTTGCAGCATCAGGCCAATGCCAAAATTATCTACACCGGCATTATTGGAGATACAGGTTAATCCTTTTACACCACTACGCACCAGCGCGGCGATACTGTTCTCAGGGATACCGCACAACCCAAAGCCGCCAAGCATTAACATAGCATTGTCAGGAATATCATTTATAGCCTCATCGGCATTATTGAAAACTTTGTTCATTATTTAATGTTTAAACGGCTCAAAAGTAGGGAAAATCGGGGAAATGCGGATTGCGAAATGGTGAGTCCGGGATGATAGAAAGAAGGAAGGGCTATTTGATAAATTTAACAATGGCTAAAACGCCACTAAGAATGGCGAGGAGTTGGATTACCCCGCTCACAAACATGGCTTTGTAAATGTCGCCTTTTGTTTGTTCTATTTTTAATTCAAGTTCATTTTTGCTTTGCTCCATTTTTAATTCAAGCCTATAAATGTCTTCTTTATTAGAAGCCATGTGAAAATCCTTTTTCACTTCTGCCCCAACAACCTCCTCAACGGCTGATACAAAAGCTGCCGCCTTATCATCCGTAAGATTCAACTCTTTACGGAACAAATCACAAAGTCTTATCTGGATAGTATTCATTTATAAACGTTTATTTATAAGTGTGTTCGATTATTAAACCCAACCTTCGCTTTTATGGTTCAAAAATAATACTTTATGGAATAAATGGCATAAAAAATAACCAATTATGTTAAGCCCCCCTATATTTCCCTAAATTTGCCCTTTTAAGTTATTTAACAGTTTAGCCCTGCCTGTCGGCAGACAGGAATTTGACAATGAATACAAATATCCCGAAAAACCTTCCTTCCAATTTCTTCATGACGCAGCTTGGCAACGGCCTGCAGGTGCTTGTAATAGAAGACCACAGCGTACCACTGGCAACCATTGAACTGGTAGTAAAAAATGGCGCTTTTGTGCAGACACCCGATATTGAGGGTTTGGCGCATTTGTACGAGCACATGTTTTTCAAAGCCAATAAAACCTACCCCAGCCAGGAAGAATACATGGAAAGGGTGAAAGAACTTGGCATTGACTTTAACGGCACCACAAGCAATGAGCGGGTGAATTATTTTTTCACGCTTAGCAATGCCCGGCTAAATGAAGGTTTGCAGTTTATGAATTCCGCCGCGCGTTTCCCTTTGTTCCTTGAAGAAGAAATGAACCGTGAAAGGGAAGTAGTGGCATCCGAATTTCAAAGGGATGAATCCAATCCTTTCTTTTTCCTGCACCAGGACATGGAAAAGCATTTGTGGGGCGAATTATTTCCCCGCAAAAATGCCATTGGCAGGTATGAGGTCATTCTTTCAGCCACACCAGCTATCATGCAGAAAATAAAGGATATGTATTATTATCCCGATAACTCTATGCTTTGCGTGGCAGGTGATGTAAACCATGACGATGTGTTCAACCAGATACAGGCTATTTTTGGGGACTGGCAGCATTCAGGTTTTGATATTTTTCAGAAATACCCGATACCAGAATTCAGCCCGCTTAAAGAGTCAGCAAAATTCGTTACCGAAAACCCTAATGCACAAGTGCCGGTAGTGTACCGCAGCTGGATAGGGCCTGATACCAGGAACGATATTTTAGGCACGTATGTGTTTGATGTATTTTCATATATCCTTGGGCAGAAACATTCAAAACTGCAACTTGCTCTTGTAGAAACGGGGCTTGCCTTCCAGGTATCAGCCGGGTACAGTACCATGAAGTACAGCGGCCCTATACAGGTGCTGATGGTTCCTAACCCTGACAAGGTAAAAGAAGCTATTGAAGCGTTGGATTCGGAAATAAGCCAGTGGGGCAGCGACAATTATTTTACTGTCGACCAGCTGCTAATGGCTAAGGAAATGCTGGAAGTGCAGGAAACTTACGAGAAAGAAAAAACAAGCGAGTATCTGCACCTCATCTCTTACTGGTGGGCATCGGCAACGATAGATTATTATC
>Ga0206827_1043_pt1 | contig 30552 bp, 29 predicted proteins | sample Alteio_BWOrgCont_77_FD_152852 | JGI IMG/M metagenome (GOLD analysis project Ga0206827, IMG submission 152852) | Enriched cells from forest soil in Barre Woods Harvard Forest LTER site, Petersham, Massachusetts, United States -... | ecosystem: Environmental > Terrestrial > Soil > Temperate forest >...
AGAAGAATAGGCAAGGAACAAAGCCGATAATAAAGAAAAAACTCTTAGTATTAACTTTAAGTGCTCTTCCAGCAAAGTTATTTTAATATTGCGCATTAGACATAGTGCTAGCATCTTTTGCGTGTCGGCCTTCTACCAAGATTTCAACCCTATTGTTTCTGCCAGCCAGGTCTTCAACAGCATTAACGCTTATGTTGTTAGGATTAATATCATTCTCAATCAGGAATTTACGCACTATAATGGCTCTTTGTAACGAAGCTCTGCGTGAATCAGTAGGGTTGTCTGAATTCACAAAGCCGAAGCTATTAATGCGCACCGTTGCTCCTGGCCTGCTCATAATTTCCATGACAACATTTGTCATGGCAGCTTTATTTTCATCATTCAACTCAATGTCTCCTTCAGCAAAAAGTAAATGATATACAGATGGCTTATTGAAATCATGAGATTTGCGCCACTTGTGGATTTGATTTAAAAGGGTGAAACTGTAAGGGCCTTGATCGGTGCTTTCCAGGTTTTGATCAATCGAGATTATATCCGGAGCTTCATGAGCCATCGGGGTTACTGGTACGATCTCATATACCGTGGGTTCGGTTGGAATATAAACTTCCTCAGAATCTCCCAGATAACCCAAGGTCTGTTCTTCATCGCATTTTGTAACAAATTTGGAACTGTCATAATCATTATCCCACTCCTGGATCACTTTTAACGGAGTCAAAGTTTCAGGTTTTTTCTTATGGTGGCGTTTAGCCTTTTTGGCTGGGGTAACCGCTTTTGCAGGCTTTGGCTCTGTTGCAGTGGCAGGCGCTGGCTGGGTTACAGTCTTCTCCGGCTCAGCAGGTGCAGGAGTTGGTATTGGTTGAGTTACAGGCTGAACCGGTTCAGTCGGTGTAGCATGCATCTCCTGGCTAGTAGGCGCGGATGGCTCATTCAGGGGTTTCTCAACAGGAGCAGTTGTTGACTGAGGTTCCTGGGCAAATGCTTGAGAGCTAAATATGAGTGATAATGTAATTAGTGCGAGTGGTTTATAATTAAACATGCCAAAACCAAAATGTAGTTTTACTTTCTCTTGAATTTTTATATGATTAAGTAATCAATTGCAAGCATAAGTAAAACTCTTTATGAAATACATATTTCTCTTGCGGCATGGGCATGCCCCCAGAAGTGGAAATGAGCCGGACAAGGAAAGACAGTTGAGTCCAGTAGGTAGGAAGGAGATAGGTGAGGTTGCTGCTTTTTTAAAAGAGAGAGTTTGCCCTGATATTATCATTGCATCTGACGCTGTTCGTACCCGGCAATCCACAGAGCATTTTTGCCAAGCTGCAAGCTATCAACCATTATGCCAGTTCACTTCTGATCTTTATAATTGCTCTACTGATGATATTATTCAGGTTATAGAAAACTGCGAGAATCGCTATGACCGACTTATGATTGTAGGACATAATCCCGGTATTACTAGCGTTGTAGACCAATTCCCCAGCGTGCGGCCTGATCGTGCTTTGGAAGTTAAATCAAGAAATTATGATCCTACAGCCAAGCTGGTTTTGCTGAAAGCTAACGTATCCAATTGGCATGACCTGCTCTCGGCTAAATGGGAGATAGATGCGGTCTTCTGGCCTGGACTCTAAAATACCAACCAAATCTCTTTTTTAATTGATATTAGGAGCGCTCAACCGAGTCGTAGCTCGCAGAGCGAAGGCTGGAGCCGATGCCTATCCTTTATAGGTGAGGCGATGCGTGACGACGTTGCAATAAAAAAGGGATTTGGTTAAAGTTCTTTATAGTAGAAGTAGCCGGATACGATCTCCCCTTTGTCGACTTCATATTTTGGTAAAATGCCCCAGCGCACATAGTTGCGTTTTTCAAAAACGCTGATAGCTGCTTGACGTGTTTCGCGCACGCTCAGTTTTATAATGGAGTATCCTAGAAGGCGGGCTTCAGTTTCAATATAGTCAAGCAATAAATTAGAAATGCCATGTCCACGAGCCCACGGAGCGACAAAATGGTTGTCGATATTGCAGGCAAAAAGTGATATCTGGTTATTAGGGGATGGCTTCACCAGTTGCGCTGCGCCAGCTATTACTCCATCGAGTCTTCCTACAAAGAGTATGCGCTCAGGAACTAGCAGTACGCCTTCCCAATAAGCCATGATTTGCGACCTTTGCACAGGAGTAATGCTCTGCGTTCCAATATTGAACCCGGAAGTTTCCTTCATGGTGTCGATAGTGGCGTCGCAGATATCTTCAATATCCATAGAATTAAATTTCTCAAGTTTCTCGACACTGATCTTGGGCTGCATTTTTTGAACCTGCTTCATTCTTAAGGTGACCTTTTATACTACTTAAGGTAATATGTACTTTATAAAAAAATAAGTCTACAAATTAATATGATGTTTAGAAATAGAATTATAAGTTTAATATTTATACTAGTGCTTGTGAGTTGTGGCTTTCGTCCTCTTTACAGTAATCAAAGAGAAAGCGCCACTCTGGGTGCCATAAAGCTTGGTGAAGTTTTGACGGGTAAGCTCCCTTCTAAAATTGACTATTATTTTCGTTCGGAACTGAAAACAATGCTTGATGCTCTTGATCACGGACAACAGAAACTATATGTACTGGATGTGGTTTTGGAGAAAACGCTGACCAGCTACGGTACGCAGCAGAATACCACCAATACCCGTACGCTATTAACTTTAACGGCAAAGTATACACTGAGAAATATAGCGAGCGATAAGGTTCTAATATCTGACTCCCATAAAACCATGGATAGCTTTGAGGTTTCAGTTTCACCATATGCGTCAGTGGTATCAGAAGATGAGACTGCTAATAAGCTTGCCAAGTACCTTGCGCATGAAATATTACTTAAACTAGAAGATGTCATATTAAAAGAGGATGCAAATAACAATGGAAAAAGCGATTAACCTTTATCTGGTTTCAGATTCATCTGGAGAGACTGTGCTTTCAGTAAGTGGGGCAGTAATGGCTCAATTTGAGAATGTGGTTGCCAACAAATATATGTGGCCAATGGTGAGGAACTCAGCACAAATAGATCGACTTATAGAATACATGACGGACTTGCCTGGTATAGTGCTTTTTACCCTGGTAGACAAGGAACTCACCAGTTATTTGCAGGATCAGTGTAACCGGTTGCATATTCCATGTATTTCAGCAATTGCTCCGGTGGTTTGGGAAATCGAGAAATATCTTAATTTGCCTGCAGGAAGAAAGATACCAGGTTGGCAGCATGCTACTTTGGATGATTATTACTTCCAGAAAATTGCTGCGATAGACTTTACCATGCGGCATGATGATGGGCAAATTCCTGAAGGAATAAATGACGCTGACATACTGCTTGTCGGAGTCTCGCGTACATCTAAAACACCGACCTGTCTTTATCTTGCTCAACGCGGTTATAAAGCCGCTAATATACCGTATGTCTTTGGGAAGCAACTGGGGATGGAACCGGAGAGCATAAAAAATCCCATGGTGGTTGCGCTGACTGTATCGCCTGACCGGCTCAGACTTATCAGGCATAGCCGGCTGCTCGCAATAGGGGATAAAGGTGGTAGTGATGATAGTAGCTATTCAGATGATGGCGCCATTAAAGATGAGCTTAGGGAGGCACTTAAGTTCTATGACCGCTACAACTGGCCTGTCATAGATGTTTCAGGTCGGGCTGTTGAAGAAACTGCAGCGGAAATAATGAGCCTCTATAATGAAAAGCGCGGATTTAAGCCTGCATAACAACAAAAACTAATTTATATTTTTTTCTTATTGCTAAATAGCCATTTGCATTGTTTCATTAAAGTTCCTTCTGAATTTAAAAGAGAGGATTTTGATGGCTCACAATTGTATAACCAACTCTGGTAGAATTTTACAGATTACAAGTTAGATAGGAGACGATCGTGTTATGGAAGATCTAATAGGAGGTATGTTTATCGTGCAAGAAGAAACATGGCAAGAAAGGTTAATAAGGACTTTCAAAGGCAAACCCAAAAAGGAACCAGCAACTGGTTCTAATCGTGCTCCAAAGCCTGAGGGGCAGAGTACTTTGCGCAGGCGCTTTACAAGGGCGCCTTCTCAGGAGAATACTAATGAGAATCCAGCACATGACTCAGATGATGAATTTGCTCACTTAACTATACCAGAGCTGCATGCAAAGATAGATGAGTTGAAACGAAAAATAGCAGCTGATCAAGCAAGATCTGCATCTGAAGATGTGCTGCCACCATTGCCGCCGAGGCCAAATCAATCTGCAGCCGGGTTGTGTACAAAGTTACAATCCGTATTTCCGGTAATTTGTGGTATGGCGCCGTTAAGCCCTGATGCAGGGAGTATAACTGTGACAGATGGTTCGTTATCGAGTACTGCTCTTTTTGCACAACCGGTTGATGGAAATGACATAGCAAACACCATAGCGGTGCTTCCTACACCAAGTATGGTATCTAGCCATGTCTTAGGTGCAAATCAAAGAGAATCTGTAACTGCTATCCACATCTAAATCAGGCTGCATAAGCATGTCGCTGTAAAATGCTATATAAAACAATGGGTTAGCAGAGTGGGCTAAAACTGCTTATTTTTCAATGCATACACCTTAAAGAAAGCGGTTGCAAAAAATTGATTAAAAATCAATCAGATAATCTGATTTTACTCTTTGTCTTAACCCGATGCCAATCAGAGCAATTCATTGATATTTGAATACGTTAGTGCGTGAGAGTCAACATTCTCTGGGTTTTTAGGACCTTAACAATACTTTAATTATTTTTTTGTACTTTATGAGTTTTAAATTATGTATAATGCTTCCATTAACTTAAAAATGGTATTAAATTATGTCTTTGCAAAATAACATTACTAAGCTTCAAGCAGCTTTCGCTGCTTATCCTGATAAGCTTCAAGAATTGAATACGGTACTTCTTGCAGCAGAGAAGTATCTAGCTGATACGTCTATTGTAATTGAAGAAAAAGAGAGAAATCATTTCTATAAATATAGTGGTGATAAGAAGGTTGCGCTACCTGACTCTAGATTAGGTAAATTTTCTTTTGATAAGGAAAGGGATTACGAAATAATCAGAGAAGGTATAGAATTGACCAAAGCTGATAAAGAAGCTGAGCAAACTGCTAGAAAGGCGCAATTAGATTTTAGGACAAACATACCTGCGAAACTAAATGCTATTTCTTCTGCTATAACAGAGGCGAAAGAGCAACTTGTATCTGCTTTGACAAAAGCAAGGAAAGGTACTTCAGATATGGAAAAACTATCTGAAAACACTGCTTCGGCGAAAGCTGCTTTTGAGAAATTGCAAGCTGAATGTAACCAAGCTAAAACTGAGATTGATAAAGTTGGAGCGAACTTTAAAGCGCTCTCTGCTCAATATACCGCAGAAATGGCATCTGTTAGTGCGAGATTCAAGGAGATTGCGACTAAACTTAATGGTGACATTGCTCAAGCTAGTAAAAATTTTACAGCTCTTTCTGGGCAAGTTACACCTGCTATTAAACAAGTTGGTCAGGATCTTTCATCGGGTTCGAATAACTTTGCTCAAGTTGGAACAAATTATTCATCACTCTCGACAAAAATCGGAAGTGAAATTGATGCGCTCTGTAAGAACGCGACAGCAGATTCTGCAAAAATTGAAATTAGCCTGACTCAAGTTGATGCTAGCTTTAAAGCACTTGCAGATAAAGCTGCTACCGCTATAAAGGCCGCTACAGCTAAATTCAATCCTGCTTGTGCCCAAGTTAAAGATGGGATGAATAAAGTTCATGAAGCAACTATTCAAAAAGCAGTAGTAGCTAATGAGCAAATTCAATCTGATATTGAGAAAGTGCTCGTTAATTTAAACAATACTAACGTTGAAAACAATAAAAAGATTGCTGAGTTTGCAGCTGATGTCGCTATTACTCTATTTGAATACTCTCCCGATCTTAGCTACTATATGGAAGTGAGCACAAACCTTATGGCGCTTGAAGCTCTTAATGCTAACTTTGTTATTGAGTACGAGAGGGCTAAGTCTGCTATCCTAATGAAGTCAAAGCAATCTCCAATGTCTGCGAAAGCCGAAGAAGCTCTTAATAGTTATAATGGTATCCTCGAGTTGAAACAAGATATTGATTATAAACGAGCTACTGGTAACAAAGAGGTTATGCCTAAAGAAAGAGAAATAAGTTATAAATTACCTTATAACACATATCCAGATCTTATGGTTAACTTTACTCAAGGCAGATTTTCTAAGATTAAAGCTGACGTAGCAAAAGGAGTTTATTCCAATGAAGATTTGGCTATGGATTCTGGTTTAGTTGATCAATATCTAACTGAAAAGTTAGCAGCTTACTGCCCGTCTTCTTCATGGTTTGGAGGCTTTTTTAGTCGGTTTAAGTCGGCCGATGTGGTTCAATTCCCTTCTGAAAATGCGTTGTATTGTTCTTTTAAAGACGTATTACACGTTCCTACAACTGATCATGGTGAACTATAATTTTATCTTTTGAGGCTTAAGGGAGAAAATTCAGTCATCATTGACTAAAAGTGTGGATATGGATTTTTTCCCTAAATAATTAACAATCTTGCCTCTTGCTAACGTGAGGGGCAAATACACTTTGAGTGAAATTTTATGGCATTACTAATAAATAAAAAGGATTTAAAAGCGGCTTATAAAAGCTTGGGAAGTCTCTTGCATCCAGATAAACGTGCGAAAGATAAAGATGCTGAAAATGATTTTTCAGTTATTGCAAAATTCCATTTCTCTGTAATGGATTATTTTAAACTATATTCACCTAAACCAGAGAATAATGCAGAGAATAATGGGGCACCGGCGATTAATTGGGTAACATATGATGAGAGCTCTGCAAAAACCTCCGATCATCTTAAGAGCGAAGGTGTATTTGCCAAGCTAGGAAGCTACTTAGAGGTTGATACTTTTTTTAATAAGCTTTTTATAATATTGAATCTGGATAAGGAATCATATCCTAAATGTGCTAACTTTTATCAAGAATTTAAAAAACCAGGACAAAACGCAGCGAATGTATACTCCGACCTAAGTCTAGAAGATAATGCAAACAAATTACTATGTTATGCCAAGCATCTTGTGCGTAACAAACCAATTACTGCACAAATTACTGATGCCGAAAAAAATACTATTAAAAAATACTATTACACTAAACTGAAAGAGATTAAAGATACTGCTAAAGCAGGTAAAGACGCTAATGTAATGCCGATTCCGGAAGAAAACCTGGAAACAATAATCAAGGTGCTAAATGGCCAAAGATTATCGAATGTGGAGTATGATTTATACAAGGATTCTCTAAACAATAATAAAATAACTTCAGCAGAGTATTTAATCAATCTACTGAGTGATACTAGTTTGTCTAAGGATGAGAATAAAGTATACCTCAATTTACTTAATGAATTCGATGACAAACATAGCGATTACCTTCGCAAATTTGCTGACTTCGTAATGAACGACAAAGATTACAAAAATTCACTTAACGACTTCAATAACAAACATAAAGTATACTTCAAATTACTTGAAAAGTTTGAAGTGAGACATAATAAGTTCAAACAATTACTTGAGGAATATAAGAAGAAAAATATAGCTTCCAAAAGTCTATTCGAGGAATATGAAAAGAAGAACTTGATATCGCAAGAAGATTCTAAGCTTATTCAAGAACAAATTGAAAGTAATGATGCAACAATAAACAATGCAGAATCGGAATGGAAAGAAAAGAAGGAACTTGCAGAACATGCAAAGACCAAAGCTGAACAAGAAATTATAGATAAAGCATTAGAGGCTGAGGAAGAAAGAGAGCTGGCAGAAGAAAAAAAGAAGACTGAAGCTCCTACAACAAACCCAACTAAAGAGCAAAAGAAAACTGAAGCCCCAAAAGCCAAACCTAAAGCTCCAAAAACAAAAGTTGACGGCGCAAAGAAGGCTGAAAGAGAGAAGGCTGAGAGAGAGAAGGCTGAGAGAGAGAAAGCTGAAAGAGAGAAAGCTGAAAAAGAGAAGGCTGAGAGAGAGAAGGCTGAGAGAGAGAAGGCAGAAAGAGAGAAAGCTGAAAGAGAGAAAGCTGAAAGAGAGAAAGCTGAAAGAGAGAAGGCTGAGAGAGAGAAGGCTGAAAGAGAGGAAGCTGAAAGAGAGAAGGCTGAGAGAGAGAAGGCTGAAAGAGAGAAAGCTGAAAGAGAGAAGGCAGAAAGAGAGAAAGCTGAAAGAGAGAAGGCAGAAAGAGAGAAAGCTGAGAGAGAGAAAGCTGAAAGAGAGAAGGCAGAAAGAGAGAAGGCAGAAAGAGAGAAAGCTGAGAGAGAGAAAGCTGAAAGAGAGAAGGCAGAAAGAGAGAAAGCTGAAAGAGAGAAGGCTGAGAGAGAGAAGACGGAGCAAAAAGGAAAGACTGAGAAAAAAGGGAAGACCGAGAAAAAAGGGAAGACTGAGAAAAAAGGGAAGACTGAGCAAAAAGAGAAAGCTGAGAGAGAGAAGGCTGAGAGAGAGAAGGCTGAGAGAGAGAAGGCTGAGAGAGAGAAAGCTGAAAGAGAAAAGGCTGAGAGAGAGAAGGCTGAGAGAGAGAAAGCTGAGAGAGAGAAGGCTGAGAGAGAGAAGGCTGAGAGAGAGAAGGCTGAGAGAGAGAAGGCTGAGAGAGAGAAAGCTGAGAGAGAGAAAGCTGAGAGATTAAAGAAAGAACAAGAAAAAGCTGAAACTGAAAGGAAAGCAGCTGATAAGCAAGAGGCCGAAGCAAAAGCTAAAGCGGATGCAGCTAAAACAGAAGCTGAGAAAGTAGAAGCTAATAGACAAAAAAAAGAAGCAATAGATAGGAAAGCAGCAGCGGCAAAAGCAGAGGCTGATGTGGCGGCAGCTAAGGCAGCAGCGGCTAAAGCGGCGGTAGCTCAAGCAGCAGCTGACAAAGCTGAAGTTGAGAAGCAACGGAAAGCTGCTGAAGATAAAGCGAAAGCATCTAAGTTGAAAGCTGATAGTGACGAAGCTGATAGGTTAATGCAAGAAGCGTTAAATAAAGCGGCGGCTAAGGCATTGGCGGATAAGGCTGAAGCTGAGGCAATAGAGAAAGCTTCTATGCTAGATAAGGAGAGATCAGCGGCAGTAATAGAAAAAGCAAAGTTTGATGGTGATATAAAAGAGTATGTTGCTGAAAAATATGTGGACAAATCAGCTTCTCCTGTTCATCATGAAGCTTTGCATGCAAAGATATTTGATATCTTTGATAATTTTTAATAGACATAAGGCAAAATATGATAATTGATAGTTTACCTAAATCACCATGCTCTTCCTTGAAAAGCATTGGACTAATATTTGCACTAGGATGCTTGCTACCATTAATTTCTGTTAATGATGCATATTCTGCAGATTACAAAGTGTACGTTAAAGGTAATGTTGGATACTTGGATGCTATACCTAAAGCTAAGACAAGCTATTTCTACCAAGCGGAAAAAAAATTAAAACCAACTTATCAGGCTTCTATTGGTGCAGGGTTAGTCTTTAAAGATAAGATTAGAACTGACCTTACATTTTCGCATTTTGGGGATTTAAAATACAAATCCTCAGTACCCACTCTTAGTGGGAAAATAGTTGATGAAGTTCAAAAAATAAGAGTTAACACTTTTATGCTGTCGGCCTATTATGATTTTTTACATGAGCAAACTGTTTCACCTTTCGTAGGGGCTGGAGTTGGTATTGCTAACATCAGGCCTACTAATGCTGTACAAACTTCAGCAACCAGTACTGCTACTGTAATTAATAGAATGAGCAATACAAATAATGCGGCTTTTGCTGTATCAGCTGGTGCCAATGTTAAGGTTCAGAAAAATCTATTCTTGGAAGTTGGATATCAATTTACTTACTTAGGAAAGCTAAAAAAGTTCAGCAGAGTTGATACTTATAATGGAAGTGGTGCATTAGTAAGCTCTAATACGATTGCTGGTCTTAAAAACTACAGACTCAGCACCCAAACCGTATATACGGGCTTAAGGTACGTATTTTAACGGTCAGTTAAGAAACACCAAAGTCCATTGCTAAGTACTGATTCTTATAGTAAAATTCAGCATCAACCTTTTTGGTGCTTTACATGCCGCATTTACCATTTGCCTTACCTGATATCGGAGATGAAGAGATTAATTCTGTAGTTGAGTGTATGCGCTCCGGCTGGCTAACCACAGGTAAAATATCCAAAACCTTTGAAGAGAATTTCGCCAACTATATCGGTGGTAATGTTGAAGCCGTTGCTGTCAATTCGGCATCGATGGGTTTGATGCTGGCCTTAGAAGCACTAGGAGTCGGTGCTGGCGATGAAGTGATCATTCCTACATATACTTTCAGTGCATCGGGGATGATGGCGTTGCACCTTGGCGCAAGGCCTGTGCTGGTTGATATCGATCCCAAAACTATGAATATTGACCCAAAGAAAATCGAGGCTGCTATTACCGATAAAACCAAAGCGATTATGGTGGTCCATTTTGCAGGGCTTGCATGCGATATGGATGCTGTGCACGCTATTGCTAAGAAGCATCACCTCTTTGTTATAGAAGATGCCGCCCATGCTTTGCCTACGACCTATAAAGGCCGTCTGATAGGTAATAACACCAGTGATGCCACTATATACAGTTTTTATGCGACCAAAACTATTACCACTGGCGAAGGCGGGATGATTGTAACTTCTAACCCTGAGATTGCCGCACGTTGCCGCATTATGCGTCTGCATGGCATATCGCGGGATGCCTTTGACCGCTATACCGCTAAAGGTTCGAAATGGTACTATGAGATAGTTGCTCCAGGCCAGAAATGCAACCTTACCGACCTGGCGTCGGCTATCGGCATTGAGCAACTTAAGAAAGCTGGCAAGTTTCACCTGCGCCGCCAGGAGATTGCTGCTAAATATACCAAGGCATTTAAGGATTTGCCTCTTATTCTCCCAAACCAGGCATTGGATGGCGATACCCATTCCTGGCATTTATATGTTGTCCGTCTGGCGCCGGGTGCGAAGTTGTCGCGTGATGAGTTCATAAAGAAAATGGACGAAAGCGAGATTGGCTGCAGCGTGCACTTTATACCTTTGCACTTGCACCCCTACTGGCAGGAGAAACTAGGGGTCGCTGCGGGCGACTATCCGGTAGCTGAAGGTGCTTTCTCGCAGGCAATAAGCCTTCCCATATACACCAAGATGACCGATGAAGATGTTCGCAAAGTCATTAAAGCTGTACAGGGAATACTATGCTAAAGGCGATCTTTGATTATATTTTGGCAGCTCTTGGGTTAATTATTTTTGCACCGTTGTTAATCATCATTGCCTTGCTAATAAAAATTGACTCTCCGGGTGCGGTATTTTTTCGCCAGGAACGTGTAGGAAAAAACGGGAGGATATTTTTCATCCATAAATTCCGCACTATGTATTCTGATTCTGACCCCCGAAACACTTTGACTTCCGGCACAAGAGATACCCGAATCACAAGGGTTGGCAAGATGATCAGAAGATCTCATCTTGATGAGGTTGTACAGCTCATCGATGTATTACTTGGTAACATGAGTATCGTTGGGCCGCGCCCGGAGATATGCAAATACACCCAATACTATCAGGATAAATGGAATGAAGTTTTGCAAGTGAAACCTGGTATTACCGGACTAGCCGCAATTAAACTCGCTAGTTGGGAATATAAGAAACTCTCTATCACAGCTTCGCCTGATGAGACTTATATAAAAACCATCCTTCCCCGTAAGCTGCAACTAGAAAAAATTTACGTAACAAGGCGCAGCCTGCTTTTAGATATCTCAATAATATACTCTACAATTTGCGAAATATTTAAATAATATAGAATAGAGTGACGATAATTTATTTTTACTTGTCCTTGAGCTCACACTTTAGCTCGAGAATTTTTGGCTCCCCATAGAGGTCATTGAGCACATATCTTTGCGTCAGATAATGTCCGCCGCCGAATATAACAAGCACGCGGTTATACTTCTGTGTTAGCGAACTGATGGTGTTGATGATATTCTGGTCCCGAATTCTGATCTCATTGTAGGACATCTTTTGAAAGAAATTTCCGCTATTGTCTGGGGACGTTATGTAATAACGGTCGACTAAAACGTTAAGGGTGATCGGCTTGCCTAGTTTTTCGTTCAGCCATTTATAATACTGATCATAAGTAATATTCGAAGTAAGCATATCATAATACCTACGGTTTTTACGGAACTCTTTTTCCAGATCATCAACAGAGGCTATGATATTCTGCTCATACATCCCGGCAATGGAAACGGTAAAAGCATAGCCGAATATATCGAGTTCGTTATAGCCAAGGCCTTTCATGAGCTTCATCATGTCACGGTCATCAGGTTCTGCTCCCACAAAAGGGATACCTAAGCTTTTTGCGTAATTTGCTGTGAATAAAATCTCATTGCACTTGGGGGAGATATTTGTAACGCAATATTGGTTTGCGGATGTGGTGATATATTCTGGGGAAACTCCGTTACTGTACTCGAAGCCTTCCAGGATAATAATCTGGGGGTTTTGCAAGGCAATGGCTTCTTTAATGAGGGTAAAAGTATTGCTTTTAGGTTCATTAGTATGCGAAGCCGCTATATAAAATAAAGAGGAGCCACTGTCGCTATATTTTACCACAAAAGGAGGGTTGATGCCCCATTTTACCTGCTCTCCTGAATCAAAGCTTTTTAGTTTGGCCAGGTCTGGAGACTTGCCGGTCCAAGCACAAAGCAGAAAACAGGCTGAAAATACCAAGAGTCTAAAAATAAGCTCCATTCAAATAACGGGTTTAGTATTATATCATCTCTTTAACCTTAACATTCTTGTATTGTATTGCGAAATAAAAACTGGTATGAAAATATCTGTCATCTATCTGTATTGTAACCAATAAGGCATTAATGCCCACTCTACCCATATTTGACAAGCTATATAAAAAAATTAGAAAGGATATTTACTTTTTGCAAAACTGCTGTAAAATTACTTTTCAGTACGAACAACATTTATTGGATTAAAGATGTCAGTCAAAATTAGATTGCAACGCCATGGCGGAAAGAAGAGCGCATATTACCATATTGTGGTTGCTAATTCACGTTCTCCACGCGATGGTAGGTTTAAAGAAATGATCGGGACCTATGACCCCCATCTGCAAAATGACGACCCAAAGAGGGTGGTTATAAATAAAGAAAGAGCATCTTACTGGTTGGGTTGTGGTGCACAGCCAACTGAACGGGTTGCTAAATTCTTTAAAGCGGTTAGTCTCGGTACGGCTGCAGCAAGTTAATAAAATACTATAATTAGGAGTTCAAGGTATGACTAAGAGTAATGCTTCTTCTAAAGACTTTGATATATGTGTCGGAGTGATCACCTCAGTTAATGGTGTTAAAGGGCATGTAAAAATTAGAAGCTTTACAGAAAAGCCTTCAGATATTGCCAATTTTAATGCGCTTTTCGATCAAGATGGAAAAGAGGTATATAAAGTTTCGGTAGTAACCTCTAAAAAAGACTATATTATTGCGGGAATTGCGGGAATTAGCAATCGCAATGAAGCCGAGAAGCTTAGGAATACTAAGTTATTCATTAAAAGGTCCGCACTTCCCCATTCCAAAGGTGATGAATATTATCATGCGGATCTGGTTAATCTGGAAGCTCGTTCTGAAGAAGGAGTACAGCTTGGGATCGTGAAGAATATAGTAAATTTCGGTGCAGGCGATATTATTGAAATATATGATATAAGTACGGAAAAAACCATATACTACCCATTTACAAAGCAGTTCGTGCCAGAAGTAAATATTGAAAAAAAATATATTACCCTTAAGCCTTTGGAAGAAGTCATAGCAGCCGCTGATTAATTTTTTCATTTTTTAATTGATACATAAGTGAGCCATTTCACCGTCGTTGCGAACCCCCTCGCGGGGTGAAGCAATCCAGTGACGAAGCTGGTGTGAAAATCTAAATAGTGTATAAGCTTTAAGGCTGGGTCCCCACATCGCTTCGCTCCTCGGGAAGACGGAGTTTTGGCGCACTTCAGAGTAAATTGTATATTAATTAGCTAGTTCGGGATCGACAGTTTTCTTGCCCTTTCTTACTGAAAAGTGCAGCTGGGGTTGGGTTATATTGCCGCTTTTGCCCACAGTACCAATACTCTCACCCTTTTTAACCTGAGCTCCACGCTCTACTGCTATGTCATCGAGATGGGCATATGCGGTCATAATATCGTTGTCGTGCTTCAGAATAACTAGGTTGCCATAGCCTTCAACATTATTGCCAATATATGCGACTTTGCCTTCAGAAGCTGCGGTTACTGGAGTGCCTGCAGTAGCTGCAATATTAATGCCATCGTTGAATTTGTTGGCGTTATTTCCATAACGAGATAGAATTTTGCCATGCACTGGCCATTCGAAGCGTTTGGAATTGATTGGAGCAGGAACCTTGAAATCCTTGTCCCTTGTCGCAACTTTAGTTGCCGGCTTCTCAGGTTCCTTATTACTTAATTGCTGTTCTTCTTTCTCTATCTCCAAATCCCTGTTAGCTTCTGCAGCAGATAATTTAACTGGTTCGTGTTCGGCCTTATTGGTCTTTGTAGGGGTGGCGGCAGCTGCGGCAGGTTGGTCGATGTCTGTAAGTTTTTGTTCAGTGATTTCCGGATCCTTTGACCAGGAGCTTGCTGGCAGTTTTGAGGTATCTGTGCTGCTTCCGTTCTCAGTAGTTTTTTCTGTAACAGTAGTTTTCTTACTGTAGAAGTAGCCCATATTGCTTTCTTTAGAGCCTGAGCTGTCTGCATAGACTGGGCGATAGCCAGTGCTCGTACTCTCGGTGCTTACACTGGATGTAGCGGATGCCGATGCAGGTATTGCCAGAGTCATTCCTGGTTTGATATCTGTGGGTGATTTCAGGCGGTTCAAGTTCATAAGTTCAGCTTCGCTAATGCCGTATTTTTTTGCAATGAAATTTAGGCTTTGACCATGAGCTACAACAATATATTTTGAAGCTCCTGCGCGGCTATAGAACTTGTCCTTATTATCGGTTACTGCGGCTTCTTTTTGGGTGAAACAACCGGTTACTGTTAGTAAAGAAAGTAATGCTAATAAATGTTTGGCCATAGTTAATTATATTAAAGATTAATGATTTTGATTATTAACTTGCCCTTGTGCAACTAAAGTTTTTTTGCCCGACTCAAGTTCAGCAACCATTTTTTCTGTAGATATCATTTTGTCCTGGAATTTTGCTAATTCTATACCCTTTAGCGGTGCTATCTTAGGAAAGCTAACTTTGGTTGGGTTCACTTTTTGTCCCTTCTCAACTACTTCATAGTGTAAGTGTGCTCCAGTGGTCATTCCCGTACTGCCTACGTGCCCAATAACCTGACCTTGCGCTACTTTGACGCCAGGTCTAATGCCTGGAGCAAATTTGCTCATATGGGCGTAAAGGGTTGAGTAAGTACCATTATGCTTTATCTGAACATGTTTGCCATAACCCCGAACCTGGTTTTTAACCAGCTCCACTACGCCATCGCCTGCAGCAAGAATTGGTGTGCCTGCAGCTGCTCTATAATCCAATCCTTTGTGCATCTTAGAATAGCCTAGTACAGGGTGGGATCGCAGACCAAAGCCTGAGCTGACTTTTGCCCCATTAATTGGCGTTCGTAATAGTGCGCGTTTAACGCTTTGCCCTTTAGCATCGAAGTAATCAACTCTACCAGATTTCATGACATGTCTGAAGACTTCTCTTTCGCCATTACCGGCAACTAAATTACCATAAATGATTTTAGGCTTAGTCATAACTTTGCCCTCATGATTGACCTGATACTCATAGAGTACTTTAAAATAATCTCCAGGCCTAAGATCGCGTTGAAAATCAGTTACATAACTGAATAAATTGATAAACTCCATCGCTGCCCTAGGATCGACTCCGGCTTTTTTTACCGAATTAAACAGGCTGCCCTTAACGCTGCCAGTGACAAGTTTAGTTTTAGTTTCCAGTGGTAATATTATATGCTTAGCAGTGTAAATGTTCTTTTCTGGGTCTAATACAACTTCAACTTTACTTTGGTCGGTAAGGATATGGAATTTATTGAGGGTGACCTTTTCATTCGCACCTTCATATGACTTGTATATATCATCAAAAACCAGCTTGTTGCCAGGTTTTATGTTCTTTAAAGGGAAAATCTGATTGATGGCCTGCGTTACCTTAAGGACATCAGGCTGTGCAACACCCGCTGCTGTAAGCAGGGAGTTTACAGTATCTCTGCGGCCAATTACAGCATCCTCTAGCAGTTGCGGAATATCTAATTCAGTTTCAGTAAAAAAAGCTTCATCGTGATCTCCAGATAAATCATCTAAGTCTTCATCAGGTGTTAAGAAAACTAAATAGAAGTTCATTGCGATTGAAACTATTGTTATCAAAGACAACAATGCTTGAAACTTGAATTTTTTTATTACTCTTACCATTCTCTAATAAAAAAATAAAACTCAGCCCTATTTATACATCTTGTAATTTAAAAGTGCAAGGATGTATTCTATAATTATACATTTATATTAGTTATTTATGGAATCGGGTCAAGCATTTACAGCTACTACAAATGGGATTAAAGTTATCGCCATCCCATTGTTTGTGCCAGAACAGTCAATAATCCATCAAAATATGTTCTTTTGGGCGTATAATATACAGATTGAAAATATGAGTTCTGATGAGATCCAACTTCTAGGCAGGCACTGGAAAGTTATAGATGCCAATGGCGATGTACAGGATGTGCAGGGTGTTGGTGTTGTTGGCCAACAGCCAGTCATTCAACCTGGTGGCCGGTTCCAGTATTCAAGCGGCACCTTTTTAAAGACGCCTTCTGGCATGATGTTTGGGCAATATATCATGCAGTTATCTAATACTGAGGTGAAATTTGAAGTAGAAATACCGGCGTTTTCATTGGACAGCCCTTATGAAACTCATAAACCCGCTTAAAGAAGCGCTAGCCAATACCCTCAATAAATTTCTTCGCTATAAAATCGTACTTATGGTTCTTTATTACATATGCTTGCCCGTTTTTGCCCATTGCATTTAGCGTTTTCTTTGGGGTTTGCATGGCTTCTCTAATTAAACTCACTAAATCAGCTACATTGCCTGGTTCAGATATAAATCCACATTTCGCTTTTTTTACAATATCGCTATTGGTCTTTATGCTTTGAATTATAGGTTTGCCAGCCATCATGTAATCATACATCTTATTAAAGCTAATACCAAATCTGTAGATTGGTTTATCTTGTGTCCCAAAATACAAAAAATCCATTTGTTGCAAAAAGTTATGAACTTCCAGCTTATTTATGCGTCCGATAAAGTGAAAATTATTTAATTTCAAGGACTTAGCCGAAGATTTGAGATTGGCCAGCTCCTGTCCATCCCCCACTAAAATAAATGCTAGATTCTTGTCGCGTAGTTCAAAAGCTGCTTTAACCAATATATCCATTGCATTTGCTACGCCAATGGCCCCCGCATAGCCAATTAACTTATGGTTTTTCTTTTTCTCGTTATCGATCACTTGTTGCAAATACTTGGGAACGTGGACAGCATTGCTGTAATCAGCTAAGTTAATACCATTGGGGATATGGATAAAATTCTCCTTTTGCACACCAAACTTTTTGACGTGCTCAAAGGTTGCGGGAAGTATGGAAACAACTTTATCTGAAGTTTTATAGGCGAACCACTCGCCCAGCTGCATTAACACAATAAACGGGTGCCACTTGCTCATATTGCCCAGCTCCATGGGGCTTAGCGGCCATAAGTCATGAATCTCAAATACTAGCTTGGCTCCACTCAACCTTGCTACCAGCCAGGCAGGAAAGATATCCAGCGGGTAGGTAGAAGAAGCAATAACTACCTTTGGTTTTGTTTTCCAGGCTAGGTAAAATGTGAGTAATGTTAGTTGAGTTACAAAGAGGATCATTGTAAGAAAGCGACTGAACCCATTGCCTTGGTACTTGTTTGTCCAGAGCCATAAATACTCAATTCCGTCAATGGTTTCCCAGCCTGCTTTTCTAGGTTGATTTTGCCTGAGGTGTGAATACGTAGCTCCTACAATAGTAGTTTTATGTCCCATCTCATTCCATTTTTTTGCAAGGTAATAAGGTCTAAATTCCATGCCTAGATGCAGGCTGCCTGCGTAATGGTTGATTAATAGGATGTTCATTTTTTAAGAACCTGTATCAAGATACCTACTTACTAGAATAAAATAGTCATGATTGCAAGAACCCATATGTCGGCTTCTAAAGCTGTACAGTTGCATTTTTTAACTTTGAGTTCCAGGTATCGAACGAATCTAAAGCCCTTTTAGAATAAAATGCCTTGCGGGCATCGCCTCTAATTTTGCCAGGGATTTCTGGAAATAGGCCGTAATTGACATTCATAGGTTGAAATGTATCCGAATTGGCATTGTGCGTAATATGCCTTAACAATGCGCCGCACGCTGATTCAGGAGGTAGATCAGGCAAAGTATGAGCGCAAACTTCTGCAGCGGTAAATATGCCTGCGAGTAAGCCAATGCAGGCGCTTTCTAGGTAGCCTTCTACACCGGTGATTTGCCCAGCTACCCTGATATTAGGTCGATTTTTCAGCCTGAGCTGAGAATCAAGCACACGTGGGCTGTTGATGAAAGTATTGCGGTGCATGCCGCCCAGCCTGGCAAAATCCGCATTTTCCAATCCCGGAATAAGCCTAAATATGCGCTGTTGGTCACCATACTTAAGCTTGGTTTGAAATCCAACCATATTGTACAGCGTGCCTATTTTATTATCCTGCCTAAGCTGAATGACCGCATAAGGTTTCTCAGGAGAGTGCGGATTGGTAAGGCCGACTGGCTTCATGGGGCCAAAGCGCAAAACATCTTTACCTCTTTCTGCCATAACTTCTATAGGCAGACATCCGTTAAAGTATGGTGTATCTTTTTCCCATTCTTTAAACTCTATTTTCTCACCTTTTAAGAGCTCTTCCACAAAATTATAGTATTGATCCCGAGTAAGTGGACAATTTATATAATCTTTGCCATCGCCTTTGTCGTAGCGGGACTGCATCCAGACAACATCGAAATTGATAGTATCTTTAAAGGCTATTGGCGCGATAGCATCAAAAAATGCTAAATACTCTTCGCCGGTGATTTTTATAAGCTGTTCTGATAGGGCTTTACTGGTTAAAGGGCCTGTAGACAATATGGTAAACTCATCTTTTGGTAAATCTACAACTTCCATGCGTTCGATTGTAACCATGGGGTGATTTTCCAGTGCGGCCTGAACGGCAGAAGAAAAGCCATGACGGTCGACTGCCAGCGCAGAACCTGCGGGGATACGATGGTCATCTGCACACCTCATAATTAAGGAATTCATGCGGCGCAATTCTTCGTGCAAAAGACCCACAGCGTTATTTATGTCGTCCGAACGGAAGGAATTTGAGCAAACGAGTTCGGCAAGATTATCTGTAATATGCGCTTCAGTATTTTTTATCCCCCGCATTTCATATAGCTTTACCTTCAAACCACGTTCAGCAAGTTGCCAGGCAGACTCGCTTCCAGCTAATCCCCCACCTATAACTTTGATAAAATCGCCCATGACTAATAGCTCCCAAAATAAAGTGGATGAGTTTACAAAAAGTAGTTCTTTTGGTTATTTCTTCTTTTCAGCGGGTTTAGCAGCAGCTTTGTCTGCAGCGGCTGGAGTAGCAGCGGCAGCACCTGGAGCAGCAGTGGTAGCACCTGGAGCAGCAGCATCAGTAGTTGCAGCAGCAGTGACTTCAGCTGGTTTTTCTTCTTCTGCAGCGCGTCCCATAACTGATACAATGGTAAAGTTTGATTGATCAACAGGGGTAACGCCTTTAGGGAGAAGAATGTCATTGATATGGACGTTTTGTCCAATATCCAGGCCGCCAACATCGATTTCAATATTATGAGGGATATTGCTTGGGTGACATGCGAATTCAATGGCGCGGTGCACAATGTTAACTATGCCGCCTTTTTTAATACCAATAGATTTATCTTCATTTATTACCTTGATGTTAATGAAAATTCGGACGGTGGTATCTTTACCCACTCTTAAGAAATCTACATGCTCAGGAATATCGGTTACCGGATGTAATTGAATGGCTTTTGGAAGAGCGGTGATAGCTTTGCCTCCATGGACAAGCTCAACAAGCTTGGTATGAAAGCTGCCTTTTTGGTATTCGCGGTTAAATTCTTTGAGTGAAAGAACAATTTTCTGTCCTGCATCTTTCCCACCGTATATAATTCCTGGTAGCATGCCAGCACGTCTGTGCGCTCTTGCAGCGCCAGTACCCACTGTTTCTCTGCTTTCCACTGTGAACTTAACTACTTCTGTCATAACCATAACCTTCTAATATGTTTTTTTCAAATAGGCTTGATACTGATTTTTCATCAACTATCCGCCTGATTGCCTCTGCAAAAAGCGATGCAATCGAAATTACCTTTACTTTATTGCTGTATTGTAGCTTATCTGCATCAAAAATGCTATTAGTAACAACAACTTCTATTAAATCTGACTGTTCTATACTTTCTACTGCGCCCTGAGAGAATACCCCATGGGTTATAAAAGCCCTCACACTTTTTGCTCCTTTTTGCAAAAGAACCTTAGCAGCATTGCAAAGTGTACCGGCAGAATCTACTATATCATCGACAATTATGCAATCATTTTTATCTATGTTCCCGATAATATTCATTACTTCTGATTGCCCGGGGCGCTCACGACGTTTATCAATGATTGCCAAATCCAAGTCAAATTTTTTGGCCAGCGCCCGAGCTCGGCCCAATCCGCCAATATCAGGCGATACCACAACCATTGCCAGGTTGCTATAGTTATGTTTTAAGTAATGCTCAAAAATTGGGGTCGCATAAAGGTTATCGACCGGGATATTGAAGAACCCCTGAATTTGATCGGCATGTAAATCCAGTGTTAATACCCTATGCGCACCTGCCGCAGTAATGATATCTGCAACCAGTTTTGCTGAAATAGGGGCGCGCGGCGCAACTCTCCTGTCCTGGCGGGCATAACCAAAGTAAGGAAGCACTGCGGTGATTCGTTTTGCAGAAGCGCGTTTGAGAGCATCCTGGATAATTAGAAGCTCCATAAGGTTATCATTTGTAGGGTAACAAGTCGATTGAATGACGAAAACATCTTCGCCCCTTACTGACTCGTTTATTTGTACGAAAATTTCCTTATCTGCAAACCGCTTGATGAGGGCGTTAATTAAAGGAGCGCCTAGAAGAGTTGAGATCTCTTTTGCCAAGGTCAAATTACTATTTCCGGCTATAAGCATCATATGGTTTCCGCAATCAGTTGATTCACAAAGGTGATTACCCCCCACCGACGTTGTTTTTTAAGCCTTTCAGCCCTAAGGATAGAAAGCAGTTTTCGCAGGCTTTCATCCAAGTCCTTGTTGACGATGGTATAGTCGTATTCCTGCCAGTGCTGGAGTTCGGAATTTGCTTTTTGCATCCTTAAAGCGATTGTTTCATGGGCATCTTGCGCGCGTTTTAGCAAGCGCTCGTGGAGCACAAGTTTAGATGGTGGTAGTAAAAATACACTAACGACATCAGATCTGGCTATTGCTGTAAGGCTGCGATTGCCTTGCCAATCTATATCAAACACAACATCCTCGCCTGCATTTAAATATTTCTCTACCAATTCTTTTGGTGTGCCATAGTAGTGACCGAACACTTCTGCGTATTCTAAAAATTGTCCCTCTTTAGCCATAGTCAGAAAAGTGTCTTTGTCGACATAGTAATAGTGTTGGCCTTGCTTTTCGCCAGGCCTCGGTTCTCTGGTTGTGTATGAAATTGAGGGGTGAATATGATTGTCAGCTTTAAGTAATAGATTTGCTAAAGTAGTTTTGCCTGCCCCCGAGGGAGAAGAAATAACTAGCATCAACCCGCGCCGTTTTATTGCTGCCATTAAGTTCCTGTTACTTTTTTAAAGGTATAACAGAGATTCCTCATATTGGCAAGCAAACTTCAGCAGCACACAATACTAAAGAGAACTTCTAATAACTCTAAGAGGTGGAGCCCATTTTTTCAAAGAAGGCTTCATTGGTTTTTGTGCCGTGCATCTTATCGATTAAGAATTCTATAGCATCAACGGTTCCCATTGGGTTAAGAATTCGGCGTAAAACCCACATTTTTGTGAGGGTGGCTTTATCGACAAGTAGGTCTTCTTTACGTGTCCCGGATTTCGCTATATCAATGGCCGGGAAGACGCGTTTTTCAGCTATCTTCCGATCAAGAACAATTTCAGAGTTTCCTGTACCTTTAAATTCTTCAAAGATAACTTCATCCATTCTTGAGCCGGTTTCAATAAGTGCTGTTGCAATAATTGTCAGTGAGCCTCCTTCTTCTATATTACGCGCGGCTCCAAGAAAACGTTTAGGGCGTTGTAGTGCATTTGAGTCAACACCACCACTCAGTACCTTGCCTGAAGATGGGACGACGTTATTATATGCACGGGCAAGTCTGGTGATGTTATCAAGCAATATAACTACGTCCTGCTTATGTTCAACCAGGCGCTTTGCTTTTTCAATGACCATCTCTGCAAGTTGCACGTGACGTGTTGAAGGTTCATCAAAGGTTGAGCTTACGACTTCACCCTTAACTGACCTAGCCATATCAGTAACTTCTTCTGGGCGCTCATCTATAAGCAGCACAATAAGCTTCACTTCAGGGTGATTGGTTGTTATAGAATGGGCGATGTTCTGCATTAAATGGGTTTTACCAGTTCTAGGAGGGGCAACAATAAGAGCTCTTTGTCCTTTTCCTAATGGTGAAACAATATCAATCACCCTTGAACTTAGGTCGGATGTAGGAACTGTTTGCGTTTCTAATTTAAGCTTTTTATTTGGGTAAAGTGGAGTTAAATCATCGAAATGTTGGCGGTGGTGCGTTTTGCTTGGGTCTTCGCTGTTGACAGTAAGTACCTTAACCAGGGCAAAGTAGCGTTCCCCTTTTTTTGGTGCCCGCACAGGTCCGGTAATTGAATCTCCGGTTCTAATTCCCAGCCGCTTAATTTGATTGGGTGCAACATAGATATCATCTGGGCCTGGAACATAATTAGCTTCCATGGAACGCAGAAAGCCATATCCATCAGGCAGTACTTCCACGACTCCATCTCCAATTATAACTGCTCCTTTTTCCGCAAGACGCTTTAGTATTGCAAATACCAGATCATGTCTTACCAGGTAGCTTGGATTTTCCACTTCAAGCGAGATAGCAAGTTCAATTAAGTCGTCTGTGCCTCTTTTCTTAAGGTCTCTTAAATTAAAAACCATCTCCGGGTCTTCGGGAATTTCAAAATTGCTATATGGATCCTGATCTTGGCCATAATCGCGATTGTTATTTTCGCGGTCTTCTCTTTCAAATCTCTTGTGAGTTTTGTGATCTTTATGATGCGTTCTAAAACCAAAAGACTCTGTTGGCTTAGGTGCTGGAGTGCTTATTTCCGGAGTTGTAGTGCTTGCTAGAAGAGTAGGTACTTCTGCTGGGACTTGATCTTGAGCCTCTTCGGCAGGCTTGTGCGCAGTTGCGGTTTTGCGAATAGTAAGTCTAGATTTCTTTTCTTTTGAGAGTACTGGGGTGTTGGCTTCTTGTTTTAGTTCTTCATTCTGGGGTATTTCGTTATTATCCAAAGGATTATCAAACGCTTTATGTGCCATAAAACCTTCTAAATTAGAGTTAAATTAAATTTTTAATGAATGAAATTCACAAATATTCTTTGATGATTGATTTATGAGAAAGCAGATATGCTTATAAATAGCCTCGCTCGTTACATAAACGTTAACTTTTTTTGATGCGATTGTCAAGAGAATAATTCGCAATCAGTAACTTTTTTTAAGAGTGTGCTATGAATAATCGCAATAAAACAGGCGGCCAGGATCGTTTATAGCACGGATGGAATTGTGTATGTCTTAAAAAAGCAGGCGTATTGCCTATTCAGATTTCGCTGCAGCAAGTTGTGGAAGATCTCTTCTTTCCTCAATACGAGCAGCTTTACCTTGTAGTTTACGCATATAATAAAGTTTTGCGCGACGAACTTTACCGCGTTTAACTATTTCAATTGATTCGAGGCGAGGTGAATAAAGAGGGAAAGTTCTTTCTACATTTTCACCATTACTGACCTTTTTGACGGCAAAGGTTGAGTTCAGGCCATCATTGTGCTTACGGATCACTGTGCCTTCAAATGCTTGTACGCGTTCAGTGGTTCCTTCAATTATCTTGACCTTAACTTTTACGTTATCGCCAGCACGAAATGCTGGAATAGATTTGCCTTCAGTTAGTTTAGCAATTTGTTTTGCTTCAAATTTTGCTAGTAAATTCATTTTTGCTCTCCTTTAATGCATCGGTCCCACAATTCGGGACGTACAAGTTTTGTCTTTAATTTAGCCTGTTCTAGCCGCCACCTATTAATATTAGCGTGGTGACCAGAAAGCAGAATATCTGGAACTTGATGTCCTTTCCATTCAGGCGGCCTGGTATAATGTGGGTATTCTAGTAAGTTCTTGTAGTCATACCGATTGCCGAAACTTTCTTCTATCAAAGCATCGCCTTCCTCTAAAACATTTGGAAGAAGCCGTATACATGCATCTAATATTGGTATTGCTGCGACATCTCCGGAGGAGAGTACAAAATCACCCACACTAATTTCTTGGATACTGTACTCTGAAAATATGCGTTCGTCAACTCCTTCATAACGCCCACATAAAATATTGATGCCTGACCATGTGGAAAAATCCCTTGCATAGTCTTGATTAAAAACTTTTCCCCGGGGCGAAAGATAGATGATCGGGTTTTTGTTGGGAAGAAAGCACTTTTCAATAGCGAGCCCTAAAACATCAGCGCGCAGCACCATTCCATTGCCCCCGCCGTAAGGGGCATCGTCGACTGTCTGATGCTTATCCTCAGCATAGTCGCGAATCTGGTGAGTAGTAAGTGAACAGATCCCAGAAACTAAGGCTTTGCCAGTCACAGATAGTGCCAGAGGGCCAGGAAAAATTTCTGGAAAAAGGGTTAAGATGTTAACTTGCCACATGATTTGATATTTTTATAAATGAAATATTAATTCTTAAGACACTAGTGTATCAGAAAAAAACCAATTTTACATTATCAATAAAACACAATAGGCTTTGGGTATACTACTAAGGTTAGAAAATCAGCGCCATATGAAGAATTTTATTTTTAAAAACAGAGGGGAGATATTACTTGTCATCACTATCATAGATGTTTTCTTTTCTATATTTATGGTTGCAGATGCGTATGACGAAATTAGCCTGTATTGGTATATTGAGGTCAGCTCTAATTTTTTAGTAATTGCTATTGCAATATATCTCTATGTCAAATTAGGAGAGTACGAATACCTTGTGACTCGGAACGATGTAATAAATAACCATTCGCCAGCAGTATCTATCTATTATGATGCAAAAATGAAGCAGCTAAATGTTAGTGAAAGCGCTGCCACATTACTTAACCTCCCGGCAAAAAAACAATATAATATCGAAGATCTTAAACAGGTTTTTGAAAAACAAGACTGGGAAGGAATTAAAAAGTTTTTTAAACATGAGCAAGATTATAAATTAATAGATAATACCGGCTCAGTTGCGATACAGAATAGGGATTATTCACAGCTTTTTCTCCGATATCATGCCCATCATATATCAAGTATAAGCCATGATTTGGAAGGAGTGATATTTTGGTTTGCGGACTTTACTGATTCTATAAAAAGCGAATTTGAGCTGATTGACCTGGTAAAACGCTACCGACTCATTGCTTTTGAGTTCGATGTCATATTTAACCATCTGCCATTCCCTGTGTGGAGAAGGGAAGCCAACGGTGAAGTGGTATTTTATAATAAGGCTTTTGCTGAACTAGATAATGAACTTAAGAAAGAGACGTCTGCTAACGTTGCATTAGAAAAAATAATGAAAAATCTTGCCAATGAAGCTATTGGGACTTCACAGCCTGCTCGCACTAAAAAACACTTTATTTTCCATAATACTCATCATGTCTATGAATTTGTTGAAATCCCACTAGGAAAGCATATTGGAAATATAGGGGTTGCGCTTGATGTTAGAGGGCAAGATAAGCTTGAGAAGACATTAAAGTCATTCCAAAGCATATTTGAAAATGTTCTTGAATATAGTAATAATGCAATTTTTATTATCGATAATAAAAGGCGGGTAATACAATTTAACCAGGCCTATGTGAATATGTTTGAATTAGATAGCCTATGGCTTGCGACACAACCCCAATTTACGCAGCTGCTTGATAAACTTAGAGAAACCAAGAAGTTACCAGAAGTTAAGGATTATAAAGACTATAAAGAGCTACAGGTGCAGATGCTTGGGGAATTCTCTCATCCCCAGACTAAGTTTATGCACTTACCAAATGGGCAGACTTTAAGGGAATCAATCATTCCTTCTAAGGGTGGAAGCATAATATTTATTTATGACAATGTAACTGATATTTTAGGTGTGGAGATTTTGTATAATGAGTTACAGGGAGTTTATGCTGCAACCCTTGAGAGTGTAGCGGAGGCAATAGTGAGCTTCAATGCTGATGGTCGGCTAAAAAGTTATAATCAGAAATTTGTAGGGTTGTTTGGTCTAAATGATGATTATCTCATGTCTCTACCACATTTCAGTAGCGTTTTGGAGAAAACGCAGACTGTTGACGAAGCTGGTAAGAAATTATTTAAAGCCGAATTGATTTCCTGTTTGGAATCCCGGCGTGCTAAGTCATGCCAATTACAGTGTGGCCAAAATAATAGCATAGTCAATATACGCAGTATGCCTGATGCAAGCATTTTAGTTGTTTTCAGTTAGTACTACTCATGAAGACCAATTACTGCTACAATCTAAAGTCAGGTAAGTACTTTTGCAAATTTATATATGGTCTCATTATTGCAACAGCTTCCCCAGACGCGTGGGAAGTATAGAGAAAATGCTAGTTTGGCAAAAATGTGTTGGTTCCAGGTAGGTGGTGATGTTGATGTTCTTTACCAACCAGCCGATAAAGAGGATTTAGCTCAATTTATGGCAAATCTGCCTGATCACATACCCTATTTTATCTTTGGGGTAGGCTCTAATATTTTGATTAGCGACAAAGGTTTTAAAGGCGTGGCAATACGCTTGGGGCGAGGTTTTAATTACGTTAGCAACGAGGCCGCTACAGTCAAAGCTGGTGCAGCGTGTTTGGATGTGAATATTGCTAATTTCTGCTGTGATAAGTCCATTGCCGGCCTGGAGTTTTTATCAGGAATCCCCGGGACATTGGGTGGAGCTTTAGCTATGAATGCTGGGGCATATGGCCTTGAGATCAAGGATGTTTTACTTGAAGCAACTGCAGTTGGAAGAGCTGGTCAAATAAGGCAGTTTAAACCAGAAGAAATCGGATACACCTATCGTGGAAAACAGTTGGACAAAAATTGGATATTTGTTGAGGCACTGTTAAAAGGGAAGGAAGGTGAGCAGGCAGAGATCGCCGCCAAAATTGCTAATATCCAACAACAACGTTCAGGCACACAACCAATAAAGTCCCGTACTGGCGGCTCGACTTTTAAAAATCCCGATGGAATGAGCGCGTGGAAACTAATTGATGAAGCCGGATGTAGGGGGCTGACTATCGGAGGGGCGCAGGTGTCAGAAATGCACTGCAACTTCTTTATCAATACTGGGGACGCGACTGCAGCAGATTTGGAAAACCTTATGAAGGAAGTAAAGGCTAAGGTCCATGCTAAAACCGGGGTCATGCTTGAGGAAGAAATCAAAGTAATTGGAAACTAATCCTTGCCGCAGCCGAAAACTAAGGCTATAAAAAGTTTAAATTATAAATTTGGTTTAAGCATGGCGATTGAAATACTTATGCCGGCGTTATCGCCTACTATGACTGAAGGCAATCTGGTTAAATGGCTGAAGAAAGAGGGGGATAAAATCAAGCCCGGGGAAGTAATAGCCGAGATTGAAACTGATAAAGCTACAATGGAAGTGGAGTCCGCGGATAGCGGCATCTTAGGTAAAATTGTTGTACCTGCAAAATCCGATGGTATTGGAGTTAACCAACTTATTGCCATTCTTCTTGAGCCCGGTGAGGATGCAAAAGCAATTGACGCGTTGTTGGCAAAACATAAGAATGCTGGTTCTGCCCCAGCACATGCGGTTGCGTCGCCTGTTAAACAAGCGGTGAATGCGCCAATAGTTACAGCTCCCACTCCTGTTACACATACCGGTGAAAGCCGAATATTTGCCAGCCCATTAGCCAAACGAATTGCTGCGAATGAAGGGGTTAATCTAAGTACGATTATCGGAAGTGGGCCGCATGGCCGAATTGTTAAAGCTGATATTGCGGTAACAACTGTTGCAAAGCCTGTTAAAATGGCTTTGTCATTAGGTCGTAACTCACAGGAATATACTATTGAGCCACTGACGCAAATCCGTAAGGTCATCGCCAAAAGATTGCTGGAAGCTAAACTGACTGTTCCCCATTTTTATTTAACTATAGATTGTGAAATGGATAATCTCCTGGCATTGCGCAATGAAATTAATGTGAGCGCCCCAAAGGATAAGGAAAATCCGTTATACAAGATCTCAGTTAATGATTTTGTTATTAAGGCTTCAGCGCATGCACTTAAAACAGTGCCAAAGGCCAATGCTTCCTGGACAGATGAAGGCATTGTACGCTATAACAACATCGATATTTCGGTTGCAGTGGCAATTGAAGATGGACTAACCACTCCGATCATTCGCAATGCTGACCAAAAAGGTATAGCTCAGATTTCCAATGAAATGAAAGAGCTGGCTAAGCGTGCCAAAGCCAATGCGTTAAAGCTTGAAGAGTTCCAAGGAGGTAGTTTTAGCATCTCCAACCTGGGCATGTATGGTATCAAGCACTTCAGTGCGATAATTAATCCGCCCCAATCATGCATCCTGGCAGTTGGTGCGGCTGAGCAGCGTGCGGTAGTAAAGGAAAATAAAATTGAAATCGTAACTATGATGACAGCGACAATCTCCTGTGACCACAGAGTTGTCGATGGTGCTTTGGGTGCAGAGCTTCTCAATACGTTTAAACAATATATAGAAACACCAGCGCTTATGTTGGTTTAGAATTCTCTAAACGCCGACAATAAAAATTTTATATTCATTGGCGAGTTTCAGGGTTTTTGCCTGCTCTAAAATTAGGGAAGAACCGGCTTCGGCTGCGATGCCGCGAATGCCAAACTTCTTAGCATTTTCGATAGTATCCGGACCGATGCAGGGTAGGTCAACCCGACGATCCTGGTCGACTTTGCAGATCTTAACCATAATTGGTTTGTCGCCTTCCTGCTTAATTTCTCCGCAGCGTTTTAATAAATCATCCGTACCTTCTGCAGCTTCTACTCCGAGAATCAAACCATTTTGGATAATCATTGCCTGCCCAATATCATAAGTTGATATGCCTTTAAGTATCTTCAGGCCTTGCTTGATATCGGCTTCGGCGCTGGAGTCAGGCTTGGTCTTGGTAATGGCGCCTTTTTGGAGCACGATATCAACAGCAATTTTCTCCGGTGCAATAAGCTCAAAACCTTCGCTTTCAATAAAGCTGATGATAGTTTTAAGAATGGCATTGTCGCTAAGGCCATTGGCTACAATGAGTGCGAAAAGCTTCGCGCCTTTGAGATCGAGGAGAAGCCGGGATATATCCGCTCTTCTAACCTTGCCAGCTAGTGTAACATGGGTGACTCCATTTTCACGCATATATTTTACGATTTTGCTAATATGGTGAATCTTGAAACGTGGAATCTCTATATCTTTGAAGAGAGGAAAGTCAGTTTCTTTTTCTAAGCCAATAACAATACAATCAATCTTCTTTTTCTTACAATTATCATAAACGTGTCTCGGTAAATAACCCGCGCCTGCTATAATTCCCAATTTTTTTAAGTTCTTTATATTCATCTGCTATATAGCCTTCTTGTCCTTTGGTAAGCAGATGGCTCGGGAACTGGAGTTTTTGACGAAGTCCAGTATTTCCATGACTGTCTGATTATCGGCATATTCTTTTTCAACAGATTCTATTCTCTTGTCAAAGGTATCATAATCTTCAATAAATAAAATAGTAAAAACTTTGCGGAGGTCATGGATAACTTCCCGATCAAAATTTCGGCGCTTAAGCCCAACTATATTAAGACCAGCCAGATTCGCACGTTCACCCATAGCGTTGCCATAAGGAATGACATCTGCTGCAACGCCACTCATTCCACCGACGATAGCATGACTTCCAATTCTCACAAACTGATGCACAGCAGACAGCCCACCTATTATTGCAAAATCACCGACGTTGACATGCCCACCCAACGTCGCACAATTGGCCATGATAACGTTGTTACCAATGATGCAATCATGGGCTACATGGGAGCTCACCATAAAAAGGCAATTATCTCCTATACGCGTCTCCATTTTGTCCCCGGAAGTTCCAGGCTGGATAGTGACGTATTCGCGAATGGTGTTATTTTTGCCAATTACTACGCGGGATTTTTCACCGCTATACTTAAGATCTTGAGGTTCATGTCCTATGGAGGCAAAAGGAAAT
>Ga0206827_1044_pt1 | contig 30539 bp, 24 predicted proteins | sample Alteio_BWOrgCont_77_FD_152852 | JGI IMG/M metagenome (GOLD analysis project Ga0206827, IMG submission 152852) | Enriched cells from forest soil in Barre Woods Harvard Forest LTER site, Petersham, Massachusetts, United States -... | ecosystem: Environmental > Terrestrial > Soil > Temperate forest >...
GGGCGCGATTCTGAGTGTGCTGCCGCTGTTGCCGGATGGGTCGGCGGCCCTGATTCAGAAGCCCATGGGAAATACGCTTGCTGAAGCTGAGCAGATTCTTGCGATCTGCCGGAAAAAAGGACTTACTGCGGCGGTGAATTTTCAGTTGCGCTATGCGCCGGTGATGCTGGCGGCGAGACGCATAACAGATGCCGGACTGCTGGGCGAGTTGCACGATATGGAAGTCAGGGTGAATGTGTTTATGCCCTGGGAGCTTTGGAGTTTTCTGGCGACGGCGCCCCGGCTGGAAATTCTTTATCACAGCATTCACTATGTGGACTTGGTGCGCTCGTGGTTTGGAAACCCGGAGCGGGTTCTGGCGAAGACGGTGCGGCATCCGAAGACCGCGAATCTGGCTGCCACCAAGAGCCTGATCACGCTGGATTACGGCGACTGGAAGCGTGTGTACATTGCGACGAACCACGGGCACAAATTCAAGAATTCGCAGCACAGCTATGTGCAGTGGGAAGGCACTGAGGGCGCCCTGCACGCGGTGATGGGGGTGAACCTGGATTATCCCAAGGGGCGTCCGGACACGCTGAGCTTCGCGAAACCGGATGAAGCCTGGCAGACGCTGCCGACGGATGGCAACTGGTTTCCGGATGCGTTTATTGGTTCCATGGGGGCGCTGCAGGCTTACGTGACAGGAGATGCCGACACGCTGCCTACTCGCGTGGAAGACGCGATCGACACCATGCGCACGGTTGAGGCTGCGTATATTTCAAACGAGCGGGATGGGGTTCCGCTGAACGGATAACCGATTATGCCGAATACACGCCTGCGCATCGCGGTTCGAGAGTTTGCCGATTTTGAGAACGCGCTTGCCGAAGAGATTGCGATCTATCGCGAGCAGCATCCTGAGGTGGAGTTTGAGGCGGTCGCGCTGGACCTGAACAAGCTGCATAGCGAGATGTTCGAGAAAGACGGGCTGCGTTCAGGCGCGTGGGACATTGGTTATATCAGCACGGACTGGCTTGCCGAAGGGGTGGAAGAAAAAGCTGTCGAAGATCTGACGCCGTATCTGCGGGAGAAGCCGGTTGCCGACTGGCCGGAGGGATGGGCGCGGTCGATTGTTGAGCCGCTGATGTTTGGAGACGAGCTTTACACGCTGCCGTGGCATGATGGGCCGGAGTGCCTTATTTATCGCCGCGATCTTTTTGAGGATGCAGGGGAGCGGGGAAAATTTCGTAATCAATATGGTTACGAATTGAAGCCGCCAGCGACATGGAAGCAGTTTTCTGACATTGCACGCTTCTTTACCCGGCCTGCCGAGAATCTTTATGGCACGTTGTTTGCGGCCTTTCCGGATGGGCACAACACGCTTTATGACTTCGCGCTGCAGCTCTGGAGCCGCGGGGGTGAGTTTGAAGACAAAGGCGGCAACGCTGTTTTAAATACTCCGGAAGCTGCGGCAGCTCTGGATTTTTATCGAAACACGATTCGCGATGCGTCGATGTGCTATCCCGGAGCGGAGGATTTTGACTCGACGCGCTCGGGGGACGTGGTTTTGTCGGGAGCGATTGCGATGATGGTGAACTGGTTCGGCTTTGCGGCGCGCTGCGACCGGCCCGGTTCGCCACTGCGCGGCACGATTGCGATTGCGCAGATTCCGGCGGATGAAGGCAAGCCGCCTGCTTCCCTTTCCGTCTTCTGGACTCTTGGGATTGGGACGGGATCGAAGAACAAGCAGGCAGCTTATGACTTTATCCATTTCCTGACACAGCCTGAGATGGACTTGGGAATTGTGAAGCATGGTACGGTTGGCGTGCGGCTTTCGACGTGGAGAAACGCAGAGGTGCAGAAAGAAATTCCTGCTTACGCAAAGATCGAGGAGATTTCGCTCGGGGCGCGTAAGCTGCCGCGTAGCCGGAATCTTCCGGCGTTTGCGGAGATTCTGAACGATGTTGCCATGGAAGCACTGAGAACTGACGAGCCTTCGGCTGCGATTCTGGCCCGAGGACAAGCACGTATTGACGCGCAGAGGATTGCTTTTCGATGAGTAGTGGAGACGCATTTCGGCTGGATGGGAAAGTAGCGCTGGTGACAGGCGGCGCGAGCGGCATCGGCGAAGCCACGTGCAAAGAACTGGCGCGCGCCGGGGCGTCGGTGATTGTTGCCGACATCAATCTGGAGGCCGCGCAGGCGCTGGCAGCAACCTTGCCGAATGCGAAGGCTGCGCACATGGATGTGACCAGTCGCGAATCGATTGATGCTGTTGCAGCGCAGTTAGACCGGCTCGACATTCTGGTGAATAACGCGGGGATCGCGCACGTTGGCGACATCGCTCACGTTGAGCCGGATGATTTCGACCGCATGATGACAGTGAATGTGAAGTCGGTGTACCTGGTGACGCGCGCGCTGCTGCCTCTGTTGCTGCAAGTTCGTGGATCGATTGTGAACATCGGATCAGTCGCGGGACAGGTGGGGATCAAACAGCGCTTTGCTTATTGCACGACGAAGGGCGCGGTGCTGGCGATGTCGCGGCAACTGGCGGTGGAGTATCCGAAGGAGTTGCGCGTGAACTGCATTTGCCCAGGGACAGTGCAGACTCCGTTTGTGGAAGGGTATCTCGACAAATATCACGCACATGAGAAGGAAAAGATTCGTGCGGAGTTGAATGCGCGCCAGCCGATAGGACGCGTGGGCAAGCCGGAAGAGATTGCATCGCTGATTCGCTATGTGTGTTCCGAGGAAGCGGAATTCATGACTGGTTCGTTGCTTGCGATTGATGGCGGATGGACTGCTGCTTGAACGCCACCCCTCAGGGGCTAAAGCCCCTTGGCCGACGGGCTTAACGGCACGGCTAAAGCCGTGCCCCTTCAAAGCACGGGAGCGAGCAGGCGAAAGGAGAATGATCCCGATTGAGCGAATTGAAGATTAACCACGCGCACGTGATTGATCTGCGCTTTCCTACTTCGCGGGAGCATATCGGTTCGGATGCGGTGAATGTCGATCCGGACTACTCGGCTGCATACTGCATTCTTGAAACAGATCAAGGGCCAAAGGGGTATGGACTGACGTTCACGCTGGGCCGAGGAACGGAGTTGTGCGTCGAGGCGTTGCGATATCTTTCGCGCTTTGCTGTGGGTCGGACGCTGTCTTCGATCACGGACGACCTTGGAGCGTTTTATCGTCTGCTGACTTCAGACAGCCAGTTTCGCTGGCTCGGTCCGGAAAAGGGTGTGATCCATCTGGCAACGGGCGCGCTGATCAATGCGGTGTGGGACTTGTATGCGCGCGTGGAGGGAAAGCCGCTGTGGAAGCTGCTTGCCGATATGGATGCGGAGGAGATCGTACGCGCGATTGACTTTCGCTACATTACCGATGCGCTGACTCGCGAAGAGGCCCTGGAGATTTTGCGTGCGCGCAAAGATTGCATGGATTCGCGGCTCAAGCAGTTGCAGGAGACCGGCTATCCCGCATATACGACGTCGGCGGGATGGTTTGGCTACAGCGACGAGAAGATTGCGCGGCTTGCGAGCGAGGGGCTGGCGGAGGGCTGGAGGCATTTCAAATTGAAAGTCGGCGGAAAGCCGGAAGATGATTTGCGGCGCGCGCGTCTGTTGCGGAATACGATTGGTCCCAAGAACAAGTTGATGATGGATGCCAACCAGAAATGGGATATTGGCGAAGCGATCGAACGCACGAAGAGGCTGGCAGAGGTCGATCCCTGGTGGATGGAGGAGCCGACGAGCCCGGATGACATTCTGGGGCATGCGCGCATTCGACGAGAGGTTCCCAACGTACGCATCGCGACGGGCGAGCATTGCCATAACCGTGTGATGTTCAAGCAGCTGATGCAGGCCAACGCGATTGATGTGTGCCAGATTGACAGTTGCCGGCTTGCGGGCGTGAATGAGAATCTTGCTGTGATTCTGATGGCGGCGAAATTCAATATTCCGGTGTGCCCGCATGCGGGCGGCGTTGGGTTGTGCGAATATGTGCAGCATCTGTCGGCGTTTGATTTTCTACGGGTTTCGACGACCCTTGAGGATCGCGTGACGGAGTTTGTCGATCACTTGCACGAACACTTTGTCGATCCGGTGAAGATTCGCAATGCTCACTATGTGCTTCCGGACAAGCCTGGTTACAGCGCGGAGATTTATTCGGACACGTTGCATGATTACAGCTATCCGGATGGACGCTTTTGGAGAAATGAATGAAATTCGTTACGTTTTCTGACGCCAGCGGAGTTGCGCGGCCGGGATTGTTGATTGACGGCTCGATTGTGGATGTTTCGTCGCGCTTTCGCAGTGTGCTTTCGGTGATTCATGGCGGCGACGGGGCCTTGAGCGCGGCGGAATCATTTGTCTCAGATACGCGGGTTGCTCTGGATACGGTGAAGCTGCTTGCTCCGTTGCCTGAGCCGCCGCGTATTTTCTGTGTGGGGCTGAACTATCGCGATCATGCGGTGGAATCGAAGATGGAGATTCCCAAGGTGCCTACGGTGTTTCTCAAGTTGCCGTCGGCGCTGATTGGACCGAATGCGGCGATTGAGTTGCCTTCGATTTCATCGCAACCGGATTATGAAGCTGAATTTGCGTGTGTGATCGGCAAGGGCGGCAGCCGCATTGCTCGCGATGACTGGCAGGAGTATGTCTTCGGCTACACGATTCTGAACGATGTGAGCGCTCGCGATGTTCAGCTGGCGACTTCGCAGTGGACGCTGGGGAAGAGCTTTAACACCTTTGCCCCCCTGGGGCCTGCGATTGTGACGAAGGATGAGATTGTTGATCCGCATGCGCTGGATGTGAAGCTTTCGATTGATGGCGAGGTGCTGCAGAACTCGAATACGCGCGAGCTGATTTTCAAGCTGCCTGATTTGATTGCGTACATTTCTTCGATTACTCCGTTGCAGGCAGGGGATATTATCAGTACCGGCACGCCTGCGGGCGTGGGCCTGGGGCGTAATCCGCAGCGCTGGCTGAAGGCGGGCGAGACGATCACGATCGAGGTCAGCGGACTGGGGACGCTGGTGAATCCCGTGGCCGCCGGAGAGTAGCTGTATCTATGGCAGTCACGCGCATTTCTTCTTGGTCGGCACCACAGACAGGCGGACCGCTTACGGAGCGGCGCTATATTCTGCCGCTGATGCTGATTACAAGCCTGTTTTTTCTGTGGGCGGTCGGCGTCAATCTGAATGACATTCTGATTCCGCACCTGAAGGGCGCGTTTCACCTGACGGATTTCGAGTCTTCGTTTGTGCAGGTGGCTTTCTTCGGCGGGTATTTTCTCGCAGCGTGGCCTGCCGGGCGGCTGATGGAGAAGATCGGCTATCAGCGTGGGATTGTTTGTGGGCTGCTGATCTGCGCGTGCGGCGCGTTTCTGTTTATCCCTGCGGCTTCCGTTCACATGTATGCGGTGTTTCTGCTTGGACTGTTTATCATGGCCTGCGGGCAGTCGTTTCTTGAGGTGTCGGCGAATCCTTATGTGACGTTTCTGGGGCCGCCGGGGACTGCGGAGCAGCGATTGAATGTCGCGCAGTCATTCAATGCTGTGGGAGCTGTGGTAACGCCGATTCTGGGCTCGGCGTTCATTCTTTCGCGCGCGCATGCCGCGGCAGTGGGAACCGAGGCCGATGTTGTGCGAGTGCCTTATATGGTCATCGTCGGAATTTTTGTTGTCATGGCGCTGATCATTTATTGGGCGAAATTGCCGGTGATTCGGGAAGAACAAGCGGAGGAGGAGTCGCCGCAGCTTTCAGGGGTTTTCGCGTTCCCTCATTTGCTCAAGGGCGTTGCGGCGCAGTTCTTTTATGTGGGCGCGCAGGTTGGCGTGGCTAGCTTCGTGATTCGCTTCGTGCAGCATGCGCATCCGGGGACGCTGGATACGCATGCGGCGAATTATCTGAAGCTGCATCTGCTTGGTTTCATGATCGGGCGTTTTGCCGGGTCGGCGCTGATGAAGAAGATTCAGCCGGCGCATATGCTCGCCGGCTTTGCGGTCGGTTGCGTAGGGTCGGTTCTGCCGGTGATCTTTACGAGTGGAGCGCCCGCGCTGGCCGGGATCGTTCTGCTGGGATTCTTTCACTCGATCATGTTTCCGACGATTTTTGCGCTCAGTATTCGGCACCTCGGGCCTTACACGAAGCGGGGGTCATCGCTGGTGGTAATGGCGATTCTTGGGGGCGCGGTCATCCCTGCTCTAATGGGGCGCATTTCGGATGCTTCGAATATCCAGATGGCGTTCTTTGTGCCGCTGGTCTGCTATCTGTTTGTGCTTTATTTTGCGGTTAGCGGATATCGCGTGAGGCATATGGGTTAGCCGCACTCCTCACACGTTGTAGAGGAAGAAAGCTGCGAAGATTCGCGAGACACCCGGCATTGCATGGATTCTTCCCCTTCGCTCCACTCAGGGTCAGAATGACACCAGATTAAGCTGTGCCTCTGACTAATATCACATCCAGGAAACGTGGGCCGTGGACTCCGCGGATGCGCGTCATTTCTATGTCAGCTGTTGCGGATGGGCCGGAGACGAAGGTCAGCGGCTCGGTTTTGTATTGTTCGAGCCTTGCGATGGCTTCGGGGACTGTCTCGACGATCTGATTTTCGTAGACGATGCAGAGGAAACGGTCGGGAAGCAGCGTCATCTTGCGCGTGCCTCTCAGGATGATAGTTCCGGTATGAGCGATGGCTACTTCACAGCCGGAGATTGCGCCTGCGGCTGTGTTGAGCTGGTCTGTTGTGCATTCTGATTCGCGCTGCCATGAGAAGCCTGCTGGCAGATTCTGCTCAGGAAAATCGTCGGCGGCAATGGCCGATTTCTGATTGCTGGATTTGAGAACCTTGGCGATGGTAGCGGCCAGCGTGTCTGGTCTCGCTTCAGAAATGTGAGCGTCGTATTCGTGCAGGTGCTCGAGGAAGGTGCTCAGGATCGTTTCGCGGTCGAGGCTGGAGGGCTGCTGATAGTTACGCTCGATGGTTTGATACTCGGTTGCGTTTGCCGCTGCGTTTGCTTTGCGGATGCGGTCTAGTATGGCTTCGCGTGCGTTCGGGAGTTCAGGCATACGCGTTCTCCTTCTTCCCTGCTGTTTTTTCGCGTTCACGCCACCAGTCGCGGAAGGATTGCTTTGGCATCGGATGCAAGTCGCGCACGGCGGTCCAGTTGCCGAGCATGCCGGGCAGGTGCGTTATCCATCCATCGGAGACAAAGGGCCATTGAGCAATGTGACCAAGGCGTTGCGCGGCCTCAAAGCTGCGGCCGCTTGAGAAGACTCGCGCCATAACTTTCATTCCGATGGCTTCGAGACTTGCTCCACTTTGCTGTTCGCGCACGACGCGGCCGCGCAGGTGGATGAGGACCTCCGGGATGTTGATCTTGACCGGGCAGACTTCGTAGCACGCTCCGCAGAGCGAGGACGCATAGGGCAGCGATTGCGCGTGCTGCATATCGAAGAGTTGCGGCGTGACGATGGCGCCGATGGGTCCGGAGTAGATGGAGCCGTAGGCGTGTCCGCCGGTCTGGCGGTAGACGGGGCAGGTGTTGAGGCATGCGCCGCAGCGAATGCAATGCAGCGTCTGCCGCGCTTCGGGGTCGGCCAGGATGCGGGTGCGGCCGTTGTCGAGCAGGACGACATGAAAGTGCTGCGGGCCATCGCCTTTGTGCACGCCGGTCCAGAGCGAGTTGTAGGGGTTCATGCGCTCGCCGGTTGCGGAACGCGGCAGGAGTTGCAGGAAGACTTCGAGATCGCGGAATGTGGGAATGACTTTTTCGATGCCCGCGAGGGTGATGAGGACATCGGGCAACGTGAGGCACATGCGGCCATTGCCTTCGGACTCGACGACGCAAACGCCGCCGCTATCGGCGAGCAGATAGTTCGCTCCGCTGAAGCCGATCTTCACCTTCAGAAATTTATCGCGGAGATATGTTCGCGCCGCGTTGGTCAGGTCTTCCGGCTTGTCTGTGAGTTCTGAAAGACCCATCGCCTGCATGAAGATTTCGCGTACCTGCTGGCGGTTCTTGTGCAGCGCTGGCGCGACGATGTGCGATGGCTTGTCGTGGCCGAGCTGGACGATCATGTCGGCGAGATCGGTTTCGTGCGGGTGAATGCCGTTAGACTCGAATGCTTTGTTGAGGCCGATTTCGTCGGAGGTCATCGTCTTGACTTTGATGACTTCTTTTCCGCCGTACTGCTTTACCAGGTCGACGATAATGCGGTTGGCCTCGTCGGCGTCGGAGGCCCAATGCACGTGCCCGCCTGCGGCGGTGCAGGCGGCTTCGAATTTCAGAAGATATTCATCGAGACGGGCGAGCGTGTGCTGCTTGATGGCGCTGGCGGTTGTGCGGAGCTGCTGCCAGTCCTGTTGCTCCTTTACGACAATCGCCCGCTTGCCGGTGATGACGTCGGTGGCGTGGCGGACGTTCTTGCGCAGCTGAGCGTCGTCGAGCAGCGTAAAAGCTGCTTTCTGGAAGGACGGCGCTTCGGCGGCTTCTCCTACGCGGATGGTCATGGATGAGCCTCGTCTTCAGTAGATGCCAGAATCTCCGCGATGTGCACGGTCTTGATACCGGTGCGCTGGCGGTGTAGTCCGCCGAAGATGTGCATAAGGCAGGAGTTGTCGACGGCGGTGCAGACTTCGGCGCGGGTGTTTTCGACGCAGCGGAGTTTGTCGGAGAGCATGGCAGCAGAGACGTCGCCATTCTTGACGGCGAAGGTGCCGCCGAAGCCGCAGCACTGGTCTATTCCCTGTAACTCAACAAGGTCGATGCCGCGGACTTTTCGTAACAGGCGTAGTGGCAAATCGTTCAAATGCAGACTGCGCAGCGAGTGGCAGCTGGCGTGATAAGTGACGCGGTGCGGGTAGTAGGCGTTTACGTCTTCGATGCCGAGCTTGTTCACAAGCAGTTCAGTGAGTTCGTAAACGCGGGGTAACAATGCATCGACTGACTTGATGAGTCCGGGATCGCCTGCGGCTGCGGCCATCTTTGGAAAGTGATCGCGGATCATGGCTACGCACGATGAGGACGGAATGCAGACGGCTTCTGCGTCTTTGAATATCCCGACGAAGCGTTGCATGAGGGGCATGGCTTCTGCCTGGTAGCCGGTGTTGTAGTGCATCTGCCCGCAGCAGGTTTGCTCGAACGGGAATTCAACCTGATGGCCGAGCCGCTCAAGAAGGCGGACGACGCTTTTGCCGGTCTCGGGAAAGAGCGTGTCGTTGTAACAGGTGATGAAGAGCGAAATCCGCACTAGAATCCCCTCGCCTGGACTCTTGATCTAAGAAAATCGGTTTACTAATTCGTTGGCATCTGTACACTGGTGCGGGAAGTTCATCAGACCTATGAAGATTCGCCCGGTATTGGTCTCGTCCGTCGTGCTCATTATTCTCTGCGCTTTGGCCTTCGCTGCGAATGGTTTCTGCCAGTCTACTCCAGATAAGCCTGTCTATCTCGATCCGTCGCAGCCGCCGGAAAAGCGTGTGGCCGATCTGGTTTCGAAGATGACACTGGAAGAGAAAGTTTCGCAGATGCAGAACCATGCGGCCGCGATTCCGCGGCTGCAGGTTCCGGATTACGACTGGTGGAGCGAGGCGCTGCACGGCGTGGCGCGCGCCGGGTATGCCACGGTGTTTCCGCAGGCGATTGGGCTAGCAGCGACGTGGGATGTTGATCTGGAGCGAAAGATCGCCGACACAATTTCGACTGAGGCGCGCGCGAAGTTTAACGCGGCGCAGGCGGAGGGTGACCACAGTATTTATCGCGGGTTGGATTTCTGGTCGCCGAATATCAATATCTTTCGCGATCCGCGCTGGGGACGCGGGCAGGAGACGTATGGCGAAGATCCTTATTTGACGGGGCAGATGGGGGCCGCGTTTATCAAGGGACTGCAGGGGGATGATCCGAAGATCTTCAAAACGATTGCGACGGCCAAGCACTATGCGGTGCACAGCGGGCCGGAGTCGACGCGGCACTCGGCGAATATTGATCCGTCGCCGCATGATGTTGAGGATACGTATCTGCCTGCGTTTCGCATGGCGATGGTGGATGCCAAAGCCGATTCGATTATGTGCGCTTACAACAGCGTGAGTGGGTCGCCGGCGTGCGCGAGCCACGATCTACTGGAGAAGAGGCTGCGGCAGGAGTGGAAGTTTAATGGGTATGTGGTTTCTGACTGCGGAGCGATCAGCGATTTCTTTAGTGATAATGGACATCACTTTTCGCCGGATGCGGCGCATGCTTCGGCAGCCGCGGTGAAGGCTGGTGACGACCTCAGTTGTGGCACGGAATATGCCGCGCTTGTGGACGCGGTGCGTCAGGGATTGATCGACGAGGCGGCGATCAATCAGTCGGTGACGCGATTGTTCACGGCGCGCTTCAGGCTTGGGCTCTTTGATCCGCAGGGGTCGAATGCATATTCGCAGATTGCCCCGAACGAGAACGCAACGCCAGCACATGCGGAGCTGGCGCTACAGGCCGCGCATGAGGCGATGGTCCTGCTGAAGAATGACAACAACACGCTGCCGCTGGCGAGCACGGTGAAGACAATTGCAGTGATTGGCCCGAATGCGGAGTCGTTGACTTCGCTTGAAGGTAATTACAACGGCGTGCCACTGCATCCGGTAAGACCGTTGGCGGGGCTGCGGGCGAAGTTTGCGGACAAGGGGCCGAAGGTACTTTTTTCGCAAGGGTCGCCTTTGGTGGCTGAACTGCCGGTGATTGTGCCGAGCAGCGTTTTCACCGATAAGGACGGGCATGCCGGCGCGTTGACTGCGGAATATTTTGCCAACGCGGACTTCAGCGGTACGGCTTCGACGCAACAGGATGCGCACATTGATTTTGACTGGAATCGCGTGGTGCCTGTTCCGGTGCAGGGTGCGAAGGGGTTCAGCGTGCGCTGGACGGGTAGTTTCCAGCCGCTTGCTCCTGGTGATGTTTCATTCACGGTCGATCATGCGGGATGCGAGCCGCACTGCGCGTCTACCTATTCCTATAGCGTTTCGTTTGACGAGAAAGAAGTGGCGAGCGATTCAAGCAATGATCCTCACGACCAGGGAAGGCCCCTGACTTTCACTGTTCATTTTGATGATGCGAAGCCGCATCCGTTCAAGATGGAGTACTCGCGCAACGGCGCGGATTATGGTGCGGGGATTCGACTGAAGTGGAAGCCGGATGCGGAGCAATTGCGGCAGCAGGCTATCCAGCTCGCAAATCAGGCAGATGTGGTTGTGGCTTTTGTCGGGCTTTCACCGGAGATAGAAGGCGAGGAGATGCCGGTTCATATTCCAGGCTTCTCGGGCGGAGACCGCACGGACATTGCTCTGCCTGCTGTGCAGCGCGATCTGCTGACTGCGCTTGGTGCGACGAACAAACCAATGGTGGTGGTTTTGCTGAACGGAAGCGCGCTGGGCGTTGACTGGGCGCAGCAGCATGCGGCGGCGATTCTGGAGGCGTGGTATCCGGGGCAGGTCGGGGGGACGGCGATTGCGGATGTACTGGCGGGGACGGCGAATCCGGCGGGACGGCTGCCGGTGACGTTTTACCAGTCTGTCGATCAGCTACCAGCGTTTGATAACTACGCGATGGAAGGGCGGACGTATCGTTACTTTCGGCAGAAGCCGCTGTACGGCTTTGGTTATGGCCTGAGCTATTCGAAGTTTGCCTACAAGAATCTTCGCTTGTCGGCTCCGAAACTGAATGCTGGATCTTCGTTACATGTAACGGTGGACGTGGAAAATACGAGCGCTCTAGCTGGAGATGAGGTGGCGGAGGTCTATATTACGCCGCCTAGCGGACAGGGTGCGCCAAACCACTGGCTGGCGGGATTCAAGCGGGTGCATGTTGAGGCGCATCAGGTAGAGCATTTGGCGTTTGATCTGGATGCACGGGCGTTGAGCATGGTGGGTGCGCAGGGACAGCGTGCGGTGACGGCTGGTGATTATAAGGTGTTTGTCGGCGGGGCGCAGCCCGGCGATACGGATTCCGGGCAGGAGCAGAAACTGACGATCGTGGGCACGCAGAAAGTGGACGAGACGGCAGGACCTTCAGCGGCCCCCGCTCCGATTCGTATTGTCCGCAAATAGCTGGAACTCACGGATGTGCGCCTCAGAGGTGGTTGAAAGCAGGTTGAGCCGGACCCGCTGGGCGGAGACCGGGGGAAAGATGTCGATCTTCTTGTGACCGATGGCCTGCGCTTCGACGATGCGCTGCCATGCACCGTCTTTGTAAATTTCGATTGCGTATTTCTGGGTGTGCTGGCCGTCGTTGAGCCATTCCATGGTGAGAGCGCGGTCGAAGGTGATGGGTTTCGGAAATGTAACTTCCACAGTTGCATGATGCGATCCGGCTGGCGCTGACCAGAAGGTGTCGGGATCATTGTCGAGGGCCGCGTATTCATCTGGGGATGCGGGCGTGGCGTGTTCTTCGACGACGAGGTTGTGGCTGTAAAGCTGCCGGATGGCGTCGCCGAATTCTTTCAGGCCCTTTACGTCGGCTTCGGGCAGACGGCCTGTGTTGTCGGGTGCGATGCCTAGCATCAGCTGTCCCCCGTGGCCCACGGTGTTGTTGTAAACCTCGACCAGTTCGCTGACACTCTTGAGTGTGCTCTCATCTTTCGGGTGCCAGAACCAGTGCAGCTTGTGCAGAGGTGTGTCGGCTTCGATGGGACGCCAGCGGAGATAGCCGGTGCGGTCGATCACGTTCCAGTTTTCGTAGGAGATCGTCCCGCTTTCTGTGCCTACCCAGCGGAGGTCTGCATACTTGAAAAGCGCGACGTCGGCGAAGACCATGGTGTTTGGCTGGTAAGTGCGCAGTTCGTCGATGATGCTTTCGAAGTCGTATTTGCGGCCGGCGCTGCCGGCTCCGTCAAGCCAGAACTCGGCGAGGTCGCCGTAATTGGTCGATAGTTCATCGAGTTGCTTCAGGTAGTACTCGTCATAGGCTTTCGGGTCTTTGTATTTGGGCTCGTGACGGTCCCAGGGGGAGAGGTAGACGCCGAATTTCAATCCGCTGGCGCGCGCTGAATCTGACGCCATGCGCACCAAGTCACCTTTTCCGTTCATCCATGGACTGCTTTTGACGCCGTAGTCGGTTTGTTCGCTGGGCCAGAGGGTGAAGCCGTCATGGTGCTTGGCGACGAGCACGACGTACGTTGCGCCTGCAGCTTTGACGGCTTTCATCCATTGGTCGGTATCGACGCTGGAGGGATTGAAGACCTTGGGATCGGCGGTGCCGTCGCCCCATTCACGGTTGAGGAATGTGTTGGTGCCGAAGTGAATGATGACGCCGAATTCCAGGTCCTGCCATGCGGTTTGCTGCGGAGAGGGCTTGAGGTCAGAGGCGTTTTGTGCCTGAGTGGCGATTCCGAATGAGAGCAGGCTAGCGGCGAGCAGACGGTGTACGGACTTCTTCAAGATGAGCTTTCTCCGTTTCTGAATTCAGTATGCAGAAGAAAGCGCTGACTGAGCTATTGTTTCGCAATTTTGGGGGAGAGCAACTGAGCGCGTTGTACAGAGGGCCTGGAGGCGAGCCGCTTTTCCTGTGACTGCGCGTCTGCGTGGAAATGCACGGCCTGATAGCAGAACTGTACGCCGATCAGGAGCAGCCATGCGGTCAGGACCAGGCGAAGCTTCTGATTTGGCAGGCGAGGTGCGAGGGCGCTTCCGGAGATGGCACCGAAGAGGCCGCCTGCGAGAAGCTTGAGCAACAGCGCTGCGTCGAGGTTCTGGCTGAGAAGATGCAGTCCTCCACCGACCAGCGAGAGGCAGAGGCCGAAGGCCAGGTCGGTTCCGACGATCTGCGATGTGCTGAGGGTTGTAAGGCCAAGCAGAGCTATGGTGCCGAGAGCGCCTGCACCGGAGGATGAAAACCCTACTTCGGCGCCGATGGGCAGCATGAGCACGGCGAGCCACTTGGGAAGATTGCGTTCTGCGTGAGGCTGATTTTTTCTGCTAAATGTTCTGTACAGATGCCAGCCCGAGCTAATGACGATGATGCTGCCGAGGGCGGCGTAGAGAATGCCTTCATGCCCGCGCTGGACGACGCGACGGAAGAGCCACACCCCGAGAATGACGCCGGGCAAACCGCCGAGCAGCATGTATCCTACGGCGCGGTAGGCGACTTGTTTGCGCCACATCTGTATGGGGACGACGATGAGCTTCACGATGGCGGAGTAGACGAGGGCTGTTCCAACGGCGAGCGGCAGCGGCACATGCAGGAAGAGCACGAGAATGGGCGCTGTGATAGTTCCGGCTCCCACTCCGGTGACTGCGATGGCGAACGCGATGAAAAAACCGATGGCCAGTTCCATAAAGCGATCCTGATTTACTGCGCCTGGATGTGAATGCCGCACTCCTGTTTGCGGCCGGACCAGCGGCCTGAGCGCGGATCATTCGGGTCCGACGGCAAGCTTGTGCATGGCTCGCATCCGATGCTTGAGTAACCTTTGTCGTAGAGCGGCAGGAGCGCGATACTGTGCTCCTGCGCGCAGTACCAGACGTCGCGTGTGGTCCATTCGGCGAGCGGATTGATTTTCAGTAATTGTTTTCCGCCGGGTAGCGTGAATTGATCGAGCGCCTGTAGTTGTGCGCGGCTCTTTGCCTGCTCCCGGCGCATGCCTGTGAACCAGGTCTCGTAGTTGGCGAGTGCAGCGAAGAGCGGTTCTACCTTACGTAGCCTGCAGCATTGGTCGGGCGCGCTCTGATGGAGGATTCCGAATTGCGCTTCCTGCTCAGGCACGCTCTGGCGCGGCTTGAGGTTGATGAGGTTCAGATCCCACGCAGTTGCCATCTGGTCACGATAGGCGTAGGTCTCGGCGAAGTGGTAGCCGGTATCGAGAAACAGTACGGGCACGTGAGGATAATGGGCACGCACCATGTGCAGAACGACCATGTCTTCGGCTTGAAAGCTGCAGGTGATGCATTCGGTTGACGCGCCTTTCACGTGCGCTGCAACGAGTGCCTGCGCTGCTGCGATCTTTTCTTCGAGTCCCGGTACGAGATCGGTGACGGGCTCAGAACTCACGGTCATCCTGGTCGGCTCCTTTCTTCCGCTTCAATTCCCGCAGGATTGTTTCGCTTTCGACCTGTGGCGATAGCGATTGCCTGGTGAATTCGCCTAGTTCGTTGAGTCTCACAATTTCCATTTGTTCAGTGCCGGGCGCATATACCAGAACAATCAAGCCAGCGCGAAGAAGCGTGCGCCAGACCTCCGACTTTTGTATGCGCGTAGTAACTACATCCTCTTCGGAGCCCAGCAACGCTTGTTCCAGGGCCGCGACGAGTCCCGGTTGCGGCAAAGAGAGCAGCGCACCGCTATTTCGCGTCGTGCGCTCATCGGATGCCTTCGGCGATGTTGCACGACGCACCATTCCTGCGCCGACTGTCGCGTTATTGGCCGGATCGATGAGGATGAAGCTGCCGGTTGTGCGGTTGTTACGGTAGGCGTCGACGATGAGGGGCCGGTTGGTTTGTACTGTGGCGTCGCCGATTTCGTTCAAGTCGAGCGACTGCCCCGTCTGCCGCTCCAGCGTTTCGATGTCGAGGCGGTGGGTTACGTCTAACTGCGCCCTTACGATTTGCGACGCATGTTTGAGCAGATAGGTCTTATTTACTGAGAATGGCTCGGCATGCAGCCAGACCAGCGATGCCTCGAAATCAGTAGTCGTTACAGGTGCATCGGCTTGATGCGTGATCAAATCGCCGCGGCTGATATCGATTTCGTCTTCAAGCGTGAGCGTGATGGATTGCGGAGCGAATGCGCTTTCGAGCTCGCCATCGAAGGTGTGGATGGACTCGACACGACTGGTTTGTCCCGAGGGCAGCGCAACGATGGCATCGCCGGGTTTGATGGTGCCGGATGCGATCTGTCCGGCAAAGCCGCGGAAGTGCTGATGCGGACGAATGACGCGCTGCACGGGGAGACGGAATGGGGCGTGGGGCAGGCGCTCGGCTATCGGCACTGATTCGAGATGTTCGAGCAGCGTTGGTCCAAAGTACCAGGGCGTGCGATCGCTGCGCGTGACGACATTGTCTCCGTCGAGTGCGCTGATCGGGATGCAGAGCAAGTCCGGGATTTCGAGTTGTTCGGCCAGCACGAGCAAGTCGCGCTGGTGCTGCGCGAAGACCTCTTCGGAGAAATCGACGAGGTCCATCTTGTTGATGGCCGCGACGACGTGGCGTATGCCGAGCAGCGATGCGATGAACGCGTGACGCCGCGATTGCGTAAGTATACCTTTGCGTGCATCGACGAGGACAATGGCCAGCTCCGCGGTAGAGGCGCCGGTGACCATGTTGCGCGTGTACTGCTCGTGGCCCGGCGTGTCGGCGATGATGAACTTGCGCTTTGGCGTTGCGAAGAAGCGGTAGGCAACGTCGATGGTGATTCCCTGCTCGCGCTCGGCGCGCAGGCCATCGGTGAGCTGCGCGAAGTCTATGGACGAGGCGTTGCCGGAGTGGCTGCGCGTGACGGCTTTGATCTGGTCTTCGTAGACGCTGCGCGAGTCATACAGCAGGCGGCCGATGAGCGTAGATTTGCCATCATCGACGCTTCCCGCCGTGGTGAAGCGTAGCAGGTCTTTCTGCTGCTCGGAGGCGAGGAAGTCTTCAATCGCGAAGGGCTCCGTGATCTCGCGTACATCGTCGAGCACTGGCGATTCCTGCGCCATCAGAAGTAGCCCTCGCGTTTCTTCATTTCCATGGAACCGTCCTGGTCGTGGTCGATGATGCGGTTTGCTCGCTCGGAGGAGCGGAACGAGATGAGCTCGGCAATGATCTTCGGCAATGTATCGGCATCGGAGCGGATGGCACCGGTGCAAGGGCTGCAGCCAAGCGAGCGCAAGCGGCAGCGCACCCATTGGTCCTCGCCCGGCAGGCCTGTTACGAATGGCTGCTCGATGGGGATAAGGCTGTCCCCGCGCACCAGCATGTGACGTTCTTTTGCAAAGTAGAGCGGCACGATCGGGATTTTCTCGAGATGGATGTAGTGCCAGATGTCGAGTTCCGTCCAGTTGGAGAGCGGGAAGACGCGGATGCTTTCGCCGGGGCCGATGCGGCCGTTGTAGAGGTTCCACAATTCCGGGCGTTGGTTTTTCGGGTCCCACTGTCCGGCGCTGTCGCGGAAGGAGAAGATGCGTTCTTTTGCGCGCGAACGCTCTTCGTCGCGACGTGCTCCGCCGAATGCTGCATCAAAGCCGTGTGCGCGCAGGCCATCGAGGAGAGCCTGGGTCTTCAGCAATCCGCAGCAGCGCTGCGTGCCGAGCACGACCGGGTTTGCGCCCTTCTCCAATGCATCTTCATTGCGCCAGACGATGAGATTCAGCCCGAGCTTGCGTGTATAGGCATCGCGAAATTCGAGCATTTCGCGGAACTTGTAGCCTGTGTCGACATGCAGGAGCGGGAACGGAATCGGGCCGGGATGAAATGCCTTCTGCGCGAGGCGCAGCATCACGGATGAGTCTTTGCCGATGGAATAGAGCATCACCGGCTTCTGGAATTCTGATGCCACTTCGCGAATGATATGGATGCTTTCGGCCTCCAGCATCTGGAGATGCGTGAGGCGCGTGGGCGATGCGGTGTCAGAATTAGACGAACTGTAGGCTGCTGTGGCCATGGCTATAAATCTCGTTAGTCGATTCGTGAGATTGAGCGGGAAATAGAAAACCCACGCTCAATGCGGTCTGGCGTGGGTTGATTCCTGCTTAAGCTTTCTGGATAGGATTCTCTATCGACAGCGCTTACACCCTCGCCGACATGCGCTGATGCTCGAACAACAGCGACACTCGATTCGACAGGCGAAGGTACAAAGCGTGGAAGCCATGTGGTATTCAGGATGGCGCATATCGGTCGATCTGTCAAACATGGAGTTGACTCCCGGAACGTTTACCCCTACACTACGTGCACGATGATTCGTGTTTGGCACATTGTAAATTGTTGTTGCGCACCTACCTGTTGCGCCCGCATGTGCATGCACGCGAATTAGCTTTCAGCCGCAAAGCTTTATTTCCATCGCAGCCGCCGGGCAATCCCCGAGCGGCCTTTTACTTTTCCGGTGAACGATGCAGCGAAGATTTCTCCAATTCGATTCTGGTTTACTCGCAGCCAAGTTGCCTCTGTGTTGTTGTTGATCCCACCTGTCTCGCCAATTCTTACCTAACAATCACGATTTGAACATTTTGTAAGGAGTTGTTTATGAGACGCGGATCTACACGCGTTGCTTCTCTCGCACTCTTTGTATTGATTGCGATCATTGCGAGTGCCAGGACAGCAGATGCTCAGATTGTCGGAGCGTCGATTACAGGTACTGTGCGGGATGCTTCCGGCGCCGCTGTTCCCCAGTCAGCCATCACGGTGCGGAACCTTGAAACCGGCGCAGTGCGCAAGGTGGAGAGCGATGGCGAGGGTCACTATGCCGCACCGTCGGTTCCGGTGGGCCGGTACGAAGTGACGGCCGAAAAAGAAGGGTTCAGCACGGCGACGCGCAGCGGCCTGAACCTTGTCATTGGGCAGAGCGCCGTTGTTGATTTGTCTCTCGCTGTGGGAGAGGTACACGAGCAGGTGGCTGTGACCGATGCGCCACAGTCGGTGAATCCGACGACGCAGCAGATTTCGGGGCTGGTGAGTGAGCGGCAGGTGAAAGAGCTTCCGCTGAATGGGCGCAGTTTTGATGAACTGATCACGCTGAATCCAGCGGTTGTGAACTACACCGGGCAGCGGTCGGGTTCGATTGGTACGTCGAATTCTTCGCCTGGAAATATGTTCGCGGTCGCGGGACGGCGCCCTCAGGATAATCTCTTTCTCCTGAATGGCGTGGAGTACACGGGGGCTTCCGAGATTAACGTGACGCCGGGCGGCGTGAGCGGGCAGCTGCTGGGCGTGGATGCTGTGCGCGAATTCAATGTCGTCTCCGATACCTACGGCGCGGAGTATGGCAAGCGCACCGGCGCGCAGGTGAGTATTGTAACTGCTTCAGGCACAAATCAGCTGCACGGCAGCGCGTTCGAATTCATCCGCAACAGCGCGCTCGATGCCCGCAATTATTTTGATCAGACCGATATTCCGATCTTTCAGCGCAACCAGTTTGGCGGCGCGCTTGGCGGGCCTCTGGTGAAGAACAAGCTGCTGCTCTTCGGGAATTACGAAGGATTCCGGCAGAACCTTGGTTTGTCGAATGTAACGCTGGTTCCGGACAACGCAGCGCGAGCGCAGGCGGTGCCCAGCGTGGAGCCGCTGCTTGCATTGTGGCCGGTGCAGAACGGTCCAGAGCTGGGTGGTGGAATTGCTGAGGCGTTCAACCATCCGTTGCAGCGCATCCGCGAAGACTTTGGGACGACACGACTCGATGACAACATTTCCGCCAAGGATTCGGCGTTTGCGGTTTACACCATTGACGACTCGGCCGCGAATACGCCGACGGTCAATCCTCTGAGTACGGTAGATACCAGTTTGCGCGAACAGGTGCTAAGCGCGCAGGAGCAGCACATTTTCTCGCCGCGCGTATTGAATACCTTTCGGTTCGGATATTCGCGTGGCGGGTACTTCTTCACCGGAGAAACGCCTGTCGATCTTCCCGGCTGGGTTGAAGGCAAACCGATTGGCGCGATCGTAATTGGTGGCGGTACGGCCCTGAATGGAGCGTCGCAGATCAGTCTTGCCGGCACAAATGCGGGGAGCAATCTTCGCGCAGCGCGCAATCTGTTTACGTGGGACGATCACGTCTACGTCTCTCACGGGCGCAACCAGCTCGAAGCTGGAGTCTGGTTGCAGCGGCTGCAATCGAACAGCAACCTCGCACAGTATCAGAATGGGCAAGCGTCTTTCGGAAGCCTGAGCGCATTTTTGCAAGGCACTGTTTCTACCTTCACCGTGATTCCCTCGCCTACAGAACTTGGCTGGCGTTCGCTCGAAGGCGCGGCGTTTGTGCAGGATACATTGCGGTTGTGGCCGAATCTTGAATTACGGCTGGGCTTCCGCTTCGAATCGACGGACGGCTGGAATGAAGCGCAGGGCAGAGCCTCAAATTTTGTCTTTGATGAGAATGGCGTGCTTGAGACGCAGCCTAACATCGGCAATTCTGCGTTTACGACGAATCGCGCCAAGTTCCTTCCCGAGCCGCGTATTGGCATCGCATGGACTCCGTCGCAGAAGGACGGCACGGTGGTGCATGCGGGCTTCGGGATTTATCGCGCGCTGCTCGATAGCCTGGACTACCGCCTCGACCAGAATGCTCCATTCAATACAACACAGAGCGTCAAGAATATTGCTGTGTCGAAGTTGAACTTTGTTCCGGGTCAGCCTCCTCCTGCGGGTAGTTTGATCTCGCCGAGCGGCATCCAGCCGGATGCGTATACTCCGACGCTGCTCTCATGGTCGTTGAATATCGAGCAGCAGATTGCACCCGGCACTTCGCTGACACTGGGATATGTTGGCTCGCATGGATACCATCAGATTCTCTCGGAAGATGTGAACGAGCCGATTCCAACGATCTGCCCGGCATCGCCGTGCCCGTCGAATCTGGCTGCGGGAACGGTGTATTACCCGAAGGGCGCGCCGTACGCGAATCCCAGCCTGGCAAACAGCACAACGTGGATATCCGACGGCGTGAGTTCTTACAACGGTTTGATTGTTGATGTGAACCGGCGCTTCAATAGTGGCCTGCAGTTCCGCGGCGTCTATACCTTCTCGAAAAATCTCGACAACGGAACGGCCTGGAACAGCAGCGTGGGAGCCAATGCTCCCGGCTTCGTCATGTATCCGGCTAGACCGCAGCTCGATTATGGGCCAGCAAATACGGACGTTCGTCACCTTGCGGTTCTCAATGGCACATATGAGCTTCCTTTCGGGAGTGGCAAGACATGGTTGCGCGGTTTGTCGCCATGGAATGAGAAGCTTGTGAGCGGCTGGAGCACAAGTGCGATCGTCAATCTGCAATCGGGTCTGCCGTTCACTCCGCAGCTGGGCTTCAATCCGTCAAACAATGGAGACAGCCGCAATCCAGTGCGTCCTTCAGTGAATCCTGACTTTCGGGGCAACGTAATCCAGGGAGGACCGTCACAGTACTTCAATCCCGAAGCATTTGTTGTGCCCTTCCCTGGAACTTACGGCAATCTCGGGCGCAATACACTAAACGGGCCTGGGCTTTCGGAACTGGATCTTTCATTGCGGAAGCAGACGGCGATCTCGGAAAGAGTCAACCTGCAGTTCCGCAGCGAATTTTTCAACATTTTGAATCACACGAATTTCGGCACTCCGAATACAGTTGTGTATTCTTCCGCGTCGACCACCCCCTCGCCAACTGCAGGTGTGATTACCACAACCGCAACGACCTCGCGGCAGATTCAGTTTGGTTTGAAGCTGCTGTTTTAATGCCGATATCCGAGCGGGGTGATGGTGGAGACGCGGCGTGTCTGCGTCATCATCGGCACCTCGCTGAGGCAGCATCTGGCTGGTTGACCCGCTTCATTAATGGTTGTTAATATGGAACTGCGGGGTGGAGCAGCCTGGTAGCTCGTTGGGCTCATAACCCAAAGGTCGCTGGTTCAAATCCAGCCCCCGCAACCATCACAGGACCCCGGACTCCGAGCAGGTCCCACTCCCCTGCAGCAAGATACGATCCGTTTGCCTGCGGAATCATCTGGATTTCCTTCAGGTGCTCCGACAGCTTGGCCTTAGCCTGTTCAGGTGCTTTCTTCAGCAGACCGGCAATATCCGATAGAGCCTCGCGGACTGAGGAGCGAATGCCTTCCTCAGTCAATTGCGTTCCGGACGCCTTCGCCGCCTTCAGTTCCCGACGTTCCGCCTCACGTTCTTTGAGCGCATTAAGCAAGTTGTCAGAGTCCTCTACCTTCAAAATCGCCGATACCAGCTTCTTGATCTCGCCGTCGAGTTCGCGGATTCTAGCTTCGCCCTGGCTGGTGGCATCTTTCTTCCGAATAGCCTGCAATGCTCTTTCGACTACAGTATCGACGACATGGTCGCTCAACACCTCATCCTGCAGACCTGCGAGAAGTCTAGCTTCAACGTCCTTGCTCCGAACCGTGATCCGATTGGAGCATGCCTTGCGGTTCCAATGCTGAGGGCACCCATATCTTGCGCCTTTGCCGCCCCCGGAGACTATGATCAGGTTCGCGCCACAAGAAGCGCACTTAAGGAATCCGGAGAAGAGATATGCGGACGAAGATGCCCGATTGACCGGCTTGCGCCCGCTCTCCGCGTACACCTCCTTCAGGAGATTCTGGCGCTTCTGGACGCGCATCCAAAGTTCATCGCCGACGATCCGGAGTTCTGGAACGTCTTGCACTTTCCATTCGCTCTGAGGCCGAGGCCGAGATACCCGTTTGTTGGTACCCGGCGTCTTGACGTATTTTCGCTGATTCCAAATGCGCTTGCCGATGTAAAGCTCGCGTCGCAGGATTTCCCGGATCGCGGAAGGACACCATGTCGGATGGGGACGATCGGCACGCTTCTGCGGCGGCGCAATTTTACGCTCGTTGAGGATCCCCGCGATCGCCTTCAGCGAAAAGCCCGCCGCGCTCAGTTCAAAAATTTCGCGGACAATCTCGACTTCGACTTCATTGGTTACCCAACGCACTCCGCCGCCCTCAGCCGGGATTGAGGCATAGCCGAAGCAGCGCCCGCCCGCTGACAGGCCATTTAGGAACTTGCCCTCCAGGCCCCGGTGCGTCTTTTTCGCAAGTTCCTTCACGTACAGGCTGTCGGTGATGCCGTGCATGGCGATAAGAACCTCGCTCTGCTCATGCTCGGTGTCAATTCCCTGGGAAACAGCGATGACCCGTACCCCGTGGTGTGTGAGGCGCTGATGGAGCATTACCACGTCCGGTAGTGAGCGGCTAAGCCGGGAGGTGTCATCGACGAGGATGACATCGAAATCTCGCAGCGGACTGCAAGCCGCTGACATGAGTCTTTCCAATCCGACGCGATCTGAGCCTACACCGGAGACGGCCTCGTCCTCGTAGGCCCTCACCTCATGCCAACCCTCGCGGGCTCCATATTCCCTGCACTTGCGCTGCTGGTCTGGAATGGAACAGCGTGACTGCTGCTCCGACGAATACCGGGCATACGTGACGTATCTAATCACCGAGTAGCTCCCTCACGATTATCGGGATGATTACCTCGTCGAGCCAGGACCGAAGCACCGGTGAGATCGGCTTCGGCTCCTTCTCGCGTCCCAGCGTATCCCGAACTTTGGCTGGAAACTCACATTTTGTGTTTGTCCGCACAGTAGGAAATACTGCTCGGACAGTTCCGGGGGATATTTTGGAAGGGCTTTTTTTGCCCTCGGTCAAGCTCTTCCGAACGGCCAGCGTGATCAACGTAACGTGATCAACGAATGGGGTCAAGACGTCTCCGAACCACCATAGTTGACTCACCTCGGCAAATCAGCGGCTGAGTGCTGCTAGAAGCAATGCCACGCTCGCGGAACGGTGGACACAGCCTAATCAGCACTCGAAAGCTAGAATTGCAGAGGCCACGTCGGTCCTCTCAAGGGGAGCGCAGGGTGGCTGCGCGGAAAAATGCTTGCTGCACATCCGACTGCGGCGTTAGTGCCGCCGCGCACTCCTGTTATAGGCTGATCAGCCCTCGCGTCTCGAAGATGACATTGCGTTTCAGAAACGCTTCATGAGATCCTGCCCGACGCTCATCACGATATTGTTCGATGTCCGGCACGATGTCCTCCCACGGATCCCACACGTGATCGAGGAAATACTCAGGATGAGAGGCCCACTCCGGAACCTGCAGGCCGAACCTAATGCTGAGATATTCAGCGGCACCCGCAAGCAAAGCCCGGTCCTCCACCGAAAAGCTATTCGGCGGCTCAACGGAAAAGAAACTTGCAGATTTATAGCGATAAAACTCGTGCCTAAACTCCGACCATGAGAGTTCGAAGTCACCCGTCGCTTCGACCATGTCGTCGAGTTCTTGATAATCGGCGGTCTTCCGGACGCAGCATAGCCAGGAGGGACGCCCTTGGCTAGAGGCTGTTTCTCGGTAATCTTCCATACGAGTTGGTCGAGTTCGGCACGGGTCTTCACGGCTCTTCGCTCATCCCGCCCCTTTGATATTCCAAGAGGGGCGAATCATCTCAATTAACCCGGCTTCGAGGCCAGCGGCAGTATTAACGGGAAGATCCTGCCATTCAAGTGGTTCGGGCGTGGCTACGAGCACCTTTACGCGTTTGCCGGTCGAGAGCGTTGCGGCAATGCGCTTGTTGATCCGGGCGCTCGTCCTCTGGCCTTTGTGTCCCCGGCGGTACTGGTCCAGGCGTGTCTTGAGGCCACTCAGCGTGAGCCCTACATAAACCACCACATCATCCACGACAAAAACATAAACACCGGGCTCTGTGGGCGCTTTGGCATCAAGCCGGATGAGGCTCTCCGGATCATGAGTCCACTCGCCAAGAAACTGAAAGCCCGCATCAGTGAGCACCTCCCACGATGTGTCTTCACGCGGCGGTGGAGCGGCATCGACTGTAACCGGCTCGCGCTCGACTTCGACCTGCCTACGCAGGCCACCTTCGATCCCGGAACGCAGGAGCACATTGCGGACATGCTGATAACGGATGCCGAGAATCTGGCTGATTTCGGTGCGGTCGTAGTTGGCTCTCGCGAGTGCACGAATTTTATCCGCCGTCATCTGCAACTCCTTGATGATTTCACCTGCTGGTGGCCGCGTTTCCATCCTGTCCCCCTGCCTGGTTTACAGCAAGCCGACGGTGTGGCGCTGCTATTTCTGATCTAACCGCGCCGCCCTCCGTGATTTCAGCAGGTTATAGCCTTTCACCCATAAGAACTTGTCAATTTCCTTGAACGTGAGAGAGTCGAGGCCATATTGCTTCTGGAACGCCGTCACCACTTCGACAAACTTCGGGTAATCCCAGAGATGCTGCCGTTTGAAGTCATGAAAATTGGCCTGTCGTTTGTATGCCCACAGACATTCGTCAACGTAAGAGTCCCAGATGGGGTAAGCCTCGGGATTGTGCCAACTGCAGTATTTCGTCGCAAACGAATAATTGTTCCGAACATCGTCCTTGATCGTGACCTCGGCGATTCGCTTCACAAGGTCGGGTGTTCCTTGGGCGAGGTTCGAATCGATCCTGAGATTCGTGATGTGACGAGCGACGTCATGAACGGCAAAGATGTTCGTGTTGTAGAGCCTGTTAATCGCCACAACCTTGAGAAGGACGTGGGCAGGATTGGTATTCAGCGGATATTGACGAATGAGGTCGGTCAGGGCGATTTCGGTTAACTGCGTAACCGGGTCGCAGTCGAAGTTCTTTCGAATTTCCTCCCCGACAAGATCGGGTGTAGGGATCGGGAGAAACAAGGAATCTTGCATGTTCAATTCTCATCCAGCGCCACTGTCTAGGCTAATGGCAACGCACATTTCTCCTGACGGGCGATATCAGGTCTGCATTGCGTACTAAGCAAGAGTGCCGCCGTCGCGTGCAATGCAGGACAAAGCAGACCTACAGGTCTGCCTGGTCTGGGACCCAGCGACGCGATATTCCATCCGTGTCGTAGGTCGCCTCGAAGATAGGTGCAGCCAACGTTGCTCGCACATGTAGTGTTGATCTTTCCAGATTTCTAAATCCATGCTTGATGCCTGCGGGAATCAGGACAGATTGATTCGCCGTGACAACGGCGCTCTCTTTGCCCAATTGAATCTCCGCAGTTCCTTCGATCACCTCAAGCACTTCTTCCACCGCATGAAGATGGATCGGAGCGCCGAGACCGGAATCGCAGAACTGGTCGAAAATGCACAGTTGCCGTCCGCCAGCAAGGATCGACACCCGCATACGGGTCATAACGCCTTCACGCCATCTTTCAAGTGGTTGGTCATTGTGGTCGAGGACGTCCAAAGCAAACCTTCTTAACCGGAATTTCTTTTGAACTCGAAAACGGCATGATTCTACGCTTCTCTCACCTATTCGGGACATTGAGAAAATTTTCTATCGCAGTGTCTCCGACGGTCTGGCATCCGCACCATGTTGCAGGCCGTCCCGCCTGTTCGGTAAGGGCGCGCTGGCATTGTCGCCAACGAGTACTTCTGATTCCTAATGGTTCGACCAACTACGAGAGAGCCCTCCAGGGGCTCTCTACCATAACGTTCGGCATCACGTTTTTGGCTTCACTTTAGTCTGCCTCAACGCGATCCGTCGAACCGTTTGTCGTAGAAAGAAAACCCCGGCCATTTAAGACCGGGAACGATTCACTCCCAGGAATCCTCATGCTGAAGCGCGGCCGCACCGACATAGCGATGGTAAGACACGCCCTCTATTGCCCTCCCAAACCTATGTGACCTCAGGGATTGTATGGCTCGCATGCTCCGTCGAAATATGCGGTAATCGTCTTCATGCTGCACCTCCAGTGCTCGAATCCCGCTCTCGGGTCCACCCCGGAATTTGCTCACGGCTGATTTTCCATTTCGGCAGCGTGCCCGCTGCATACTGTTTGCGCCATTCGCTCATCAAGGCTTCGGCTTGTTCATCTCAGGGCACTGGCTGCACACCGGATGGTTTCCACTGTAAGGCCACTTGGGTGGAGACAGTGTCTCCTTCGGTCCAAAACTTCAATCGCCTTCCAGGAATTGCACTCCAAGAATGTCAGCGTCCACTTCAGGCAGCGCTTGGACGGCCACGTAATGACAGGGGTATGTACGCTTCGCCATCAGATTCAACAACTAAACTCCCCACCGTGATATTGTCCGGAACAGCATCAATAAGGCGCTGACGGCAAACCTGAACATATTCCCGATCCTTTGCCGCGTCTATCACGATGTCAAAATACACATCATAGGTTCCATCTCGAAGACAGATGTCGATGCTTTTCTTCACGCATTGAATCATAAGTTCTTCGTTCTCTATCTCGATGGGAAATGAGGGATAGTTCTTCGCCCCATTTTCAAACGACTGCCTCATATAAGCGTTGAACGTTTCCCGTTGCTGTTCGGCGGACAGACCGGAGAGAGCTTCGCTGAAAACCCTAGCGTGCTCAAGCATTGAGTCACGTTGTTCAGAGGCAGGAAATTGCAGCAGCGTCTCTCGCGCCATAACGATAGACTCTAAGACCGTCATGGGTTGTTGCGGCTCAACCTCGCTTGCGGGCACCGTGACCGTCAGCATCATCATCTCCCGTGTCCCGTACAGGTAGGCTTTGCCCTCCTCGATCTCGATCCAAATATCGCCCGCTAAACTCTTCAGGCGGGAACTGACTTGCTGAACACGGGCCGCAGATACCTCCAGCGATGCTTCGCCATCGGTCTTAGCTGAGTCAAGAATGCGGATCAGGAGCGCGTCATCGATGCGATCCCCGACTAACTCTTTTAGCCGTTCCCGTTGAATGATCCAGAAGTGCTTCCATTTCCCCGACTCCTGGTACTGCTTACGCACCCGCAGAAGCCCAGCGTCTTTCAAATCGGCTATCGCGCGATCCAACGTGCTTTCGTCGATCCCAGCCTCAGTCCATAGGGCGCGTCTGCTGACGAAGGTCTCGTTGCTTTCGCCGCTGATGTGTTGCGTGATAGCCCAAAGAACCATTCGGGCGCTTCCTGTGATTGATACTTGTTTCCGCTCTTTTTTTTCTTCTTTTCCCTTTTTCGATTGCGGTTGTGGGTTGCAAGGCACTTGCTTCGGGCAAAGCCGACACAATTCCATCAATTCATACCAGCTACCACCTGCCATAAATGTCCCCTAAAAGCAGATACTCATTCCGCGACCTCCTGGGGAATATTAGACGTCGATAGTCGCAAGTTTCTGTTTGCAGGGATTCCAGGTCGGCGGTGGCGCAGCGGCGGGGCAGGCCGCGCCCTGAGGTATTTGGGGATATTGATTTTGGGGCAGGACTTAAGCTCAGGGTGTCTTTGCCTCTGCCGCTACCTTCCGACAGGAAGGTATAAGGCCGTTTTTGCTTTTGCCTTTGCTTTTGTAGTTGTTTTTGAGATTCGATGAATCGACCCACGCAAAGCGTGATGGTCGTAATCTGGTCGTTAAGTGCCTGTTTCCTGAAAGTTCTGTGGAAGTCTAGTTCCCCAATCTCACGGTTTCATGCCTGCAACGTTCGGGTACAAGCACGCAAAATGCGGGTACAGACATGCAATATGCGGGTATGCACATGCGGGCTGGCCCACTAATTGGCCTGCGGGCCGAGGCATGCAATATGCGGGTATGCACATGCAGGCTAACCAATTACCAGGCCGCCCATCCCTGTACAGTAGGCAATCAGGTGAGACAAATAACTAAAGGTTCCGGGTTATAAAGGATCGAAGGAGACCTGCTCCTTTATGACCGTAAATGGGGTGGCTATGGTCGCATGTGCTGTTCTCCGCTCTGGTCAAACAACGAAGAATGCTAAGAGTAGCCAAGAGACTGGCTTCACTCTCGATCGCACCAAGCGGCAGGCGATTCGACAACGGTTGCTCGAGGTTGAAATCGACGATTAGGGCGGCTTTCTAGGGTATGACAAGCTCATGGGAGACCCGACTAAAATGTCAGCACCTCTAAATACGTTTTCTGAAGGGTTATTGAATGCTGGCCGCCCTCCCTACACCGATCCTGCTTGATATCGCAATCTTCTTCACCGCGTCGTGCTGGGGATTGGGGTTCTTTATCGCTGATCGGCAAGTCTACCTGTTCGCATCATCGGCCATTGGGTGTTTTGTCTGCCTTTTCGGGTACAGCGTAGAAAGCCTGGGCGCTCCGCCTTGGGCCGTGGTCGCAGCGCCGGTGCCTTTGGATATTCTGCTTCTTTGGTACGTCCTGAGAAAACCGCGAAAAATGGCGATCGCGTATGTCTCCACCTGGGCGATTTACATCGTGCTCCACATCCTGCTGAGTTCGTCGCTACGCTACGACTCGTTGATTCCCGTCTGGAAGCTGCACCGCTAGCCGGTAAGCCTGACCGCACGTGTTAACTCACGCTTCGGGATGAAACCGGAAGCTATCCCCGAAGTGCTCCTAAAGTCGGGATTTCGGTAAATTGCCCGAGGGCGTAGGGCAGACGCGGCAAGTTTTCGCAAATGCCGTTTTTTCGTGCACCGCAGTATCAGTTGCCTATTGCTGATGATCGCTCTCACAGATGGCGCGGATCGCGTCGGCATGGTCGAGGGGATTGGAAGCCAGTTCCAAGCACACGGAAACATGCCCGTCATGCAAATCGAGAACAAGCTGGTAAAAGTTTCCGTAGCGAACTAAGACAAATTGAGCGCCACCGCAGTCCAAGTTGCCGCGTTGCCGCACGAGTGTCAAAAGGGTCGGGTTGACGAAGAGTTCTTCGTAGCGGTCCGACTCCGATGCCGAAGCGTCTGAGACCTCCGAGCGTTGCCGCGAGGTAAGTTTACCTTCGCGATAGAGCGCGACATAGCGCACGGCAGTGGACACAGCGAGGATTTGATCAATAGCGCTCTGGAGATGATCCATTTAGGGATATTAGCCCGTGGAGGGCAGCATCCGAGTGTATTGCCTGCGAAGTCTCATTTTGAGTAACTACGATTGTCAGTTGTTTACAACAGTCCCCAAAGCACTCGTTGAGGCATCGACGGGCTTCTCAAACGCTTGGATCCTTCTATGAATGAGCGAGTGCCGTGGCTTGCTCGGCAAGCTTCTGCAACTCGACCAAGAACTACGCTGTTGGGCACTATGAGCTTGCTCTACTACGAGGGCAGGAAAGATGCACGTCGCGGCATGCTACGATTTCTGCAATCTGCTGCCGAAAAAGCGCTGGAATGGAGGGAAAGTAGACGGCCCGAAAGCCCAGCTACGGGATTGATGCGCCAACCGTCATCCGCAACTTCTTTGTGGCCTGCGCAGTCTGCTTGGTGCTGGCCCTCGCAGTGCGAAGCGTGACCATCGCCCATGTCCGCCTGGATTTCTTCCCTGGGTTTCTTTACTCAGCGGCAAGTTTGGCTGTCCCCGGCACTCTGATGCTGATCTACTCTCTTACGGGCAAGTTCCGTCATCGCGACCGCATATTGGCAAAGGTGCCGTGGGCTGGCACGGAGACAGTGCTCGACGTGGGGACCGGTCGCGGACTGCTCCTGATCGGGGCGGCCAAACACCTCACTACCGGCCACGCCACTGGCATAGACATCTGGAACGCGGAGGACCTCTCAGGAAACGTCCCGGAGGCTGTGCTCACGAATATTGCTCTTGAAGGCGTCGCCGACAAAACTACAGTGAAGAGCGAAGATGCCCGCCGGATGAGCTTCCCTGACGGCTCGTTCGATGTAGTGCTCTCCAACCTCTGCCTGCACAACATTTACGAACGGCCCGGCAGGTCAAGAGCCTGCCACGAAATCGCCCGCGTCCTCAAGTCGGGGGGCATGGCCGTCATCTCCGACTACAAACTCATGGCGGAGTACAAAGCCGAGTTCCTCGCCTGCGGCATGAATGTTGAGATGTTTCCGCTGGATTGGCCCCGAACGTTCCCGCCGCTGCGAATCCTCGTGGCGCACAAAGCTGTTTGAAGTTGGTTGCGCCTGTCATCCACCGGTGAATGGTTTATGCAGGACCGCTTGTTTTGTGATGCGAAAGTGGACCTTTCAGTTGATACTTCC
>Ga0206827_1042_pt2 | contig 30522 bp, 26 predicted proteins | sample Alteio_BWOrgCont_77_FD_152852 | JGI IMG/M metagenome (GOLD analysis project Ga0206827, IMG submission 152852) | Enriched cells from forest soil in Barre Woods Harvard Forest LTER site, Petersham, Massachusetts, United States -... | ecosystem: Environmental > Terrestrial > Soil > Temperate forest >...
TTTCCTATTCCAATAATTTTATTCAGGTAGAATTTGAAAGCAGAAAGGCAAATAAACTTTATTCCCATATAAAGCCTTTGGCATGGCAACCAAATAGCCGGATTGCAATTTACAATGGTGAGGTTTGTAAGTATTTTATTAAAGTAAGAAAGCAAGGGGTATGGATTGAGGTAAATATAATAGAAACCCGGCAAAAGAAGGATGAAGTAGAATACCTAATTGAGCCATTGCAGAAACATGATTTTTGGGTTCCAGGTGGAAATACAATGTGGGTTAAAAGGCGTTTTCTAATACCCAAAAAAGGTTCGTTCCTTTATCTCCGGGACAATTAACAAGAAATTAACTTTTTTATTTTCAGAAACAGACAAACAGATTAAGTACGTCCCGCCATTACATTATCGTAACTTTACGGCAAAATTATGCAATTAGAGTTAGGTACGCCATTAATCCAACGATTAGCATTAAGAAGGCTTCATACACGAATAAACGCCGAAAAAGGGCTTAATAGGGGTGATTATTGGTTATTAGAGGCTTTTTACTTGTTTCCTTCAATGAAGTACAGGGAATACGATAAAAAGCTACATCTTGGCAATTCTACAAAATTAAACGCAAGCAGGGATAAGTTAGTTCAATTACATTATATAGGGCTTGTTGAGAAGACACGCTACCATCAAAGCAGCGTTAAGCGATATGCGATAACTTACGGCGGTGAGGAGGTTTTGCGGAAATGTTTAAAGTGGTATGAGGAGGAATTGAAGAAGGTAATGCCGGTAACGCCAGTAAAGAGTTTAGAGCAATGGCGTAAGAAGTGGAAGTAAGCATTGTTATAAATCTTAATTTTTTGAGAGCAATACACCAACGGAGTTAAGGCGTATTTACCTACCCGGTCTTATTGTTTTGGGTAAAGTCGTTTTTACAAAACGGGAGGGGCGTTTATACCTGAATAAAAAAAACCCGCAAGTATTGGCATACTCACGGGCGGATTTTAAAGTAAGCCATAAGGCAAAACTTCAAGGCGAAGGTACAATTATTTTAGATTGTAAATATATAACCAAACCCAACCAAGTGTACACATTTTTGTACACACCTAAAAAACAAAACCCCGTAATGCTTTACATTACAGGGTTTTAATATGGTTAGGTTGTAGCCCGTAGGGGAGTCGAACCCCTCTTACCAGAATGAAAATCTGAGGTCCTAACCGATAGACGAACGGGCCATTCCTTAAAAAGCGAGTGCAAAGGTAGTTTTTTTGTTTTTATAAAGTTGCAGGGATGGAATAAAAATTTATACCTAAATTTGTCGAAAATTTAACTAACGTACAAATAATACAGAAAAACAAGGAAATGAAAGTAGCAATTAATGGCTTTGGGAGAATTGGCCGCCTCGCCTTCAGAAATTTTCTGCAAAAGCAAAATATTGAAGTAGTGGCAATTAACGACCTTACTGATACAAAAACACTTGCACATCTTCTTAAATATGATTCGGTACATGGTAGGTTCGACGGAACCGTAAGCCATGATGCAGAAAATATTATAGTTAACGGCAAGTCTATACGTATATATGCAGTCAAAAATCCAGCGGAACTCCCCTGGGGCCAGCTTGGTATTGATGTAGTCCTTGAGTCTACAGGATTGTTTACGGATAAAGAAAAGGCTGAAGCCCATATTATGGCCGGTGCTAAAAAAGTAGTAATAAGCGCCCCCGCTACCGGAGATATGAAGACAATCGTACTGGGGGTTAATGACAAAGACCTTGATGGTACTGAAACTATTCTTTCAAATGCCTCATGTACAACAAATTGCCTGGCACCAATGGTAAAGATATTAGATGATAACTGGGGTGTTGAAAGTGGTTTCATGACAACAATACATGCTTATACTTCAGACCAGCGCTTGCAGGATGCTCCCCACAAAGACCTTCGCAGGGCAAGAGGAGCAGCTACTTCTATCATCCCAACGAGCACAGGCGCTGCAAAAGCCATTGGCCTTGTTATCCCACATCTGAAAGGTAAGCTAAATGGCAATTCCATGAGGGTACCTGTGCCTGACGGTTCAGTTACGGATTTTACTTGCATAATTAAAAAGACTGCTACAGTTGAAGAAATAAAGGCAGCCTTCAAAAAAGCATCTGAAAATGAAATGAAAGGAATACTTGAATATACTGAAGACCCTATCGTGTCTATTGATATAGTAGGTAACAAACATTCATGTATTTTTGATTCGGAGTTAACTATGGTAATAGGCAATACGGTGAAAATAGTAGGCTGGTATGATAATGAAGCAGGATATTCTGCCAGAGTTGCTGATCTGGTGGAGCGTATCGGGAAATAAATTATAAAATGATTGCGGATCCAGGATAGTACCCTGGATCCGCTTTTGTTTATGCGTCATATCCAAATTGGCTCAGGAAACCCTTCTTCTCGCGCCAGTCATCCCTCACTTTTACAAAAAGCTCAAGGAAAACCTTTTTTCCATAAGTTTCTTCAAGTTCTTTGCGGGCCAGCGTACCTACCCGCTTTAGCGATTCGCCCCCTTTGCCTATCAGTATTGGTTTCTGAGATTCGCGGCTCACTATTATTTCCGCGCTTATACGTACAAGCCCTTCACTTTCTTTAAATTCTGTGATCACTACCGTAGTAGAGTAGGGTATTTCCTGTTTGAAGTGTACAAATATCTTTTCCCGTATCACCTCTGCCGCCAGGAACCGTTCACTCTTGTCAGTGTATTGTTCATCCGGGAAAAACGGCTCTCCTTCGGGCAAATGCTCAATGGCTACCTGCATTATCTTCTCCAGGTTAAACGCATTGGTGGCTGATATGGGTATTATTTTAGCAGGCTCAATATATTCCGACCATTTTTGAATCAGCGCCACCGCCTCCTCCTGTTCCGTCAGGTCTATCTTATTAAGTACCAGGAATACAGGCTTGCCAGTTTTTATCACTTTTTGCAAAGTGCTGGCAGCTTCCTCCATTTTATCCTTCACGTCAACCATATACAGCACTACATCAGCGTCTTCAAGTGCATTGGTCACATACCTCATCATCACCTCATGCAGCAGGTACTTTGGATTTTCTATGATGCCCGGCGTATCCGAAAACACAAGCTGGTATCCGTCTCCGTTTAATATCCCGAGTATCCGGTGCCGCGTGGTCTGCACTTTTTTGGATACAATTGATACCTTTTCCCCTATCAGCGCGTTTATCAGCGTGCTCTTGCCCACATTAGGCCTGCCTATTATATTTACGAATCCTGATTTCATTATAGTACAAAGGTAGCCCTCATTTTCTGCAATTTAACCAGTTTCTTATTCTGACTATAAATTAGAGTTTCTAAATTCAAAAGCACTTTTCTACAAAACTCTAATATAATATATGAATAAGATAAATATAAGTTGTCGGTCATGTTAACTTAAATGCACTCCAAGAATGCATTTCATTTTTTTGGGCCTTCCTAAAACAGAAAATAAATCGATATTATTTTTTCAAATTTAATTTATTGTAATTTAGCTAATTGGGTGTTTCTGTTCAAATTTAATTCAAAATTAACATAACGATATAGTACCGGCAATGCAATATTCTGCCTATATTGTACCCCGTTAAAAAAGCAAAATTTTGGCATACTTCTTTTGTTGAGTAAGCATGTATCAAAAAAGGCTTTTTTAGAATGTAATTAATATTTAGTGAGTGAGGAGAGAATTTTTTAGCAAAACTAAAACAACATTAGACAAATAATTATTTACACAACATGAGGCAATCTAATTTTCAACTGCGGGCTACTGCCGGCGGTCATTGCTGGTTTTGGCTAAAGAGTGATCTTCTTTGTTGGATCAGGTCAATTTCCATTTCAATGGATAATCTATTTTTAACCCAAACAACAGATTAATTTATCAATTTTAATCGCAGGTAAAAGTATTTAGATACTCTTGCCTGGCAAAAGCCTGCGCTGTTTCATTTAATATGAAGTGGCAGGAACGTTTAATGTATTTTGGGTGATACAAATCACCAGACCAGCCATAATCATGCATTTTTAAATTTGAAAGTATACAAAACCGGCTATGAAACACTTTTACAAAACAAAAACTGTAGTAACTACCCTTGTGGTTACATTGCTTTGCCTTCAGCGTTCTTTTAGCGGCTACGGAACGGGACTAATTGGCACTTACACCATTAACCCGGCCGCTGCTGCGAGTTCAACTAATTACAAAAATTTTTCATCTGCCGTAAGCGATCTTCTGAATGGTTCGAGAAGTACGGCCGCTACAGGGTGTAGCGGGGCAATGGATGCCGGTACTATCAATGGCCCGGGGGTATCGGGGCCTGTAACTTTCCTTGTAAAAAATACCACTGCGGGTACAGCCCTTACTTATTCTGAGTGTATTGAGATCAGTACGATAACGGGGGCGTCGGCCATCAATACAATTACCTTCCAGGGGGCGGGGCTAAATGGGTCAAGCGTTACCGATAGTTCGATGGTTGTTTTAACCTTTAATGGTACCAGCGCGGCTAACAACTACGCGGTTTACCTGCACGGCGCAAATTATGTTAAGTTCCGTAAAATGACACTCTCTAACCCAGGTGGTACAACTAACTCGTATGGTAACGTTGTATATATGGATAATGGCGCAAGCTACGATACCATCACTGCCTGTCAGATAATCAGCCAGACTGCTACTACCCAAAGTGCTGCTGTTGCAGTTGTATATGCCCCTTTAGGGTCAAAACCTGCCACAATATCTAATTGTTGTGCATTTACAGGCAACTATATAGCAAACGGGTCTTATGGTGTTTATTTAGGTGGCTGGAGCAACAGCGTTGCTGATAATGCCGTTAACAACCTTGTATCTGATAACACAATTACCGGCTTTTACCTGGCGGGTGTATATATGTATTACCAAACAGGTGGCATCACGAGTGGAAATACTATTACCACAACATCAGCTTCACTCCCTCTTTACGGTATATGGACTAATTATAACTATGGACAAAATACCATAACCAAAAATAAAATAGCTATTACATCCAGCTCATATGCTTATGGTATTTATCCTCAGAAGGTTGATGGGGACACCCAAAGTACCTCCGGCACAACCATTTCAAATAATTTTGTAGCTGTGATAGCGAATGGTAACACTAGCAAAAGCTATGGCATTTATATGCCTAATAATTCAGTATCTGTGGCGCTTTACTTCAATAGTGTAGATCTATCTGGTACTACTACTATGGCAGGCTATGCCTTGTATTGGTCTGTAGGTACAACCAATAATAATGGTTTCTCAAATATCCAAAATAACATATTTGCCAATACCGCCTCCAATACCGCTGGTTTTGCCTGTTATTCAGTTAACAATACTTGTTTTGGCAATGGATTGGCTACTTCATCCAATTCAGGCTGGAATTACAACTGTTATTATAATCCGAATAACTCAGGCAGCTATTTAAATAGTTATGGTGGAACAGGTGTTAACTATGCTACCTGGAAAACCAATATGCCCGGAGATTTAAACTCACAGGCAGGTAACCCGGGCTTTAATTCTGCTACTGATCTTCATTCAAGTTACACAGGAACAGGCGGCGCCTATCTTTATGGAAAAGGTACTCCCGTTTCTGGCATTACTACTGATATTGATAACCAAACACGGATCAATCCGTCGTGTATCGGCGCTGATGAATTCTTTAATGCCAATCCTGATGCAGGTATTTCTGCTATAGGTATCTTATCATCAGGTGCGAATTTTGTAACCGCTACTATTACAAACTATAGTACAGTTACTTTAACCTCTGCCACTGTTACATTACGAATTGGCCCCTCTACTTATACACCTACAAGTATGGTTAAAGAAGCGGTTTATAGTTGGACGGGTTCATTAACTACAGGCCAATCAGCACAAATAACTTTCCCAGGATTAACAACGACTTTTACTACAGGTACAACTTATTATGTGGCGGTTCACGTTACCTCGCCAAACGGCACAACCCTTAATATTATGAATGACTCCATGCTTGAAAGTATCCGGGCAGGCATGGCAGGTGTTTATACCATTAATCCATCAGTGTCAGGTGCAAGGAACTTTACTACATTTAATTCGGCTAAAACAGCAATGATGTCTGGTGTAGTTGGCCCCTGCACTTTTGTGGTATCAGGCGGTACATATTCTGAACAGCTTGCTTTAGGTTCGATCACGGGAGTTTCAGCGGTCAATAATATTACTTTTGTTGGGGCTACTAACGATAGTTCGGCTGCTATCTTAACCAATTCAGGTGCTTATACATTGCAATTGACAGCTGCAAGTTATTATACCTTCAGGAAAATGACTATTCAAAGCACTGGTGGGTATGCAGTTGAGTTGCTTACCGGCTCGGTGTATGACAGTTTTAGCCATTGCCAGATAGTGGGTCTGAATAATAGCAGTACATCTACCTCTTATTCTTTGATATATATACCAATCGCTTCTACAGCAGCCAATAATTGTAACTACGCGGTATTTGCTAATAGCTATCTTCACTATGGTTCTTATGGTTTCTATGGTATTGGATATGGCAGTGGCGCCGGTAGCGAACTTACCGGCCTGGTGTTTACGGGTAATGTATTTAAAGACCAATATAACTATGGGTTATATTCTGAATATTTGGAAGGATTATCAATTACAAATAACGTTATTTCTACCGGCTTAGGTTATTCTGGCTATTATAGTATATTTTACATTGATAACTCAACTTATTCTCACCAGGCCATAATAAAAGGAAATAAAATTACCGGCATTAGTGGTGGGGCTGGTATGTACATTATTAACGATGGCGGTGCTTCAGGTTTCCCAATGATTATCTGCAATAACGAAATACAGGGCGGATCAGGCACAAATAGCTTTGTTGGCCTTCAGTTTGCAACTGCTGGTTACATTAATGCTTATTTCAATACTGTGTATGTTACAACCGGGTCTGCGGCGGGGTATGCTTTTTATTCTACGGGCAATAGTACAGACAATGTTGAAAATAATATATTTGTAAATGATGGTAATGGCTCTGCGGCAGGTTATGCGGCGTATTTAAGCAGTTCTACGGTCGTAGGCACGCTGGATTATAATAATTATTTTGTTGGCACAGGTGGTACATTGTTCAAACTGAGCAGCAGCGCATATTCTACTTTGGCCTCATGGAGATCAGCAGGTAGTTTCGATTCACATTCAATCTCTGTACTTCCAATGTTTACCTCTTCTTCGGCGCCATTTAATCTGGATGCGAATAGCTGCTCCCTTAAAAACAGGGGTATAGCAATAGCCGGTATCTCCACTGATATAAATGGTGTATCAAGACCTTCAATATTACTGCCTGATATTGGGGCTAATCAAATAAATGGTATAGCAGGCCAGTGGACAGGATCTGCTTCTACAAATTGGTTTAGCGCTGCCAACTGGTGCAATGACACCGTTCCGGGATGCTCTACAGATACTACTGTAAATATCAGCAACCCGGCTGTAACAGGCGCAACTACCAATAACCCTGTGATAAGTACCGGAACTACTTACGTTCATAATCTTAACCTGAATGCAGGTGGTTCATTAACAATAAACGGCCATATTAAACTCTGCGGCAAGTATCTAAATACAGGTGGCACGCTAATTCTAAATGCAGGCGATACTTTTGACTTGAGTAGTAGTGGCGATCAAAGTTTTGTGGGTGGTACATTTTATAACCTGGTTGTTTCAGGTACCGGCAATAAGACAATGACGTCTAATGTTACGATCAATCATGGATTATATTTGCAAAATGGTATAATAGTAACCAATAACGGGAATGCTGATGATACAGTTATTTTGAATCCTTCCGCAGTAGTTACGGAAAATAGTAATGCTTATGTACTTGGCTATATAAAAACTACTCATGTTCTTAGCCCTGCTGTCAGAGACACTTTTGGTAATATTGGCGCTGGATTAACCATTGGCAGTGGTTATACACATAGCTATGACACCATACAGTGTATACGTCATACAGGGGTAGGCGCTATTCAAACCGGGCAGGTATTGCCAGGTAACTACCAATATCAGGGTATTGAAAGGACCTTTGTTTTGACACCCTCCACTAATGGCCGCCTTGGTTTAACGCAGGAATGGCATTATCTTGGCAATGAATTGAACGGTATACCACAAAGCGAACTTGCTACTTTCCGGAGGGAAACAGGGCGGGATATGTGGAATTATGTGGGATATAGCTCAAGGAATGCTTCTACCAATACCATCACCAATACGGGTCAGGACAGCCTTTCTGAATGGACATTTGGCAGCTCTTTAAATCCACTGCCTGTTCTTCTTGATGGATTTACCGCTACCTTGCTAAATGATAAACAAACCGTCTCTCTTGACTGGAAAACAGCGTCTGAGGTAAATAATGACCATTTTATTATTGACAGGTCAATTGATGGTAAGAATTTCGAATCAATAGGTATTGTAAAAGGAAATGCTTCGACTGGTGATCCACATACTTATAATTACATAGACAATAACGTTAATCTTCTGATTTCATGCAGTTTGTATTATCAGTTAAGGCAAGTGGATATGAATGGCAATATAAATAATACTGACGCCGGAGTTAAAGAAGTAACCATTTGCCAAATGATAGTTCCCGGTAATACTGACAAAGCCTGGTACAACCAGGATGAAGACAGGGTTTATTTCAATATTGAGAGGACTTCTACAATGGGGATAACTGTTATATTGACTGATAATGAGGGCAAAATAATAACCAGCCAAAATATCAGCGCAATGAATGGGTTCACGCAGGGTATTCTAAATATGACTGGTTTTGCGAAGGGGATTTACAATGTATCAATTACAGATATGAATGGATCGCAAACACTGCGTGTTGTGAAATATTAACTACTAATTATTAAAAAACATCCAGTATTTTATATTCTTTATCGCGGAAAGTAAAGCGGTCGCCTTTTTTCTTTCCTGCCAATATCAAATAAATAGGGGAGGATAGTGATACTGCCACAAAAGTGTTTTCACCCACTTTAACCTGTCCAAGGCTTGCGGAAATAAAAAGGTTTTGGAAATCGGTCAGCGCCACAGCCCCCAATGCCACAAGGGTATTAGGTTTGTCGGCATCTATTTTGAGCATGGTTGCGAGTACTTCTGAGGCTTCATCATATTGTTTGGCATGCATGTCCCTGTCTATCTGCATCTGTTCGCGGAAGGACTCAAATTTATCCCCCATAGAACCTTTTTCGCCGTTTGCGCTTTCCTGGGCCTGTTTCATAGCGGCATTAGCGTTATCAACCTTTTTTTGCTGTACAGCAAGGCATGCATTTAGCAATTCGTGTTTTACTTCTGGTTTATTGGCTATTTTCATGGGGTGCAAAGGTAGGAAAAAGTGGATAACAGGAGGTGGATAAAATGGATTGGGTAAGTGAATAGTGAGCGGTTTTACAGTGGAGGTATAAATTTTCAAACAGCAAAATTCTGCTTTGACAAATTAAATCGTGGTATTTTTGCGGCCTAATATTATTTAGAAGGATGAAATTATTCATAAATGGTTCTGAAAACCGCATCAATGAGTTCAGGGAGAAGATAGGGGATACCGCTGATGCGGACTATTTTATGTATGATTTTAACCCGGATTCTATGGATTTTGATCAATATGATGCCATATTCGACCTGAACCTCGATGAGGCGCCTGAAAACCTCGAATGGTATGCCAAACTGGAAAACAAGCCTGTAATAGTAAGCGCCGTGAAAATGCAGCTTGCCCAAATGGCATATTACCAGGGGAATGAAATTGCCTGCCACCTGGTTGGATTTAATGCTCTGCCAACTTTTATAAACCGCACCAAAGCTGAATTGTCTTTATATAATCAATCATCAAAAGAAGGCATTGCAGAGCTTTTTAATTCCCTCAATTGGGATGCACGGTTTGTGGATGATCGCGTGGGTATGGTTACGCCGCGCCTTATTTTTATGATCATCAATGAGGCAGCCTATACTTTGCAGGAAGGCATTGCCACGGAAAAGGATATAGATGAAAGCATGAAACTGGGTGTTAATTATCCTTACGGGCCTTTTGAATGGTGCGATAAAATAGGGATTATTGACGTGTATGAAACCCTGCTTGCTTTGTACAATGACACCCATGATGAGCGCTATAAAATATGCCCTTTACTGAAAACGAAGTTCTTAAGAGGGGCTTAAAAGGAGAAATTGTTGAATTATTTTTGTTGTAATTATTTTATAGACAATATATTGCAATAATTTAACAATTATTTCCTACAATATTGAAAAAGTCCCTATCTTTGCGCTTCCAAAATTTATATAGATAAGATATGTTTGCTATCGTAGATATTGCAGGGCAGCAATTTAAAGTTAAGAAAGACCAGAAGCTATTTGTACACAGGCTTCCGGGCGAAGAAGGCTCTGACGTGGAATTTAAGAATGTACTCCTGACAAGCGATGAGGGTAAAACCAAACTTGATAAGCTGAAGAGCGTAAGCGTAAAGGCTACTATTCTCGGCCACCTGAAAGGCGATAAGGTAATCATATTCAAGAAGAAGAGAAGGAAAGGCTATAAACTGAAAAATGGCCACAGGCAGTATCTTACGCAGATACAAATAAATGAAATAGCATAACCGCTTAAAAAGGAAGTAAAGAAATGGCACATAAGAAAGGGGCGGGCAGTACCCGTAACGGACGCGAATCGGAAAGTAAAAGACTTGGTATAAAGATATTTGGTGGCCAGGTAGCTAAGGCAGGTAATATAATTGTGCGCCAGCGCGGCACAAAACACCACCCTGGCAAAGGCGTAGGCCTTGGTAAAGATCACACTATTTTTGCCCTTGTAGATGGCAAAGTGGAATTTGTAAAGAAAGCAAAAGACAGGAGTTATGTTTCTGTTGTTGCCGAAGTGGCAGTGATAGAATAGAACTTAACTGAAAATAGGAATATGAAAGCGGCTAATAGCCGCTTTTTTTATGTGGCTTTTTTTTGGTTTAGACATCGTAGAGCTACACCCTGCGATCACGCCCCTTCAGGGCTTTATGAATTACCTGCTCAATATAAATTTACCGCTCGTCATACCGCCCTTACTTCCTGAAATGGTGTAAAAATAAAGGCCATTAGTTAAAGTGGGTGGAAGGTTTACCTGTACTTTCACTTGTCCGTAAGTTTCATTTAAAGGCATAGTTTGCATTACTTGCCCGAGGCAGTTGGTAATATTTATGGACCGTTGATCATTACCCGGATTATAAAAGGTGAGATTTATGGTTGAAGTATTTACAGGATTGGGATATATACTTGCACTAAAAGAAGGATTATCATTTGGTCCGATACCATTTTCTGTTAAATGGTTTACATCATAGCTCTCATATTGTACCATCTTAAAAGATGAGTCCATATAAAAAGTGATTAGGGGTACACTGTTACCGGCACGATAAAAGAGGTAATAAAATGTAGGACTTATAGTTGGATTGGTAAGGCCCAGTGATTTAAGAAGTATGGGGTTTGCCGGCTGGCCATTCAGGTAAAAGCTGTCAGAGGCTATAACAGTTTCTCTCACCATCAACACCCCACAGGACTGGCTGGCTACAAAGCTTCCATCATGGCTAAAAGGCACTATCATATTGCCCCAACCTACTACAGAGTCTTTTACTGTTGTGTTTCTGACCCTTTTTCCCGGGGTGTTTTTGTAGCCGTAGCTGGGTATATTTAATATAAAATTTAATGCTGATCCTGTACTTGATGACCATGCGGAATTTGCTGTAGCGGGATATTTAATGTAATATTCTCCGTGCTTAAATTGGTTTTGCGAAAGGAAAGCAAGGAAATCGCCTTTATTGCCGGTATAATAAGTTAAATCGAAATACTGGGAATCTACCGAATATCCATAGTCAGAAAAGCTGCTAGTATCATTTAACTGGTATTGTTTTATATACAGGTAGAAAGCATCAAAATTGAACGAATCAATATAATACCTGGTTGCATGGCTGAAAAGAGAGCTGGCAGGCGGCATATAATCTATAGCAGTTGTAAATACTGTATCAGTAAGATTGCTATAATTCCAGGATTGATCAGGGCCTGTAGAGGGGAGTTTAACATTGCTGTTTATACTTGTTTGCAAGGTAGTTGTTTCTGTGGCAGGGGTAAGGTAATTATAGTTTTCAATTGTAATCTGGGCGCCTCCCTGAAGGCTAAAGAGGATAAATGCAATGATAAAAACCGATGTATATTTCATGTTTTTGTTATTTTACAACAAAATTAATGAAAGATTGAGATTAACGTAAATAGCAAACAAAAAGCCCCTTGCTAATCAGCAAGAGGCTTTATATATATAGAATAAGACTTTATTTACCTTGAAAGTACAAACTTGCCTTGTGCAACACTGCCGCCACCATCAGCCATATTGTAGAAATAAATACCATTCGCGGCCTTAGCGGGAACATTTATTTCCATTTGAACCGGACCAGCAGGCTGGTTTACCAGTATAGATTTTACTACCTGTCCCATTTCATTTGTAATGGTCATAACCCATTCCGTATTGTCAGATTTGTTAAAAACAAAATTGATATTAGATTGGGATACAGGATTAGGGTATGCTTCGAAGTTTATGATAGCATTTTCAGTTTCGATACCTGTGGTAGTAAGGTTAGTATCTGTGTTATCCGGATCATAACCAAGAGAAGGGTCAACTTCATAAGCCATTAATGGATTTACGTAGCCTGCCCTGTAAAATATATAGGTAGATGTGTTTGCAGTATCATTTTGTTTAATACTTAATCCAGTTAAAAGAGCTGAAAAGGCAGAAGGGGGCAGCCCATTGACTGCATAACTTGTTATATTTCTGGCATCTTCTTTTACAAGTAAAACGCTATACGCCCTTGTTGGGACTACCCTTACAGAAGTGGTATAGTGATAAGGCACTTGCAGGGTACCCCAGCCGATTACAGAATCGGTAACTGTACGGTTAACATTATAAGTTCCGTAAAGATTAACGTAAGTTGAAGACCCCAAAGAAGGAACGTCAAGAAGGAAATGTTCGCTTAAATTTCCTGAAAAGGCCCAATTTGAATTGTAATTAACGGGATACTTCATAATAAACGGCCTGATTGAGTCAATAGCTGAATAAATGCTGTCCTGTACCGGAACAATAAGTGAATCTGTCTTGCCACCGGTTGGCAACATAATGTTATAGCTTTGCCTATTGTCAACGGAATATCCTACATAACCATATCCGTATAGATCATTTTTGAAATAAATGTTGCTTTTAAAGTCATAAGAACCAAATACAATAGTTTTTATATAGTATCGTGTTGCGTTAAAAATTGTATCCACAGGTACCATATAGGTAAAAGAGTCTATAGATTGTGAATTACGTAAATCGCTTATAAAGCTATAATCCCATTTCATATTTGTGCCTCTTTTAGGGACATTAACGGCATCTAAACTTGCTGCACGAAGCCTTTCTGTAGCTGTAGCTGATAAATTCATGTTAGCTTTATTAAATGTAATCTGTGCATTAGCCGAAAAGGCCGCAAAGATTAAAAACAGTGTAAAAATTTTTCTAATGTTCATTTGTTTATTTATTTAATTGTTTATCTGTTATATTTTTATTGACAAACTAATACAGGATTAACAAGTGCACGACTGCTTTGTTCAAATGAAATAGAGATTAATAATAAAATACTTAGCTTTTGTCTTTGATTTGTAAGCCGAAAAGGTGAAATTTCGCCAATGAAAGAACGGACTGAATAGAATAGCTGTATGGGTTTGTATCAAATTGTAATATTGATCATTATTGGCATCCTTTCAGGTATGCTAAGCGGCCTGATAGGGATTGGGGGCGGCATTATTCTTGTGCCTTGTTTGGTATTTATGCTCGGCTATAGCCAATTGAATGCCCAGGGTACTTCCCTGGCAGTTTTGCTTTTGCCGGTAGGCATTTTTGCGGTGATCAATTACTATCAAAAAGGCTACGTGAATATCAATGCTACCCTTTTAATATCGCTTGGTTTTATTGTTGGGGCTTTCTTTGGGTCCAAGCTTGCGTTTGAACTGCCAATAGAAATAGTAAAGAAACTATTCGGCATCACTATGCTTACTTTAGCTCTAAGGCTTATTTTCTATTGATAATCAATACTTAACGGGCTATTTTATCGTATTTCTGCTTGCTGATCTGGTAAAGCGAATCGCCTGTTTGCTTGTATGCCAATGCCTTCTGGAAATCGCCGGTTTGGCGGTAGTAGCCTATCAGTTCGTTATAGGCGTCAAAATTATACCGGTTCATTTGTATCAGCTTTTCCCAATAAGGTACAGATTTAGCTGATTGTCCCTTTTCTTTAAAGTAGATACCCATATTCTTTACCGGGTCGCTGCTGTGCGGGTTGAATTTGATCTCACGCTGGAAATATTTTACTGCTTCGTCCTGGTGGCCTTCAAGATAGAGATAGGCGCCATAATTATTGTTTCCAAGCAATGTAGTTGAGTCCATATCAATGGCTTTTTTATTGAATTCGCCGGCAAGCTCAAGTTCCTGAGCAGCATGTGTTTTGAACTGGTTGGCCCTTTGTAAAATATTGGGGTTATGCTCCTGGTTATAGGCGTTCATTCCCTGGTTGCAGGCTTCCATTTCTTTGTCGTGCATTTCCTGGTGAAGCTGGCCTATGTTTACATACGCTGAAGGGGCAAAAGAAGTATTCTCTGTAGCATCCTGCCAAAAATCAAAGCAATTTGCGAAGACGGGGATGCGAATGGAAGTAATAACAATGAATACAACCCCGATAACCACCACTGCATACATCGCAGTGCCGGACTTCAAACTGAAATTAGTAAAAAATGATGCCTGCGAAATGCCAAGGACCAAGCCTATAAGCGGTAGGTAATCACGGTGTTCGTACGCCGGTAATTCCGGTACAATAAGCGTAGGCAAAAGGAAAAGAAAATACCATATTACACAAAAAATAACCTTTTGCTTGTCTTTAATAAAGTAAAGGATACAGCCAAGCCCAATAAAGGAAGCAATGCCCAAAATAATAGCCTCCGTATTTACCCCGGGCATCACGTTCAGGTTGAAGGGGAGAAGTATTTTGCCGATATAAAGGAACAGGTACGGCAGGTTATGGAAAAGTGTAGTGAAAACAGGGTTCTTGCCGCCAAATTCTTCGTTGCCATTAAGTGCATGGCGGCGAATGATGTACCAGCATACTGTAATGGCAATATAAATAATAGGGATGAAGAATTTCCTTTTATAGTACCACAAATCTTTTTCCCACAGCCACAAAAAGAGGAAATATAGCGGAAGCAATATAACGCCCGATTCTTTTGAGAACAGCGCAAGGGTGTATGAAACTATGTGCAGGACAAGGTCTTTGGTTTTGCCGTGACGGTAATAATTGATAAGCCCGTGAAATGAAAGCAGGGTAAATACCGCAAGGATGGGGTCGTTGCGGCCGGGGACCCATGCTACGGCGTGCACATTTACGGGGTGGAAGGCAAATAGCAGGCCAAGGACAAGGGCAAGCGGGGGAGGGGCGGCTAATTTCAAAAGCAGGTAGTACAGCAGCAGGGTAACAAGGATATGGTAGAGTATATTCATGAAGTGGAAGGTGATACTGCTGCGGGCGGCCTCGTAAAAATGCTCGTCTATCATCAGGAAATCCTTGTTTTGAAATTCCTCATCCATGCCGCGGGTGCCGAAGATATGCGCATCGACCATAAAAGAGAGAATGAGCAGCGGGCGGTAGTAGCTCCGGCTATCGGTAAGGTGCGCGGGTATTTCAAAGCACGACTGCTTAAAGGCCTGGCCGAGATTGTGGTAATTGCTGATAAAAGGTTCGTTTTCCAGTATCAGGTCAGTATCGTCCATTTGCACGTACTGCGAGTTGATAGAGCGGCTGTACAGCAAAAAAGTAGCCAGTATAAGAATAAACGGGAACCACCGGCTGATATTGGCAGCCTTCGGGGCCGCTTTTTTCGGCTTCACCGGAGTGTTTTTACTGTTTTTGGGCGCTGCTTTTTTTGTTGCCATGCTAATTGATAAAATACAGCCGCAAAATACGATTTATAGAGATTAAAATGGTTGAATTGCTAAATTGGTTTGAGGGAAATAAAAATAAAGAATGTGCTATTTCCTTAACTGTTTTTTCTAATTTCGGCTAAAAATAAACACCTCAAAAAAATGCAGGCAGAAAACATTTTAGGCTTATTTGAGCGCTTTGAGCAGGCGGCATCTGAAATAAATTGATATTGAATGTTGGAGTGCAAGGGAATTGCAAGCACTGTTGGGCTACAGCAAATGGGAAAACTTTGAAAAAGTAATTCAAAAAGCAAAAGATGCTTGTGAAAATGCGGGGGAAGTAATAATGTATCATTTTCCTGACGTCAGGAAAACGATAGCAATGCCAAAGGGGGCAGAAAAGGAAATTGAGGATATTGCCCTTACCCGCTATGCCTGTTACCTGATAGCGCAAAATGGCGACCCGCGCAAAGAAGAAATTGCATTTGCCCAAACCTATTTTGCAGTGCAGACAAGGAGGGCAGAAATAATTGAACAAAGGCTTCTGGAACATGAACGGGTAAAAGCGCGTGAGAAACTGGGCCATACCGAAAAACAACTTTCAGGCATCTTGTATGAACACGGGATAGATGATAAAGGTTTTGCCATTATACGGTCTAAAGGAGACGAGGCTTTGTTCCATCTTTCTACACAAGTATTTAAGCGTAAAATGGGCATACCCGATAGCCGGGCATTGGCTGATTTCCTTCCTACGGTCAGCATTGCTGCGAAAAACCTGGCGGCGGAAATGACAGGTTTGAATGTGCAGGTAAAAGACCTTACCGGGCATAAACCCATTGAAAAAGAGCATGTGGACAATAATACAGCCGTAAGAAAAATGCTTTTGGAAAGAGGAATAAAGCCTGAAAACCTGCCCCCTGCCGAAGATGTAAAAAAGGTACAGAGAAAATTAGTTGGCGATGAAAAGAAGGTGCTGAAAGACATTAAAAGGACAAAGGGAAAGGATGAAGGACGGATGCTTTAAACCCTGACAGGTTATCACCCGCAAGAAATCGTGGTTATTCTGTGTTGGTGATAATACCAAGAAGGGTGGGAAACTTAGTTCAGCACTATCTTTCCTCTCCAGGTTCCATTGGCGCTTATTACTTCTAACAGGTAAGTACCCTTTGCCAATGCAGATGCTATTTGGGTTTTGCCTGCAGGAGCTGTTTGCCATTGCACCATATTGCCTAACATATTATAAATGCGAAACTCACCAGCTTCAGGCGTTTCAATATAAAATGAACCTGTACTCGGATTAGGGTAAATAGAAACATGTGTTTGTAATTGTGCCTGCTGTATACCGGTTGCTGTTGGCACAGTAAGCGAATCGGTAGCCGAGCAGCCATTACTATCCATCACTGTAGCTGTGTACAAACCGGGGGCAGGGTTTTTAAGCGTATCGGTACTGGCTGAACCGGGAAGCCAGTCAAAATGGTAACCCGGCGTGCCTCCTGTAGCTGTAGCTATGGCCTCACCCTTGTGTCCATTGGCGGGCGAATAATAATTTACCTGTAATGTAAGTTTATTAGCCGGTTGGTGTACAACGGCAGTATCGGTAGCTATACAGCCGATGCTGTCGGTAGCGGTAACAACATAAGAACCAGCAGGCAATTTAATACTATCTGTAGCAGTCGGATCAAAACTATAATGCACTGCGCCGGCGGCATTCAATGTTTTTAAGTTAATGTGTCCCGTACTATCTCCTTTGCAAAGGACATTGCTTACGTGCAACTGCAACATAAGTTTATTATCAGGCTGGTGTACAACTGCGGTATCGGTAGCTATACAGCCAATACTATCAGTAGCGGTAACCACATAAGAACCAGCCGGCAATTTAATACTATCTGTAGATGACGGGTCAAAACTATAATGCACAGCGCCCGTGGCATTCAATGTTATTAAGTTAATGTGTCCCGTACTATCTCCTTTGCAAAGCACATTGCTTACGTGCAGTTGCAGCATAAGTTTATTATCAGGCTGGTGTACGACGGTAGTATCGGTAGCTATACAGCCAGCGCTATCAGTAGCGGTGATAATATAAGAGCCAGCCGGCAATTTCATAGTATCGGCAACGGTAGGTACAAAACTGTAATGAACGGGACCGGTTGCATTCAGCGTAATTAAATGAAGCTGCCCTGTGCTATCACCACGGCAAACCGCAGCAGTTGCATAGGATTTTAGCGCTGGTTGAGGGTAAGAATTTAGCACGTCCGGTTTACTTTTCGCATAGCAGCCCATTGAATCTATTACGCAGACAGCATAAGAACCACTGTGGTTAAGGGTAACAGCCTGTTTGGTACTGCCATTAGTCCATATATAAGCATAGGAAGTTGGAGCAGTGAGGGTAACGCTATCTGCCCCGCATAAGGCAAGCGGGCCGGAGGCTTTAACAACGGGCCTGGCAGCGCTGCAGTTGCCCAGCTTGGCGGTGAAAGCATCTTGATACTCCGGGTGGCCCGAGACAGGGGTATGAAAAAGTACAGTGTCAGCGCCAAAGTACTCATCAGCTGCACCAAAGGCACCGCCCACATATACATCTCCTATGCCGTCTATGGCCATATTACCACTGCCTGCACCTCCGTAGCCGGTGCTGTTGGTTGCCCATATTTCCCCGCCATCAGGATTTATCTTTGCTACTATTACCTGGTCGTAGCAGTTCATGAGTGTATCGGTAACAACTATAAGCTCACTGTACCCTGACCCAAGATACATATAAACATTGCCCAACGGGTCGGAGGCCAGGTTGTTTGCAATTACATCTCCTGCGGGAGATTGGCTGGCCTTTAACCACTGCGCTGTGCCGCTACTGTCAAATTTAGCTAAAAAAACAGTGCGCCCGTAATGAACAGGCGGCCGGTAACATGCTACAGAAAGATTATTAAAAAGAAAGGTGTCGGCAAAAAAACTACCTGCCATATAAACATTGTCATTGAGGCCGGGGGCTAATGAAGTTTGAAATACATTGCCTTCTCTTACCGAGCCAAAATAGGTAGCGTAATGATAAGTGTTTTTAATCGACCATAAGAAATTGAAATTGCTATCGAATTTTGCTAAGAAGACATAGTCGCTGCTGTCGGATATGAGAGTAGGCATGTTCCATGAAGCGGTAACGGTAGTAGCCCTTAGAGAATCATAGGAGCCGGACAAATAAATATTACCCGTGCTGCTTAATGTCAGATCATCAAAGTAGATTTGGTATGGGATAGTATCAACTGAAAGTACTTGCCCACCGGTAATATTGCCCCCACTGTCCAAATCTGCCAGAAAGCTGCACCTCCTGTAAGGGAAAAATAAACGGCCAATGGTATCGCCCGGATGGGTTTCAGGTCCATTATAATTGCCCAGCGCTACAAAATGCCCGCCAGCCCTGGAAACTATTTTTGAAAAATAAAGGCTGCCAAATGAATTTGAACCCAGGCCTATATTTCTTAACGACAGAAGGGCGCCGTTTTTAGGGTTAAATTTTGCCATAAATGTACCGCCGGATGTATTTGCCTGCGCATACAGGGTATCTCTGCCCATCACAAAAATATTTGTGGCAAAAATGCCAACTACACAAAGGTTACCGGCATGGTCTAATGTCATAGAAAGAAAAGCAGGGGCGCCGGGTACTGAGTAGTTTAGGTTAGAAGAAAATTTATAAAAATTGGCCCATAACACATTACCACCCGGGCTGTATTTGGCTATATAGCCTGCGCCATCGGCATTGTTGGGACTGGTGTAAGACCCGAATGCTATTTTAGCGCTACCTACGCCACCATACTCATACAGGTTGCCCGTACTGTCCGCCACTATCTTGCTGGCCCCATCAGGGCCAGGGCCGCCAACGCTTTTGGCCCAGCTCCACTGCGGAGATTGGGCATAAACAGTTAAACCGTTGATAAATAATACAAAAAGGAAGAAATTTCTAATGCCCTGCATCTTAATAATATAAAAATTGGTTTCAAATATAATACTAAAGATATTCTTTACATATTATTTGATGTCCTACTGTTCATCCCCGCTCCTGGCTCGCTCCAACATCCTTAGGTGCGCTAACGATTACAGGCATTGACGGGCATTGGAGCCAGCGAAAAAAAGTGGGGAGAAAATTTGGAAGTATGGAAAAGAATTTGTACCACTGTTCAAGCGCGTTTGCTAATCTCTTTGCCTTGTTTTGGCGTTTGCAACGCCTATTTTCTTGAAAGGGCGTTGCAAACGCCAATGAAGACGAACGCGTTGCAAACGCGCTCGAGCGGCGAAGACGAAGCGCACCAGCGAAGGGGAGATAATCCAATGTTTTGGACTTCTCAACAAAACAAAATTGAACTTTATAACAAAACTGATGAAAATTTTTTTGTTGAATTTTGCGGTATAAAAATTTAAACAATGGAAAATAAAAAAGCCTACATCATTACCGGGCCTACTTCAGGTATCGGTTACGAAACAGCATTAGAACTTGCTAAGCATGGTACAGTTATTCTTGTTGGACGAAATCGTGAAAAACTAAATCACGTACAAAAAGCTATCCAGGAAATGGGTGGAAATGCGGTGTCGGTAGTATGTGATGTTTCAGATATTAAAAGTATAAAGCAGGCAGCTGAACAAATTATCGAACTTAAATTTCCACTTGCCGGATTACTCAATAACGCTGGTATAATGCCAAGGAAAGCAACAAAGAGCGCCCAGGGATGGGATATGACATTCGCCACAAATCACCTCGGTTCATTTATGCTTACTGAAGCTCTTGCGCCTCATCTTCCTGACGGAGCAAACGTAGTATTTATTGCTTCTGCTATGGAAGACCCTGAAAGAAAACCCGTAAAAGCTTTGGGAATGAAAGGCGGCCGTTATATCTCTGCAGAAGCAAGTGCCCGGGGTGAATGGAAAGCAGGTGGCGCCAAAATGGCGGGTGTAGATGCATATTCCACTTCAAAGCAGTGCGTTCTTGCCGCTGCAATGGCTTTTTCACGGGAAACTCCAAGATTGCATTTTAACGCTATAGAGCCTGGAATAACTCCGGGTACAGGTCTTGGAGGAGGAGGTGGTGCCGTACGTGCACTATCTCACCTCATGACATTATTTCCTCCTTTTTCCAAATATAAAAGCACCCCAAAACAAGCTGCAAAGGTTATCACTAAAATTCTGACAGATGGGTCAGGAAAGACAGGCGTTTACTATGACGAAAAAGGTCAACCAATGCTTGGTTCTGAATTGGCGCGAGACACAAAATTTCAAGACCGCGTTGTAGCAGAAACCCGTGCCCTGCTATCAAAGTATAACTAACTTTGCACAATTGAAATGAAAGATAATACTACACACATGCAGTACGTAGGCAGTGAAATTTCGCCTGAGCAATTTATCTCAGAACATACTTTTGTGTACGTTAAAAAAGGAATAATGAATCTTTATGATGGAAGCGAACATAGGGTATTGAAATCAGGTGAATGTTGTATTGCCCGTAAAAATCGATTAGCGCGTTTCAATAAGGTAAAAGTTGATGGTGAATTGGAAAAAGTATTTGTTTTTTTTGATGAAGATTTTTTTAAAAGGTTTCAGGAAAAGCATAAAAGTAAAGCAACAAAATTCACAAATTCTTCAACGCTTATAAGTATAAATAAAAACGAATTGATTCCGGATTTTATTCAATCATTAAAGCCTTACTACAATCATGGCAAAATAAAAGAAGCCTTTGCCGATGTGAAGCGCGAAGAACTACTGATTATTTTATTGCAGTCGCAACCCGAATTAGCAGGATTATTTTTTGATTACGGCATTCCCGGGAAAATAAACATTGAAGAGTTTATGAACCATAATTATAAATTCAATGTAAGCATTGAGCGTTTTGCTTATTTGTCAGGGCGTAGTTTATCAGCATTCAAACGAGATTTCAAGGCAACGTTTAACGAAACACCTAATCATTGGTTAGTACACAAACGTCTGCAAGAAGCGTATTTCCTTATTGAAAAAAAGAATAAAAAACCCTCTGATATATACCTTGACTTAGGTTTTGAAAATTTATCCCATTTTTCGTTTGCATTTAAAAAACAATTTGGCACATCTCCAAGTCAATTTAATAGATGAAGTTTCTGCCACCTCACGCCGACATCCGTCGGTGCGCTAAATGATATTTGCACTGACTGAGGTCAGCAACAGCAAAAAAAAGAGGTGCAAAATTTGGCAGTTTCAAAAAAAAGCCCTATCTTGGTTGTCCCGCCGCCGCTAAAGCTATGGCGGATAAAAGCGGGTATGGTGAAAACTGTACCAACATTAAAAATGCCCGTCCGAAGGCAAGGCCGGGCGGGAAAAAACTAAAAATAACACTTCCCTCTGTCTCGTCCTGAAAAAAGTTTACAGTTTTATTATTAATCCTGATATACGTTTACGTTCATTTAAAATGAAATTCCCCTCTACTTTTTGCAGAAAGATTGATTTAGACCCTCCAAGTAGCGATTTTCATAATTTTCCCTCTACTTTAGAGGGATTTCCCTCTACTTTCCCTCTACTTTATTAAAACCTAAAAACCGTGCAATTCCAATAAACTTCCAGAATATCCATTTCATAAACATTTGCCAAACAAAACTTCTATTTGGAACGCGCGGCACGCGCGCACCAGCAGGGCTGGCGTTCGGACGGGGACGGGGATATTTTTTGGCAATCAGATTACAGTTTCAAGTCATGATTGCGGTGGCCATCCCGAAGGCCCGGGACCGCAATGACGGCGTTTTTGGTAAGAATAAAAATTCTAAAATAGAAAAAATAGAAAAAAATAGAAAAATTCAACGTGCTAATAAACAATCAATTATGTTTTACCCGGTTTTTGATAAAAATTCAAACTATTTATAATCAGCGTATTATAAATACCTGCTAAAAAATGTCTATTTTAGACATTTCGCGGGACAGCACCCGCGAAATGCTATTATTGTTTAGGACAGCACCCAAGAAATACAAACTATAGATAACCCGCCTGTTAAAACCATCTTTCCTGAAACCCCTATCTAAAATAAACTACTGCCATTTTGTCCAAAACAAATTGACAAAAAGTTCCAAAATTGGGTTTGGCACAATGTATGAAGATTGGCGGTTAAGAATTTTAATAATAACAAATAAACAATAACTAATATGAGCGTAAAAGTTAAACCATTATCAGACAGAGTGCTGGTGCAACCGGCCGAAGCTGAGGAAAAAACAAAATCAGGCATTATCATCCCTGACACTGCCAAAGAAAAACCACAAAAAGGCAAAGTGATAGCTGCCGGCCCCGGCAAAAAAGACGAACCTACTACCGTGAAAGTGGGCGATGAGATTCTCTATGGCAAATATGCCGGTACCGAGATCCACGTAGACGGAACTGATTACCTTATTATGAGAGAATCGGATATTTTAGCTATTGTAGGCTAAAATATCAATTATGAATTATTAATTATGAATTGTTTAAAGGCGTGAGCCATAACAATTCAACTCTTCAACGATTTAACAGTATAACAATTTAACATTAAAATTATAAGTACGTATGCCAAAAATGATAAGATTCAATACAGACGCAAGAGACGCCCTGAAAAAAGGGGTTGACCAGCTTGCCAATGCCGTAAAGGTAACGCTTGGCCCTAAAGGCCGTAATGTGGTGATCGACAAAAAATTCGGTTCGCCAAATATTACCAAGGACGGTGTAACCGTAGCCAAGGAAATAGAATTGAAAGACCCGGTGGAGAACATGGGCGCGCAAATGGTGAAAGAAGTAGCCAGCCGCACTTCTGATGCTGCCGGCGACGGTACTACCACTGCTACGGTGCTTGCCCAGGCAATCATCAGCGCAGGTTTGAAAAACGTAACCGCAGGCGCTAACCCAATGGATTTGAAACGCGGTATCGACAAGGCTGTGAAAGCTGTAGTTGAGCACCTTAAATCTATTTCAGTACCTGTAGGCGACGATAACAGCAAGATAGAGCAGGTTGCATCTATCTCTGCTAACAACGATGCTGAAATAGGCAAGCTGATAGCTCAGGCTATGGAAAAAGTAGGCAAAGAAGGCGTTATCACGGTAGAAGAAGCAAAAGGCACCGATACTTACGTGGATGTAGTAGAAGGTATGCAGTTCGATCGCGGTTACCTTTCAGCTTATTTCGTTACCAATGTAGAGAAAATGGAAGTAGAGGCAGAAAACCCTTACATACTGATATATGATAAGAAAATAGGCAGCATGAAAGAATTGCTCCCTATCCTTGAAAAAGTAGTACAGACTGGCCGCCACCTTGTTATTGTCGCTGAAGACGTGGAAGGCGAAGCGCTTTCTACCCTTGTAGTGAACAAGATACGTGGCACTATCAAGATCTCTGCCGTGAAAGCCCCTGGCTTTGGCGACAGGAGAAAAGCAATGCTTGAAGATATTGCCATCCTTACCGGCGCTACCCTCATCAGCGAAGAAAGAGGTTACAAACTCGAAAACGCTGATATTACTTACCTCGGCCAGGCCGAAAGGGTAGTAATAGACAAAGACAATACTACCATTATCAATGGCATGGGCAAGAAAGAAGACATCAAAGCCCGCGTAAGCCAGATAAAGGCCCAAATTGAAAGCACTACAAGCGACTATGATAAAGAAAAACTACAGGAACGCCTTGCTAAATTAGCCGGTGGCGTAGCTGTACTTTATATCGGCGCTGCCAGTGAAATAGAAATGAAAGAAAAGAAAGACCGTGTGGACGATGCCCTGCATGCTACCCGCGCTGCGGTAGAAGAAGGTATTATCCCTGGCGGTGGTGTTGGTTTCATACGTGCGCTTGGCGTATTGGAAGGAATTAAGTCTGCCAATGAAGACGAAAGGACAGGTATCAATATCATCCGCAAAGCGCTTGAAGAACCGCTTCGTACCATCATAGCCAACGCCGGCGGCGAAGGTTCTATCATCGTACAAGGTGTGAAGGACGGCGAGAAAAAACATGGTAATGACTACGGCTACAATGCACGTACCGAGGAGTTTGCTAACCTGTACAAGGCGGGTGTAATAGACCCAACGAAGGTAGCGCGTATAGCGCTTGAAAATGCCGCATCTGTAGCCGGTATGCTCCTGACTACCGAGTGTGTACTCGCTGACGAACCAGAAGAAGAAAAAGCTGGTGGCGGTATGCCTGGCGGTATGGGCGGCATGGGTGGAATGATGTAAGAAGGCGCGCTATTGCAGCGCCTGATAAACTCAGCTGACAATCCAATCTTTATATATCTAAAAGCCCTCTTCGTGAAAGCGAAGGGGGTTTTTTATTTTACTGGAAACATAAAAGAGATTATTCCCAAAAGATTTCAATACCGTAACTTTTGAAATCTTTATCTCTGGTTATGATCTGTAAATTTTCGACCATGCCTTGCGCTATGATTAACCTGTCGAAAGGATCCCGGTGGTGAAAAGGCAATATTAAAACCTGTGCGATGTGTTCCATTGATATTGAGAGCAATTCAATATCATTCTCAACGATTAATTTACCAATTTCACTAAAAGTGGTTTTACTTCGAAGTTTACCAATACTGTATTTAATAGCCAGTTCCCAAATGCTACCAATACTAAGAAAGCATTTATTGTTTACATCCTTAATAATATCACGGGATTTTGGAGGTAATGATTTATCTCCTTCAATAAACCACATAAACGTATGTGTATCTAAAAGAAAGGCCATCACATATACTCCTTAAAGTCTTCCAATGGTTCATCAAAGTCAGGCGACATTATGAAAAGACCTTTTGCACAGCCAAATCCGCGTTCTTTTATCTTTAAAGGCTCTTTGTTTTTCTTGAGTTTTAAGAATTCAACAAAATCAGCTACCTCCTTTTTCAGGTCTGGCGGCAGATTTGTTATCTGGTTGTATAATTGAAAATCAGTCATAAGTATTAAACTATATGATAAACCAAAATAGTTTCCTAACTACAAACTCTTAATCTCGGCAACAAGTTTCCCTAAGGTGTCTTTCGCATCACCAAAAAGCATCCTGGTTTTAGGATTGTAGAAGAGTTCATTTTCAATGCCGGCATAGCCCTTTGCCATACCGCGTTTGAGTACTATGATATTTTTAGCCTGTTCTACTTCAAGGATGGGCATCCCAAAAATGGGGCTGCTCGGGTCGTTATGTGCTGCCGGGTTTACCACGTCATTTGCACCGATAACAAGTACCACGTCTGTATTGGCAAACTGTGCGTTGGCGTCTTCCATTTCGAGGAGTTTGTCATAAGAAACGTCAGCCTCGGCAAGAAGTACGTTCATGTGGCCCGGCATACGCCCCGCTACCGGGTGAATGGCATAAGCGAATTCAACGCCATTGTTTTCCAGTACCCTTTCCAGTTCATGGCAAATATGCTGTGCCTGCGCTACGGCAAGCCCGTATCCCGGAACGATCATTACTTTCTGTGAATACATACACAAAACTGCTGCATCGCTCAGGCTTATTTCTTTAATGCTTCCGGCAGCTGTCTTGGCATCGCCTTTAGCGCTGCTGCCACCGAAAGAACCGATAATTACATTCGTAAGAGAGCGGTTCATGGCTTTGCACATCAATATGGTAAGAATAGTACCGGCAGACCCAACCAGGATACCGCCTGTAAGCATGGCCTGGTTATGATACATAAAGCCACCAAAAGCGGCTGCCATACCTGTAAATGAATTTAAAAGGGAAATAACTACGGGCATATCCGCCCCGCCGATCGGCATAACGAACAGAAGGCCGTAAACCACTGATAAACCAAGTAATGTATAAAGATACATGATGTTTGCATCACCTGTGTAGCACATATAGCCAATTAAGCAAAGGATAGCTGCAAGGATCAGGAGATTGAATATTTGCTGGCCGGGAAGGTTCTTATCGCCAATTTTACCTTCGAGTTTGCCATAAGCAATGATACTGCCTGCAAAAGAAACCGTACCGATAAAAACGCCTGCTATGGTAATAAACATTTCGCCGCCGCTTAATACCTCGCCTGCATGGCGTGAAAACTCTACCACGCCAATAATAGCCGCACAAGCGCCACCCATACCATTAAAGAAAGAAACCATTTGCGGCATAGCGGTCATTTTTATACGTTTTGCCATCATGGTGCCTATAATTGCGCCAAGAATGATACCACCGAATATCCAGCCATAGTTGCCAAGGCTTTGTCCATCATCTCTTTTATATAGAAAGATAGTAGCGAAGATGCCAATTATCATACCGCCTGCGGCTATCAAATTCCCGCGGCGTGCCGATTGTGGCTTGCTCAGCATTTTAAGGCCAAGAATAAAGGTTATCGAAGCAATGAGGTAAGCTATCTGCAATATTGAAATTTCCATCTGGTAAAACTGCTAAATTGTTAAACTGTTAAATTGTTGGTTAAATGGCTAAATTGTCAGATTGTTAAATTGTTGAAGGCTGTTCCCATTTGTTTTTTTAACAATTTAACAATTTAGCAATTTAACCTATTTCTTTTTCTTCTTTTGAAACATTTCGAGCATACGGTCGGTAACCACAAAACCGCCAACTACGTTTAGCGTGCCAAAAATTACTGCTATAAACCCAAGGACTATAGCCAGGTAATTGTCGGGCGCGGCGCTGCCCATCACTATGATGGCGCCGATAATAACTACCCCATGAATGGCATTCGCGCCGCTCATCAACGGGGTGTGCAGTACGGCCGGTACATTGGATATTACCTCTATCCCCAAAAAGATGGACAAGATGAGGATGTATATCATCTGGATATTGGAATAGGTAAAATTTAAAAGATCTTCCATTGTATAATTAGGTTTTAGATATTTATTTTACAACTGATTGCATTATCCCTTTAACCCTTTCGTTAATTACTTCACCATTGTGGGTGATGACAGTGCCTTTAAGGATATCATCTTCAAGGTTCAGGTTGATATTGCCTTCTTTGGTGATCATTATTTTCATCAGGTTAATGATGTTTTTACCAAACATCTTGCTTGCATCGGCAGAGAGGCCGGAGGCAAGGTTAGAGTCGCCGATAATAGTAATGCCATTATGCACAATAGTCTTATTGTTTTGAGTCAGTTCACAATTTCCACCTGTAGAGGCAGCTAAATCCACAATTACGGAACCGGGTTTCATGCCTGCTACCATTTCTTTGGTAATAAGTACCGGGGCTTTTCTGCCCGGAATTTGCGCTGTAGCAATGATTACATCTGATTTCACCGCGTGGTCGTGTATCAGTTGTTTTTGTTTTTGCTGGAACTCTTCAGTTTGTTCAACCGCATATCCGCCTGCTGATTTATCGTCCTTAGCACCTTCTACTTCTACAAATTTTCCGCCAAGGCTCATTACTTCTTCTTTCACAGCGGCACGCACGTCAAAAACTTCCACCACGCCGCCAAGTTTCCTTGTGGTGGCAATGGCCTGCAAGCCTGCTACCCCGGCGCCAAGAATAAGGACTTTGGCAGGGGTAATACTCCCTGCTGCCGTCATGAGCAACGGGAAAAAGTGCGGTAAATGTGTAGCTGACACGAGTACAGCCTTGTATCCGGCTACAGTAGCCATTGAGGATAGTACGTCCATAGCCTGTGCCCGTGTAATGCGTGGAACGCTGTCGAGGCTGAGGCAGGTTATTTTTTTGTTTAATAATTCGGAAACATATTCATTATTGGCCAACGGGTTGATCATAGAGACCAAAACCGCACCGGGTTTTAATTTATCAAGGTCGGCAGAGGAGGGCTGGTTGATCTGGAAGATCAGGTCAGAAGACATCAGGACTTCTTCGCGGCTGGCAGATTGAATATCTACACTGCTGTAATGTGAGTCGTTATAAAACGACCTTCCGCCCGCGCCTTGTTCGATAATTACCTTTATGCCCATTTTTGCAAGCGCTGAAGCGCTTTCTGGCGTAAGTGAAACCCTGTTTTCAAAAGAGGGCTCTTTGAGAATTCCGGCAGTTGTCATGTAGAAATGTATTTACTGGCTATATTCGGGTTGCGAAATTAGGATTTTTTTGGGAAATGAAGAAAATAGTCTGAACACTGATTAAAAAGATTGGAAGGATTAGCTTGAAAAAGAACCTTCCCTGAAACATTGGGCTATGCCCAATGCTGACAGATTACGCCCTTTCAGGGCTTATCTGGCGTGTGTAGCCCTGAAAGGGCGTAATACCTTAGCGCAGGGTGCAGCCCTGCGTTATTAAAAGGTGGCTATTCCTCTTCGTCATCATATTCACCGCGCCCATAGTTGTCACCATCGTAAATTTCGTCTTCTTTACTAATTTTTTTGGGATGGGCGGCTTCTTCTTCAGTTTCTTCGAGGTAATTACCATTTTCATCGTTTATGCTTTGTCCGTAAGGCTCATAACCAAGGTCTTTTTCGGTATGCTTAGAAAGGTCTTTCTTTTCTTCATGATTTTCCATACAATTGCTATTTTATATAGAAAACAATGGGGAGGGGATTTGGTTTAAAAAATTGTCTGAATCAGAATTTACAGAATTAGAGAATTAACAGGATTTCAGGCCGCATATAGCAATCTACTACGCTGAGGCGCGACAAATCGCCGTCTCTACGGGATGGCAGGTGTTTTGTAGAGACGCCGATTTATCATGTCTCCGGAAGAATGAAAGGCAGAATTGCAAACTGCCATAAAGCTGCCCAAAGTTTAAACTTGAGGGGGCAGGGGGAGGAATTAAAAAGAGCGAACGGGGCAATCCAGCCTCGGATTTTGTCAATGCGGCGGGACACCGGAGCAATTCTCACTCGCCAGGGAGCCTAAAGAATTGTAATCAGAATAGGATTTCTTATAGGAAACTAACAGCAAAAAGATAATGTTTTAGTCCAAAGGTGTAATATGATTATAGATAAACTTGAGGTAAAAAATATAATACTTGAAATGGCTTGGAATTTTGAGTATGGGGGATTTGAAAAGGCATACTTTATTGCTTTTGACAGATTCAAAAAGGAAAGCATTTCATTAGAGCCTGATGAAGTAAAGACAATAATTACTTCTTTAAAAAAGGATGGATATATTCTTGAACATTCTTCCAATGTCAGGCTAACTAATGATGGCAAACGTTTCTTGAAGCCTGAATTGTGGGAAATGGTTGTAGATTATCTTTTATAAACCGCCACTCATAAGTGATTTTTTTAGAAATTTTTGCGTGTAATTCGGTATAGTTACCCTTAACTCCTCGGATGGAAATTGGCGATAACTTCTTTCAGGTAAGTACGGTCTATATGGGTATATATTTCGGTGGTAGTGATGGAGGCATGGCCAAGCATTTCCTGCACGGCGCGGAGGTCGGCGCCGCCCTCAACAAGGTGAGTGGCGAAGGAGTGGCGGAAAGTATGCGGGCTGACAGTTTTCTTAATCCCTGCCTGCATAGCCAGTTTTTTGATAATCAGGAATATCATTTCACGATTTAGCCGCCTGCCGTTTTTGCTCATAAATACGGCGTGTTCATGCCCTTGCTTCGGGGTAATATGCGGCCTAATTTGGTTTAAATAAAGGTTTAATTGGGTTTGGGAACTTGCCCCCAGAGGCACGAGCCTTTCTTTATT
>Ga0206827_1045_pt1 | contig 29540 bp, 27 predicted proteins | sample Alteio_BWOrgCont_77_FD_152852 | JGI IMG/M metagenome (GOLD analysis project Ga0206827, IMG submission 152852) | Enriched cells from forest soil in Barre Woods Harvard Forest LTER site, Petersham, Massachusetts, United States -... | ecosystem: Environmental > Terrestrial > Soil > Temperate forest >...
TCTGCGATGTGAAAACAGATGAGCACCACGGTGAACACGAAGCACTTGTGCAGGATTGGATAGATCAACGGCCTATTCTGAAAGCGCGTTCCCAGGTGAAAATGCTCAGCGACAAGCAAGACCTTTGCAAAAACCAACGCGTTAATAATCGCAAAGGCGTGCTCCGGATAATCCAAATGGCTTTGTGACAAAACGAGGCTCTTGTGGATCGAGAGCAACCCAAAGACAACCCAAAGGTAGAGAAAGATTGCGATGAACCTTTTGAACTCATCGTAGGCTCTCTCCCTCAGGTGTCGCTGTTGCGGGATTGGAAGACTCTTTTCCGCCATGTCAGGACTCCTCTGTTGCTGCTGCGGCGAGTGGATTTCACAAAACCGTCACCCGGAAGTTCCGTTGCAGCTGTTGTGATCACGCCGGATGCGTGTCTGGAAGTCCGCGCTAGAGGCCGGGGCTGCCTTGCATGATACCGCCATCGGCGAAGATGGTGGTGGCCGTTATGTAACTTGCGCCGTTTCCGGCGAGAAAGGCGACAACCGTGGCGATCTCCTCGGGCCTCGCCATGCGACCCAGAGGGATGGCAGCGTTCAGTTTCTTGAGCAGCGCAGGATCGCTCATTGTGGATTGGTTGATCGGAGTTGCGATTGCTCCGGGGCCAACCCCCACTACCAGAATGTTATGCGCAGCGAGTTCCGCACCTGCGGTTCGGGTGAGCATGCGCATGCCTCCTTTGGAGAGGCAATATGCCGTGTTGCCAGGCATAGGCCAGTCTTCATGAACTGAAGTGATATTAATGATCCGACCACCGCCGCCCTGTTTGATCATCTGCCTGGCGGCGAGTTGCGTACCGAAGAAGGCGCTTTTCAGGTTAATGTCGAGTACCTTGTCATATTGCTCTTCGGTGGTGTCCAGAATCGAGGTGCGGCTCTCGATTCCGGCATTGTTCACCATGACGTCAATCCGGCCGAGGCTGGCAACCGCGGTTTCGATCAGGCGCTGCAGATCTGAGACCTGGCCGACGTCAGCTTGTACACCGATTGCCTGGTCTCCCAGCGCAATGATCTGTTGTTCGAGCTCCTCCGTAGCCTCAGGATGAGAGATGTAGTCGATTACGATGTTTGCACCCTGATTGGCAAGTTCGAGCGCAATGGCCTTACCTATACCGCTGTTTCCGCCGGTCACGATGGCAACTTTGTTCTTTAATGACATGCAAACTCCTTTGATAACAAGCTGCTAACTCGCGCGGCTGGTTTTCCAGATGATTTACATGGAATCGACTCACTTGACCTTTTCCTCCTTCATTTCCGGCCTAAGCCGTCATTTAGGCATGAAGGAGAGGACTCCAATTACCGCCCCGGCAAGCACCAGCAGCGCCGGGTTGATCTTGTACTGCATCAGGATGAGCAGGACGCCGACGGCGATCGCCGCGGTTTCCACGCCGGTGATAGCGCCTTTCGCCATGGTGAAGCAGCCGGCCAGCAGGAGACCGATGGAGACGGGCGCAAGTCCCTGTTGAATCGAAGTCCGCCACGGCCATTTTTCCAGCTTCTTCCAGCCACGGGCGACAATGAACGCGAGCAGCGCGGTCGGCCCGAAAAAAGCAATCAATACGATGAGAGCGCCGAGAAGTCCACCCGCCCACTGTCCGATGGCCACGATCATCATCATGTTGGGGCCGGGAGCCATCTGTCCCACGCTGTAGAGGTGGATCAACTGCGGAAAGGTGAGCCACTTGTGGACCTCGACGGTCAGGATCTTCATCTCCGGAAATGCGGCCATGCCGCCGCCAACGGTGAGGAGCGACAGGTACGCGAAAACGCGAATGAGAGCCGGGATCTCGCTCATTGAGCTCCACCCTCTTTTTGCTCTTTACGTGGCCGATGGAAGAGGATTGCCAGGAGGCCGACAGCTATCAGCGTACGTGGAACCCCCAGGTGCAAGCGATTGACGGCAATCACGGTCAGCGCGATGAAGACAAAGTCAAATTTGCCTGAGAGGGACTTCTTGCTCATGCTTACAACCGTAGACAGGATCAGGCCGACTGCCGCGGCGGCCACTCCTTTCAGCGCGGCCGTGATCCAGACGTGATCACCGTGGATACGGTAGAAGATGCCCACGATGTACATGAGCACAGCACCCGGCAGGCAAATGCCGATGATCGCGGCGATGGAACCCACGGCGCCGCGCAACTTTTCACCTACCAGAATGGCCATGTTGGTGGCATTCAACCCGGGAAGGCTCTGGCTGATGGAGAGCATCTCGACGAATTCCTTGTCATCGACCCAATGCCGCTTCGTCACGAGGCTGCCGCGAAGATAAGGCACCACGCCGCCGAAGCTGGTGGCTCCGATGATGAGAAACTCGAGGAATATCTGGGCGATTGAGGCTTGAGTGACAGGAGCAGCGGCGTGCAAGGCTTCGACTGTGGGATTGAGGGCGGCGTCACTCATGGCTTTGGGGCTCGTTGCCCTTGAGGCGGTACACCATCCCTGTCTTGGTTACCCCGAGCGCAAGCCAATCCTGCACCTCCTGCTGAAGGGTTATATAGAATTGCGCGCAGAGCTTCTTCGGCTTTTCCGCTACGTCCTCTTTGCGATCGAACTTGACCTGGAAAGCGAACTCTCCCACCAGAGACTTATGCTCGCCGCGGGTGCGCCACAACCCGATGTCGCACTTGGCAAGCACGCCTTTGCCGAAGTCCAGTTGACCAAGAGGAAGCAGCACCTCTTCCACAATGCCTTCGTTCACCAGGCTTATTCTCTCGTCATCGGACTTCTTAATGACGGCGAGCGCCGGGAACACTTTCACGAGAGTGGCCATCGAAGCCTTGTCTGCGTCGTGCATCTGGCTCAACCCGAACTGGCAGTTGTGCGAGTAGAGGAGGCGATATCCGCCGAGCTGGTCCTTCAGTGGCAATGCCTCCGCTTTGAACTTGATGCGGTACTTGCCGGCGATCTTGGGCCGAACATCCAGCGCAGTTGCTGTCTGCTCATCCGGGTGACGGAACTTGAAGACGATTTCCGGATCGCCCACGGGGAAGCCATCGACGTAGGAGACACGCCTGCGCAGAATGAATGCGTTGTTGTAGAGGCGGAAATCGGGAGTGTCGCCGAAAATGATCTCCCGGATTTCTGGTCTTAGCCCAGCCTCACGGTCCTCTATGAAACCAACACCAAGCTTCTTCGCTGTACCCTGCACGACCTTGCCGAAATCGCGGAAGCTTTGGACTGAGGTGAAGCGGTCGGGTTTCAAGATGAGCTTGGCTTCCAGATATTGCACTCGATCAAGCGGCGTTCCGTCGGCGTAGACGGTCGTGGCAGCTGCTACAGCCGCGCCCGATCCGGCGCCGACAGTGGCCTTCTTCATCTTGTCCTTCTTGCCGTTCTGCTTCTCTTTACTTTTCGCCATAATCCCCCCAGAAACGCACTTCCCCTTACGGTCGCAGCGCAGGAGCTAATCCGAGTGCCGATGACACTACGCCCGCCTCGTGGTCTTGACAACTGGTAAATCTGCCAGCGAGTACGCTTGAGATTTGAGGGGGAATATAGGTTTTGTTGCAACTGTTGGGTGGGCTCGTCACCTCGAGTGGGTTCGGAAAACGCAGCGGGCAGTCGGGGGCTTGGACGGCTATCAAATCTCCAGATTTGCGTTGAAATAAAGTCGGCAAGACGTGGGTGTTCTCCCGTCACTCTGGGCTGATAGGGCTGTGCTTAGCCTTTATCTGAGAGTGGATCTAAGCGCGCGTGACTGATCGCGTGTTCTCAACTTCAGAGAGCTAAGCCCAATTGGAGCCGAATCCCACGGCCGTCCACCCTTAATCCTGCGGCTCGCATCAGGCGTAAAAGCGAGAACAATCAACGAGTACGCTTTCTGAGTTCCCAGGAAGAATCGAAGTTAGTACAAGTGCTTAGGAGGCGGTTTCCTTCCTATCTACCTGCTTTCAAGATCAGTCTGCATACTGGAAGTGCGGGCCTCTGAACAGTGGCGCCTCCGCTGGCCGGACATTGACTTTGAACGCAGAATAGTGACGGTGAGAAAGCAGAAACATGGACAAGGGGAGAGGCACATCCCTCTCAACAGCATTGCAATCGAGATCCTCCGGAATTTACGAAGGGAATGGCGACAAGAGCATCGTATTTTTTAACTCGGCGGGGGGCCAATGAAAGCTCATCGCGACTGGTTTGACCCGGCTGCTGAAGAGGCGGAAATCGAAGACTACACCTGGCACTGCAATAGACACACATTTGCCTCCCGCCTGGCGATGGCAGGTGAAAATCTTGTCACTATCGCCACACTGATGGGACATCGTACAATCGAAATGACGATGCGTTACGCACACCTCAGCCCGACCCATAATCGGAAGTGGAGCGTCTCGTAGCGTTTGAAAAGAAGAAGACAACTGGCACCAGAACTGACACCAGCCCTTCAAGTCGGAATCTGCAGTTGTAAACTATTGATTCTAAATGCGAAAGTGGCGGAATTGGCAGACGCACCAGACTTAGGATCTGGCGGGTAATCCCCGTGGGGGTTCAAGTCCCCCCTTTCGCACCAATAAGTTAGGGCCGATCACCGAATTGGCCCTTTTCAGTTGTGCCTAATTTGTGCCCACCTGGCGTCGCGGACTTACTCAAAACCCGACTTTACGGCAGTACACAGGTCCCGCGTTCGATGAGCGCCGGTGAGCTTCATTCAACTTTTTAAGCCGCCAGAAGAAATCAAACGAAATCAAAGATCCGCGCTGGAGTCTCAGCGGTGACGGTGGGCAGATGCACCCAGCCCGGGTAGGAGATACAACCGTCGTCACTCCTCGATGATTTGAGACTGCACGGGATCACGACATTGTGTGGTTAGATCAAATGTGCGCTTGCTCCGACACGGACTGTATAGTATCCTTAAGTAAGGTAGCCCTTTGAACGTTTGGCTATCTCCATTTTAGTCTCGTTGGTCGCCAAATCTATATCTAAGTGTTGTACTTTGGCCGTCTTAATTCCCCCCAACAAATTGAAATAACTCCCCCCAACAAATTGAAATACCTCCCCCAACAAATTGAAATAAGTGTCATGACAGGGTCTTTTGCCACTCTGACGTTATAGATCAAACGGCACTTTTCAGGGGGACAAACCATGCGAATTTCAATTCATTGCCAGAAGATTGCGAACTTCCAAGTGTGTACCGTGCTGTTCATATTCGTTGCACTCACCCTTTCGATGACGGCTTCCCCACAGAAACTGACCATGTTCGACCTGCCAAATGCGGGTGCTGCACCGGGATCAGGCCCACAGCCCACTGGGATCAATATCTTCGGAGCAATCACCGGAATAGTGGTCGATAACCATAATTACTTGCATGGTTTTATACGTACGCCTGAAGGAGAATCCACCTTATTCGACGCGCCCGGAATTGATCCGCAGCAAAATGGAGCTACTATTCCCACAGCTATTAATGATTTCGGTGTAATCGTCGGATGGGCGTTTCCGGACGGCGGTCCTGTCAGCGCTTTTCGGCGCATGCCTGACGGCACGATTACCACCATCAAGGTTCCAGGAGCAACCCCATATACTCAGACCTATTTGTATAGTATTAACGACTTTGGAGTGGCGACTGGGAAATTCGATTCAAACGGAATTATGCATGCATTTCGCTACTCCCTAGATGGCAAATTCACCGAGATCGATGACCCGGAAGTGGGGATGAATCCTCCAATTTTCGATACCGGTACAATTCCATACTCAATTAACAATCATGGAGAGATCGCGGGGGTAGTGTTGGTATCAATTGGATCCCCATTCCCTTCCGCAAACCACGGTTTTCTGCGCACGCGCAAGGGTGAATTCATCCATTTCGATGTGCCGGAAGGAATTGATAGCTTTTCGATGATCAATGCTTATGTAAACGACCGTGGAGTGGTTGCGGGAACCTACGTTGCACAACAAGCGGTCGACCATGATGTGACCGCCGGGTTCCAGCGTTCCCCTGATGGTAGTTTCATTGTGTTCGCCGCTCCGACCGGGCCTCTGAAAAACCTTTGGGTGAACGCCTTGAATTTTGAAGGAACCACAACCGGCTTTTTTGAGGACGCCACAACTATATTCGACCATGCCTTCGTCCGATTCGACGATGGTCGGTTGGTGCCCATCCGATTTCCTTCGTCGGAGGAGGAGTCAGTCGGCGCAGCAATCAATGATAGAGGCATTGTGGTTGGTTGGTGGTTCGACTCAACAACGTCCACATATCACGGATACACCTGGTCACCCCGTCGACCTGACGAAAACGAACACGCAGACGACTAAGCCGTGCCCACACCAGACAAGTGATCGGGAACCTATTAGCACAGGCGAGTTCCTGAATACATCCCGTACCGGGGCGGACTGCCAGCGCGTGTGATGGCGTTTGAAAGATGAAAAAAACGTCAGTTTTTCAAGATGATTAAACCGTGCGGAAAGTCCAACTAAACCGCATCGCTTCAGCGATTTGCGATATTTTGTAGACTCTCACACTGTCGAAGGAAATCAAACGAAATCAAAGATCCGCGCTGGAGTCTCAGCGGTGACGGTGGGCAGATGCACCCAGCCCGGGTAGGAGATACCCCCTTTTCTTTTTCCTTGCCAAGGTGGCTTTGAAAACAACGAGAAATCAACCGAATTTGAGCGCGGCATACCTTAACTTTTCTTAACATTTTGACCCCTGCAACAAGGCTGTTTTTTGGCCTGTTAGCAGCCATAAGATTGTCATTTCCGAATGAGCCAATATGCAATTAGCGCCAGCAGTGCGACTTTAGCACACAGCCAGAAAACGGACCTGCTTGAGCATTCCCAAAATGGTTACAGTATGGGGCAATCCCTGCGAAGGTCGTGCTTCGGGGAAATAATGCAACACAGGAAGGTCTGGCCGGAACACCATTAGCTGGCCTATCTTAGTCTCCTGATAAAAGCGTCGATACCAGTAGGCGGCCCACGCTAACTCCCAACTCTCTGTCTCGCTGATCCGGGCGAAGGTTGAGCACACCCAAAAGCAAACCCAAAGGTGCGGGAATTTCGGTTCCCGCCCAGGCCAGCGGAGGGTTGAAAAACCTCGATTTCGCTATTGATTTCGATTACAGCACCGGAGGGACAAGTGCCGAGACGAGCAGAAAGGAACACCACGGATGACTACAGCAACATCGATACCCACATTCGAGGAAAACGCGTAAATCAAAACCACGCGCGATGCATGATGTAACGGCTAGCATTACCAGCGTCTATGACGATTGAAATGAGCGGCTGGAACATGGTTCCGAACAAATAGGTAACAAGGAACAAACAAGGATAAAACGACGCGGGAGAACGCTCAAACCAACGCATCGGGAGAGAACTAACTAGATTCGACAAACGTCTGATTCGCGAGAGATAGGCGACGCTTGACCCCAGTAGCGCTCCGGCGAGAATGTCGGTTGGATAGTGGTGCCCCATGTAAATGCGAGGCAGACAAACGACAATAAAAGAGTAACTAAGGGCGAGAATACCGACCTTGCGCGAAAGCAGGAAAACGGAGGTGGCCAGAGCGAAAAAGAGAACTGCGTGATCGCTAGGGAAAGCACTCCAGCCAAGCAGAGTCTGTGGATCTTCCCCGATTGGTGGACGGAAGTGAAGCATAGGATTCCGCAATGGGCGCTCGCGAAACGGCAGCAGAAGCGCAAGCGCTCTTGCCAAAAATAGTGCCGCAGAAGAGAAAAAGATAGTCGAAAGAATGAGTCTCCGGTCTTTCTCTTCCTCATCATTGCTTCGGAACCAGGCCCACCAGAAAAGGCTCATCATGAATCCTCCTGTGAGAAGCGAGTTGTCGGTAATCGCAGAGATAATGTGGTCGCCAAGCCACGACTTTTGCGCGAATTGATTTAGGAAGTGAATGATAACGGCATCGAAGCTGTTCACTTGCATGAGCATCCTTGCTGTTCTGTCAGAGTCGAGAGGAGGTAACGGATATTCTATCTGCAGCATTGGTGACAGTCTTCCTATCTTTTGGCTACGTCTCTTTTGGCTACGTCGGTCGGCGGAGCTTACAAGCCCGCGAGTGACGCAAAAAATGTTGTTGCAACATGGTTTGAATAGCTCAGTTTTTCAATGTTTTTCAAGTCAAATGAAAGCCGCAATCAATCAGGTTGGCCAGCACGCGTGCGGGCTCACGGAAGACCTCAAGTTTCGCCTGAGCCGGGCGAAGGTAACGCACACACCAAAAGCAAACCCAAAGGTGCGGGGACTTCGGTTCCCGCCCAGGCCAGCAATTTGGGTTACTAAATAACACCGAATAGTTACCGGGAATATAGGCGCAAGTTAGTCAAGTTCACATACACTACGTTCAGACGGAACGTGGTTAGGCCCGCACTTACTTAAATGTAGGAGGCGCTATGCACGTAGAGCGCGTAAACTCTGATGCCTTGGTCGTGAATCAGCTTCCTGATGGTTCACGCGTCATTCGCGACACAACAACCGACAAACTGTATGCGTTGGATCCTGCCGCAGGTGCTGCGTGGGACGCATGCAGTGATCCAACAACGTTGGAGAATGTAACACAAACCATGCAACGCTCATTCGATCCGGAAACCACAGACGAGATTGCCGAAGAGGCGATTCTGCAATTGAAGGATCACAACCTAGTGAACACCTCCGAGTCGCCTTCGCTGGGCAGCCGTCGCAGGTTCCTTGCAGCGCTGGGAGCAACTGCCGTGCCTCTTGTTGTTTCTTTGACAGTCAAAGATCAACGGGCGTATGCGGAAAAGGCCAAGTCGTTTAAAGAAAAGAAAGACGACCATAAATAAATAAAAGATTTGCGGATCCGCTGCCTTGAAGTCGCCTAAAGAATCGCATACCTGCTAACAGGTGGAATAACAGGGAATTTAATGGCTGAGAACAGGCAAGCGCCTGTGCCCAATTTTGTGCCCAGTGGCGGTTTGTACTTGCTTGTACCCGCTAGAATGCTTCGACCATGAACCCCAGTAAACACGCGGGTTTCTCAATCCATGCAAATCGCGCTAAACTATTGATTCCTAGTTCGCTGAACTTAGGATCTGGCGGGTAATCCCGTGGGGGTTCAAGTCCCCCCTTTCGCACCATCTTTCTCATCCTCACTCGAAACGCGATACTCTGACAGCACGATGAATTCTTCGCAACCATCCCAGCCCAGGATTAACCTGACCCAGTCTCCCGACTACCGAGAAAACTATGCCAACAGCGTCCAGGTACGTGTAAGCGTGTGGGATTTCTTCCTAGCCTTTGGACTTGTACATCAGGACGCGCCCGATTCTGTCACCATTCAGAACTCCCAGGGCATCTATCTCAGCCCGCAACAAGCCAAGGCTCTGTGGAACATCCTCGGCCAGAACATCTCTCAATACGAGCAGGCCTTTGGCCCCATTGCGCTTGAACCACACCACCCGCTGCCTGTGCCGCAAGGGCCGATTCACTGAAGAAGGACCGGTTCACTAAAGCTTGTCACACGCACGCTCGTTTCCCTCGAAACAACTGCTCCGTCAGCCTACACTGTGGCAGCCTGCACTGTGGCTGGTTTTTCCCGCGATCTTCGCGGTTGTTCTGCTCGCACATCTACCGCTGCTCCGTCTGCCCTACTACTGGGATGAAGCGGGATATTACATCCCGGCGGCGTATGACTTTTTTCGCACCGGCTCGCTGATCCCTTTCTCCACCCTCTCAAACGCACACCCGCCTCTGCCGTCGCTGTACCTGGCATTGTGGTGGAAGCTCTTTACTTTCGCGCCATGGGTCACGCGACTTGCCATGTGCGCGATTTCTGCGGTTGCGCTTCTCGCCGTCTATAGGCTGGCACTGATCACAACGGGTAAATCCCAGGTGGCCATGGCCACAGTTGGACTCACAGCGTTCTATCCCGTGTGGTTCGCGCAAAGCTCCCTCGCGCATGCGGACATGGTCGCGGCAGCAGCGACGCTGTGGGCGCTGGCTTTCTTCTTCGAAAAGCGCCTGTGGGCCGCGGTCATATGCGTTTCGCTCGCAGCAGTCGCAAAAGAGACGGCCATCGTGACACCGGTCGCACTGGCGGCATGGCAGGCGTGGCTAAGCCTCGCACATGGTAAGGGGAAAGCTTCACCAGGCTCCCATCTCAGGACGGCCGGGATGCTGATGCTGTCCACAGTGCCGCTGGCCTGCTGGTACGCCTTCCACTGGCACCGCACGGGCTTCGTCTTCGGCAACCCCGAGTACCTGCGTTACAATGCGACGGCCACGCTCACGCCGCTGCGCGTACTGCTCGCCTTCGCCCATCGCGTACTGCACGTCACCGCGCATATGAATCTCTTTGTGCCGGTGCTCCTGATGCTGGCCTGCATGATGCTTCCGCCGGTTGACGGGAGGCAACGCATTTCCATCAGCGATCAATTGCAGTTCTACGTCATCATTCTCGCCAACCTGATTTTCTTCTCCGTACTTGGCGGGGCGCTGTTGACGCGCTATCTTCTGCCGCTCTATCCCCTCGTCCTGCTGGTTTGCGTCAACACGTTTTATCGACGCCTGCGGCAATGGCTCTATCTAGTCGCGCTGAGCGCGGTCGCCTTCCTCGCTGGACTCTTCATCAATCCACCCTACCGCTTCGCCCCGGAAGACAACCTCGCCTATCGCGACGTGATCCTGCTGCATCAGGCAGCTATGCGGCAGATTGAAGCCCATTATCCTGGTGCGACGGTACTAAGCGCGTGGCCCGCGACCGATGAGCTAAGCAAGCCGGAGCTTGGCTACGTTACCAGTCCGATGCAGGTCGCCTCGATCGACAACTTCTCCCTGCCGCAAATTGAAAAAGCAGCACAGTTAAACGATCCGTTCACGGTCGGCCTCATTTTCTCCACCAAATACGATCCGCCCCACCTGCCCTTCAGCCTGGGACGTCGCAACGAGGCGATGGATACCCGCTTTTTCGACTTTCACTACGATCTTCCGCCCGAGATGATCGCGCGCCTGCTGGGCGGCAAAGTCGTGTGGCGCGCCGAGCGCCAGGGACAATGGGCCGCGCTGCTCCACTTCGACCGCCCGCAGGTGGCGCTCGAAACAGAGCACGACAACCTTCCGCTTCACTATAATCAGCCTTGAAGTGCGGTTCCTGAATCCATTACGCCTCCTCCTTTGCGGTCTGCTGCTCGCAGCCGCGCAGTTTGTATTCGCGCAACAACCGCCCGCGACCACAGCGCCACGCCCCCAACCGGAAACGCCCCCTCCTGCTTCCACGCAGGCTCTCGCGCATGGGCGCTTGCTGTTAGTGCTCCCGTTTGAAAATCACACCGGTCAGGCAAGCCTCGACTGGATTGGCGAAGCATTCCCTGAGATCTTCAACCGGCGCCTTACCTCGGCGGGATTTCTGCCCATCAGCCGAACGGACCGCCTTTATGCGCTCGACCATCTGGGACTGCCGCAGCACTTTCAGCCATCGCGCGCCAGCGCCATCCGGCTGGCTCAAACGCTGGATGCCGATTACGTTGTCTTCGGCTCCTACACCACGACCGGAACCACGCTCAACACAACCGCTCAGGTTCTCGATGTCACCGACCTCAAGCTTGACGCTCCGCTGAACAATCAAGCCGATCTCACGCATCTGCTCGAAACGCTGAACACCCTTGCCTGGCAGGTCACCCGGCAGCTTGATCCCACGTATGCCGTCGTCGAGCAGACCTTCATCGCCGCCGACTCCGACCTGCGTCTCGACGCCTTCGAAAACTACGTCCGCGGATTGACGGAAGGTTCCATCGACGAGCGCATCCGTCATCTTCGCGAAGCCGTCCGGCTCAGCCCGCACTTCTATCCCGCATGGTTGGCTTTGGGCAAAGCCTACTTCGCCAACCAGAATTTTGAGCAGGCAGCATCGACGCTGGGCCATCTGACCAAGGATGATCCGAACGCGCTCGAAGCCGATTTCTATCGTGGATTGTCGTTCTTCTACACCGGTAAATATATGGAAGCCGAAGACGCCTTCGCCTTCGACACAACGCGGCTGCCCCTGCCCGAGGTTGTAAATAATCAGGGAGTCGCTGCTGCGCGCCGCGGCAAAGACGGAACGCCGCTCTTCCAGCAGGCCATCACTGCCGACCCCAATGACGTCGACTACCATTTCAACCTCGCGGTCGCGCTTCACCGTCGAGGCGACATCGCCGGAGCCGTCCGCGAAATCGATCAGGCAGTCAAGCTCCATCCGCAGGACACCGAAGCCAGCGCCTTTGCCGTAACATTGCACAAAGAGCAGCAGGACCCCGGGGCCGCGGCAAAGGTCAACGCATCCCTCAGTACCCCGACCAACGCGCCGAGCGGCACCACCAACAAGGGCCCGCTCGAACGCATCAAGCGCACTTATAACGAAGCCGGCTTCCGTCAGGCCGCTTTCGAGATGGAGCAAGTGCAAACCATGCGACTGAGCGCGCTTCCCCCTGCCGAGCGCGCCGCAGCGCTAACGAAGGAAGGTACCCAGTTCTTCAATCGCGGCCTCATCCTCGAAGCCGAGCGCGAATTCCAGGCAGCGCTCGCAGCCGATCCCTCCTCGGCTGCAGCCCACGCAGGGCTCGCGCAGGTGCGTGAGCGCAGCAGCGATCTGGACGCAGCCCGACAGGAAGCGCAACAATCTCTTCAATTGAAGCAAAACGTGACCGCGCACCTCGTACTCGCGCGCATGGATCTGCAGGCAAATCAGCTCAGCGCCGCGGCTGGCGAAGTGAGCCAGGCACTCCATATCGAGCCCGCGAACGCCAACGCACACGGCATGAAGCAGGCTCTCGAACAGAGAGGACAGCAGGTCCCATGAAAACGTTGCGGCGCAGTTCGATCTTTCTTCTCATCTGTGCCGCAGTGTTGTTTTCAACTCGAGTTTCAGATGCCGTCGTTCAGCAGTCGCAAGTCGTGCTGCTGCACGTGCACGATACCATTCAGCCCATCAGTGAGCAGTACATCAGCCGTGGCATCGCGCGCGCCGCTGATATACATGCCGACGCCGTCCTCATCGAACTCGACACACCGGGCGGCCTGCTCGACTCAACCCGTGACATCGTGCACGACATTCTCGCCTCGCCAACTCCGGTGATTGTGTATGTCGCGCCCTCGGGCAGCCGCGCCGGCTCGGCCGGCTTCTTCATTCTCGAAGCAGCAGACATCGCCGCCATGGCGCCCGGCACGAATGCAGGGGCAGCCCATCCAGTCGTCATGGGCACAACCGTCGATCCCATCATGAAACAGAAGCTGGAGAACGACACGACCGCCTTTCTCCGCTCCTATGTATCGCGCCGCAATCGCAATACCGACGCTGCGCAGGATGCGGTTCTCAACTCGAAGTCCTACACCGAGCGCGAAGCCGAGCAATTGAAGCTCATCGACATCGTCGCGCCCAGCAACACCGCGCTGCTCGACGCGGTCGACGGCCGCACCGTCACACGCTTCGACGGCTCAACGGTGACGCTGCGCACACGCAACGCGCACATCATTCCCGTAGATACAACCCTGCGCGAAAACATTCTCGACCGGCTCATGGATCCGAATCTAGCGGTGCTCATCCTAGTCGTCGGCGGCCTGCTCATTTATCTCGAATTCAATACGCCCGGCACCATCATCCCCGGCGCATTGGGCACACTGCTGGTCGTGCTCGCCCTCTTCGCCCTCAATCTGCTCCCTGTCCGCTACACTTCGCTGATGCTTTTGGTCGCAGCCTTCGCGCTTATGATCCTCGAGGCAAAATTCGCAAGCCATGGCATTCTCGCTACTGTTGGCGTTATCTGCCTCGTCTTCGGAACGCTCACCCTGGTCGCCGGACCCATTCCTGAGCTGCGCGTCAGCATCGCAACCGCCGTCGGGACCGGCATCGCCTTTGGCGGAATCACGACGTTCCTCGTCCGCATCGCCATCCGCGCCCGGCGGAATAAGGTCGTTACCGGCCCTGAAGCCCTCATCGGCGCCATCGCCATCGCGCAGCAGCCACTCGCCCCTCGCGGCCAGGTCATGGTGCACGGCGAGCTCTGGTTCGCCGAATCGCCCGCAGCCGTCGCCCCCGGCGAACGCGTCCGCGTGCGCGCCGTCCGGGATCTGACGCTGTTAGTTGAGCGTGTTCCCGACGGCCACTCGACAGCAATTTGAGCACCTTTCTCCAATGTCGTTGCTGTACAATCGCACCTCAGTGAGGCGTATTTATGGGAATCCCGGGCCTGATCGTTATTGCTGTCATTGTTCTTTATCTGCTGAACTCCATTAAGATTCTGCGTGAATACGAGCGCGGCGTTATCTTCCGCCTTGGCCGCGCCCTGCCTGAGCCCAAAGGCCCCGGCATCATCCTCGTTTTCCGCCCATTCGACCAGATCGTCCGCATCTCGCTACGCCAGGAAGTCCTCGAAGTCCCGCCGCAGGACGTCATCACACGGGACAACGTCACCATAAAGGTCAACGCCGTCATCACGCTGCGCGTGCTCAATCCGGCAAAAGCCGTTATCGAGGTAGCCAACTACGTCTACCAGACGTCGCAGTTCGCGCAAACCACCCTGCGCTCCGTCCTTGGCGAAGTCGAACTCGATGGCCTGCTCTCGCACCGCGACGCCCTTAACCAGCGCATCCAGACCATCATTGACCAGCGCACCGAGCCGTGGGGCGTGAAAGTAGTGAGCGTAGAAGTCAAACAAGTTGACCTGCCCGAGCAGATGCTGCGCGCCATGGCGAAGCAGGCCGAGGCCGAACGCGAGAAGCGCTCGAAAATCATCAACGCCGAAGGCGAATTCAACGCCGCGCAGCGGCTCGTCGATGCCGCCAACCTTCTCGCGCAACAGCCCATCACATTGCAGCTAAAATATCTGCAGACACTCACCGACATAGGCACCGAGAAGAACACGACAGTCATCTTCCCTCTGCCTATGGAACTACTCTCGCTTTTGCAGAAGCTCGGAACTTCCGCAGCGCCTGCGCCCAAGCCTGAGGAACAAAAATGAAACCCGCCGTCGAACGCCAACACGCAGAAGTCGATTCCGAGATCACCCTCAGCGCCACGACGCTGCTCGGAATCTTTTTCGGATTGGTGCTCATCTGCGGCGTCTTTTTCGGCTTCGGCTACTCCACCGGCCGTCACGGCAACGAAACCCCCACGTCGAATGCGTCCGGTATCACGGCACCCGAGCAGATTTCCGCGCCCGCTGCATCACACACGCCCAAGCCCTCCGCTATGGAGAGCCTGCAGGCAGCCAACAGCGGCGCGCAGGACCCCAATGCAATTACAGAATCCCTCGATGAGGACTCAACGCCAGATAACGCACCCGCCCAGTCATCCGCTCCAGGAGTAAAGCAAACAGCTGCGGCGCAGGCTCCTGCAATGAAAGCACCCGCCTCGATCGTTAACCTGCCGGCGGTCAAGCCGGCATCCCTAAGCACTCCCGCGCCAGGGGCCGCCACCGGCGGCTCGGTTATGGTACAGATCGCCGCCGTAACCCGTCCCGAAGATGCCAACGCCTTGGCCTCCGCATTGCGTCAGCGCGGATACACCGTGTCGGTGCGCAATGAACCGCAGGACAGCCTGCTGCACATTCAGCTGGGACCGTTTGCCTCACGCGATGAAGCCAAGGCCATGCGCACCAAGCTCCTCGCCGACGGCTACAACGCAATCCTAAAGCCCTAAGCACTGCGGTCATTACTTAGAACGAGATCATCGCCCCGCATCCACGCGGGCAGACTCGACGCAATCGCCTGCCGCACCGCCGCCATCAACTCTTCCCTTGTGGCATAATCGCGAGGCCATACTGGCGCGTGAAAAACAACATGCGCAGTCCCAGGCGTAATGCGCACACTTCCCTTCTTCATCATGCTCTCGGTGCCCCATATCGAGATCGGGACTATGGGATTTCCAGTCTCCATCGCCAGATAAAACGGCCCCTTCTTGAACGGAAGCAATCGCCCGTCCCGCGAGCGCGTGCCCTCCACAAACGATGTGATGTGCAGCCCGGAATCTATCACCTGCCTCGCCCGCTCCACGCTTTGCTTCGCGCTTTCCACGCGCCCATCGCGGTCGACAGGGACAAAATCCCCCAGCCGCATCGCATACCCCAGCAAAGGTATCTTCATCAGCGACCGCTTCAGAAAAACAGACGTCCGCCCGGGAAGCAGCGGCAGCAGCACCGGCGGATCGAGATTCGAAACATGATTCGACATGAAGACGTAGTGCCGCACGGGATCAAGCTGCTCTCGCCCGCTGACATCGATGCGAATCCCGCCGAGTTTCAACCCGGTGTTCGAAATCCACATGGCCCAGCGATAGAGAAATGAAATATCACGGCGTAGCAGCGTCCACGGCAAACCAATCAGAGCCGCGGGGAACCCCATAATGAGGTAGAACAAGACAATCGCAATCGTCGACAGCATGATTTAAGAGCGCACCAGCGCCCTCTGCTCCAGTCGCTGCGGCAGCTTTTCGTAGATGCCGTCGAAGCCGCCATTGGAAAGGATCGCAACCACATCTCCCGCACGCAGTTCCGGCGCGATCGACTCTACAATAGCATCGGCATTTGGAAAGAGCGCCGCGTCCTTCCCTGACTGCTGCAATCCCTTTACGACCGACTCCGGATGCAACCGCTCGTTCTCAGGAATGCTCTCCTGCTTGAAGACGCCCGCCAGCACAATGCGATCTGCCAATGTGAGACTCTCAATCAACTCCCGCTCAAAGACATTCCGCCGCAGAGTATTCGAGCGCGGCTCAAGGACCGCCCATAGACGCGCCTCAGGATGCGCCCCGCGCAGCGCTTTCAGCGTCTCTCGTATCGCCGTCGGATGATGCGCAAAGTCATCGATAATCGTCACGCCATCCACAACCGCGCGAACTTCGAGCCTCCGCTTCACACTTTCAAAAGATGCCAGCGCCTCCTGGATCGCCGCAATCTCCACGCCCTGACCAGCCGCCAGCGCCGCCGCAGCGGTCGCATTCAACGCATTGTGCTCGCCCGCCATCGGCAGCACAAGCTCTGCCCAGAAAGCTCCTTTGCGAAAAACCTTCCACAAAGTGCGTCCGCTGTGAAACTGCATATCGGCGACGCGCCACTCAGAGTTGTCTGAAAATCCGAAGCGCTCAACGCTACAAAATGCTTTACTCAAGCACTCCGACACATTCGGCGCGCCATCAAATGCAACCACGCGCCCACGCTGAGGAACCAGATTCACCAGTCTCTTGAACGCGGTCTTCACCTGATCGAGATCGCGATAAATATCAGCATGATCAAACTCGACATGGGTCAGGATCAGCGCGTCCGGAAAGTAGTGCATGAACTTCGGACCTTTATCGAAAAAGGCAGTGTCATACTCATCGCCCTCCAGAATGAATGGCCTGCTCTCGCGCAGCTGAAAGCTCGTCTTGAAATTCTCCGCCACTCCGCCAATCAGGAACGAAGGTGCAAGCTCCGGCCGCGTGCGCGAGGCAACTTCATAAATCCACGCCAGCATGCTCGTCGTTGTCGTCTTCCCGTGCGTCCCGGCCACCACAATCGATTCACGCCCCTTAAGAAACTCGGCATGAATCAGCTCTGCCAAAGACGTGAACGGAATGCCCTGATCGAGCACGTACTCCAGTTCCACGTTGCCGCGCGACATCGCATTGCCAACGATCACAAGGTCAGGATGCGGCTTGAGATTCACTGCCGAAAAAGGCTCCGCGACAGGAATGTTCAAACTCCGCAGCAGATCGGACATCGGAGGATACGCAGCCTGATCCGAGCCAGTCACCCGATGCCCCTTCAACTGCAACAGCCCGGCCAGAGACGCCATCGCCGTCCCGCAAATTCCAATTAAGTGAATATGTTTCTTTTGCATCCTTTAATCAACCTGCACAGCCGGCTCCAGATACTGCAGCACCGGCTCATCTTCCAGAATCAATTCCGCTTCATTCCCAAATGGCAGTGTCACATTGCTTCGGGATACATGCCCCGACCGCAGTCCAATCGCAATCGGCCCGTCAAACCAGTCCAGCACACGCAGTATCACCTGCTCAAGCAATTCCGGCCCGGTTCCCAGTGACGTGCACTCCAGCATCTCGCCAAAGACAAACCCGCTCACGCCATCGAACTTCCCGCCAAGCACCATCTGCCGCAGCATCCTGTCCACTTGATACGGCTTCGCTCCCACATCTTCCAGAAAGAGCAGCTTGCCTTCTGTCTGTGGCGAGAAACGCGTTCCCAGCGATGCAGTCAGAATACTCAGGCACCCGCCATAGATCACACCCTGCGCGCGCCCCGGACGTAGAATCCTCAACCCCTCCGCGACACTGGCGGTGACCACATCGCCATCGAGCGCCGCATCGAGACTTGCATCATGCACCCCGTCATCGACGGCAAAATCCGCGGCAACCATCGGCCCGTGAAAGGAAACCAGCCCAACCTCATCCAGCAGCCAGGTCTGCACTGCGGTCATGTCGCTGTAGCCGAACAGTGGTTTGGGGTTATCGCGAATCAGATCAAGATCGATATCCTCCAGCAGATAATTCGATCCGTAACCGCCACGGGTACAAAAGATGGCCCGCACCTCAGAATCGGCGAAGGCCGCGTGCAGGTCGGCAAGCCGCTGCTCCGCCGTCCCCGAAAAATACGGCGCCTGCCGCCCCTGCGCATACTTACCGAACTCCGCATCATACCCTCGCGCACGCAGCGCTTCGATGCCACGAACAAGCCGCTCAGGCTTTGAAGAACTCGCTGGCGAAATCACCGCCACGCGCGCATCCGGCGCAACCGCAGGCGGCTTCAGCACCGAAACGCCTCGCCTCTTGCAATCAGTTCAGCTGGCCCAGTAAGTAAAATCTCGCTCTCCCCTCCCAGCCATTCAACTTCCTGGTCGCCACCCGGCGCGCGCACCACAATATGGTCGGCGCCACCGTGATGAACAATCGTCGCGACAGCGGTCGCGCATGTGCCCGTTCCAGAAGAGGTCGTCGGCCCGACGCCTCGCTCAAAGATTCGAATTTCAATCTCATTTGTGCCGATCACGCGCACAAATTCTACGTTCGTCTGTTCGGGAAAATCCGGATGGAAACAGACTTGATGACCAACCTCCTGCCATCTTCGTCCGCGAAAACCGAATGCCGGATCTTCGACGAAGATAACGAAGTGAGGATTACCGACCGACACGGCAATGCCCTCAACCACACCATCGCCCAGCTTCACAGTGCGCGGCTCGATTTTGGGCACGCCCATGAGCGACGCGATCTGGAAACGGTCGCCTTCCGCCTTCACGATGCTGCACTCGCGCAGACCTGCATCCGTGTTGAGCGTGATGCTATCACCAGGTCCAAGCCTCTTTTCATGCGCCATCCACGCGGCCACGCAGCGAGTGCCATTGCCCGAGATCTCAGCCAGCGAACCATCCGCATTAAAGAGGCGAATCCTGCCGGAACGCTCGCCGGTCCACTCCAGATATTCAACGCCATCCGCGCCAATTCCTGTATTGCGTTCGCACAGTTTCACGGCAACGTCCCGCTGTCGCTCCGCACTCAATTCTGCCGCATCAACAATCAGGAAATCATTGCCACAGGCATGGGCCTTTACAAACCGAATCAATCGTCCTCCGGATCGCGGAATGTCAATATCTCATCCATCGCAGGGATCTCTTTCAGCGCGGCCAGCATCTTTTCATGGCCCTTGCGAGACGTCGTGACGGAGAAGGAAATCCGGTTCAAGCCTCCGATCTTCTCCTGATCCTGGCCCACCAGCCTGCGTTGGGCACGATCCATAACGTTCAAAATTGCCAACGACATCTTGTCCGGGTCGGCCCCGCGCACCTCGTAGATCACAGAATAAAGTTTGAGGTTTGCATTCCGCTCAAGAAAACCCACGCCCTCCAGCGCTACCAGCACGAGTACAGCGGAAAATACTGCGGGAAAGTACAAGCCTGCGCCGCAAGCCATTCCTATCGAAGCCACCGCCCATACCGTTGCTGCACTCGTAAGTCCGCTCACACGGTCGCGATTGCGGATGATCAACCCGGCGCCAAGAAATCCAATGCCCTGCACAATGTTGGAGGCGATCTGCCCCTTGTTCGTACTGTTCTGGCCAGCCACTACTGCCGAGAGAAAAGTAAACAGTGCGGCGCCGAAGCAAATCAACAGATTCGTCCGCACACCCGATGGCCTATGGTGGTACTCGCGGTCAATCCCAATCACCCCGCCGAGGAATGCCGCCAGCAGCAGACGCCCGGCCGCGCCGCCTGTGAGAAGGGCTTCGTCCAGGCCATTGAAGGTCAACATGCGGCCAGGTTCGTCGAACGCCAAAAGAAGGTTTGCCATTGCTATTTGAGCGTGATGCTATCACTTTGCCACATAGATGCGCGCACACGGTTGACCGGTGGAACACACTACGTCAACCAGCGTCAGCCCCTCGGGATGCGCCACCACTGCGCGCGCTACCGCATCGCCGTCAGTAGTTACAACAATGGCCGCAGACTGCGCCGGATGCTCGAGCGCTGGCGGCCATTGATAGTAGTCGCCTTCGTTGATCGTGCGCTTCAGGGGAATCCCCGCGCGCTGCAGTGCCCCCGGATGCTCCGACGTATACATCAGGATCATCCCGTCTTGCGGCAGCGTGGCCAGCGCGTTTGCCAGCGATTGCTCATACGGAATCCGCGTGCGCGAATTGGCCACCGCTTCCTGTAACACTAGCGGCCGCGCACGCATCAACACCACGCTGTTCACGAGAATCAGGACCGCAGCTGCCAGGACAACCCAACCGCCGGATCGTAGCCAGCGCCTGCCGGCCAGCTCGGCGCATGCATAAACAAAGACCGCCAGAAAGAATGCAAAGACCGGGAGCATCTCCATGCCGTAGCGCACGTTGTACCACGAGTGCGGCCACCACAACGGGATGAAAATCGGCACTGCCCCATAAGCAATCGAATACGCGTAGAACGGCAGCGGCATCCACAACAGCAGCGCGGCAGCGATTCCCTGGCCGCGCCATTTCCACATCGCGACTGCCGTTCCCGCCAGGGAGAGCCACAGCAGAAGGTTGCTCCAGCGCAAAGGCGCGGCTCCCATCTCGGCCGCCTTTAAGAAATACAGTGACGCAACACGCAGACTGTGCCAGCCGGGATAATGCGGCGATCCCGGCGTGGTTGTGCGCGCATCGATCGCCTTCGCCGAATAAGGACCGCGCAGGAAATCAAGCGGGTCGCCAAACTGCCTGGCGTTGTAAGCAAGCCACAAGGCTGGAGCAGCCAGCAGCAGCACGGTAAACAGAACGAAGGCCCCGCCCGCGCGCTCACGCAGATGCCGCCGCATACTCCAGGCCACCACCAGCCATGCGACTGCGGCGTAAATCCATCCGTCATAACGCGTGTAGACCGCGGCCACCAGCACCAGCCCCGCCGCTACCAGAAGCCGCGAAGCCTGCCTCTGCTCACCCGCCTTCAACGCGCGTCCATGCTCGGCGATGAGCAGAGCGCTCCAGATCATCTCCGCGAGAAACAGCGGCTCTGTCATGGCAGTGGTCTGCATGTAGAGCAGCCCGGGGTTCAGCGCATACGCCATCGCGGCTATGATCGCAACCGAAGGATGCAGCCATATCCGCGCCAGCCGGTACATGCCGACGCAGCCCAGCACATAGCACGCCATCGAAGGCCATGCGCCCGCCAGCCCCGTCTGCCACCACATCATCTTCTGCACAAACGGCAACAACAGCAGGTGCGGCAGCGGCAGCCAGACAGATCCAAGCTGCCGGAAGCCGGGATTCAGCGAATCGAATACGCGCCGCGCAATATGCAGATGAGCAACCGCATCGCCATAGAGCAGGAGCATTCCACGCGATAGACAATACGCCAGAGAGGTGAACGATAGTGCGATGGCAACGCCAGCTATAAGCCACGTCTCCTGGCGAATTGAAAGCCGGTCTGTTTCCGGTAAGGTTTTGGACTCAGTCAAGATGTGATAACTCGCGGAAGAGCACAAACCGACTGTCGATTTCCTCGCGCGTCAATGCCTGTAGCCCCTCCGTGCCGAAGCGCTCCACGGCAAATGATCCCATCACGCCGCCATAGAACATCGCTCGCTTGAACGCACCGGGAGTGACTTCCCCTTGCGATGCGAGATAGCCGAAGAATCCACCGGCAAAAGAATCGCCCGCCCCGGTCGGATCGACAACTTCACTCAACGGCAACGCAGGCGCGCGAAATGGAACGGACATACGCTTCGTCTCGTTTGGGAAAATTCTGTCGCTGAAAAACGCGGTTGCGCCATATTCGCCATGCTTCACAATCAGACTCTTTGGCCCCGACGCCAGAATTTTCTCCGCGGCGCGCATAAGATTCGCGTCCTTAGCAAGCAACTTTGCCTCGCCATCATTGATGAGCAAACCATCCAGCCCCACCAGTACCTTTTCCAGGTTCACCCGATGATCGTTGATCCAGTAGTTCATCGTGTCGCCGCAAACCAGGCGCACACGTGGCATCTGCCTGCGAACACTCTCCTGCAGCACGGGATCGATGTTTGCCAGGAAAAGAAATTCCGAGTCGGTATATTCCGCGGGAACATTCGGAGAAAACGTCTCAAACACGTTGAGCTGCGTTTCGTGCGTCTGCGCCTCGTTCAGGTTCTTCAGATACGATCCGCGCCAGAAGAAGCTCTTGCCCGCGACGTGCTCAATGCCGCGCGTATCGACGCCGCGCCGCTTCAGCACATCTTCCTCTTTGGCAGTAAAATCCTCACCCACGACCGCAATCACACGCACATCGGTAAAGTAGCTCGCGGCCAATGAGAAATAAGTCGCCGCACCGCCCAGGCAGCGCTCTGCATGGCCTGAAGGAGTTTCAATGCTGTCAAATGCAACACTTCCCACTACGAGAATTGCCATCAATTCTTCCTGTCGTTATTTATTTGAGATATTTGCCAACTAGCAGGTCGAGTCGCGCGCGCGCCTCAGCCGAAACCGCCGCCGGACTCGTGAGAATCGCAAATTGAAGCGCAGTAACGCAGGCACAGGTGCGATCCTTAGGCATCGCAGCGACCGCCGCGCGCACCACCTTGGCTGCATTGGCGGCATTCTGGTTCAGCACCGCCACAATCTGTTCCACAGTCACATCATCATGGCCTTCACGCCAGCAGTCGTAATCGGTCACCATGGCCATGGTCGCGTAGCAGATCTCGGCCTCGCGAGCCAGCTTCGCTTCCTGCAGATTGGTCATGCCAATCACATCGGCGCCCCAGCTGCGATAAAGGTTCGACTCGGCGCGAGTCGAGAACTGCGGCCCTTCCATGCAGACATACGTCCCGCCGGTTTTGCCCACCACATCAACAGCGGCACATGCATCGGCAATCGCCTTCGCCACCGTCGCGCATACCGGATCGCCAAAGGCGACGTGCCCAACGATGCCATTGCCGAAAAAGGTCGACTCGCGATGGAAGGTGCGGTCAATGAATTGATCCGGCACAACGAAGTCCGTTGGCTTGTGCTCTTCTTTGAGCGAACCAACAGCTGAGACGGAGAGAATCCGCTCCACGCCCAGCTTTTTCATCGCAAAAATGTTTGCCCGAAAGTTCAGCTCCGAGGGCAGCAGCTTGTGTCCGCGCCCATGCCGCGCCAGAAAAGCAACTTTCCGCCCTTCCAGATCACCCAGAACAAATGCATCGCTGGGCTCGCCGAACGGCGTTTCGACGCGCTCCTCGCGCGTGTTGGTCAGGCCGGGCATGGCATAAAGTCCGCTACCCCCAATGATTCCAATTTCTGCTTGCTGCAAACCGAACTCCGTCGCACCCTTCCCTGCCGGGAGGAGAGCCGAAATAAAATAGCGCGAAGAATCAAGTATAAATGCTGAGTTCCTAGTGTGGCAGAGCAGCGCGCATTACGCCGCAGGTCGAGAAGAACCGCACTATGCTGCTGCTCAATTCAGGGCTTTGCCAGCGCCTTGGCCCAAGTGCAGCAGCCTGGTTCGCGTCATCGGCCCCCTGCGCGCCCATGACCAGGAAGGCCAGCTTGCGCGCTGTCGTCAGGTCGAAGCTTTCGCTCACAAATACCATGCGATCACTCGTGGTCAGCACCACCGGACCTTCACTCGTGTTGTAGATTTGCTCAGTCCGGTCGGCTTCGTCATTGGTATCCCGCGTCACGTTGGAATACTTCTTGCCCAACTCATCGGCATACATCTTGGTAAAGGCCTGCGCAGCCTGCGGCGACTTCCACTGCGAAAGATAAAACAGCGCCACCGATGCTGTTGAATCCTTCTCCGCCTCGGTCTTCGCCTTTTTGCTTTGCACCGCGTAATAGATTCCGCCGTCCCAGGCCGGAGTCAGCGCTGAGGACATCTCCTGCCCACCAAACAACTCCGTCAGCATGCGCACATCCAGCTGGCCCATCACTCCAACATCGTAAGGTTCGTAGTTTGCGTCCAGCAGCGGATGCACATCCGGCATCTGCAGCACAGGCACCTTGCGCCTCCGCATATAGGCTCGCGGATTGATGATCTCGTAGCTCGAATCCGGCGGACGATCCAGCACTCCGGCAAACGCACCCATCTGCCCCTCGTCTTTCAGCACGATCTGTTCGAACTTCAATCCATCCTGATAAGGAAACAGCAACGACTCCTTCAGCACCAGCGGAGCGCGCGCCAACACCGGTGAGTCCGACGTATCGCTGCTGTCCGCCAGATTATCGACCACATCCGGAGCAGTCAGCAGGCTTTTTCCCGAGGGCGCCAAAGCATAGTCCAGATACACGGCCATGGCCTGCCCCTCCAGCACAGCCTCGCGCGCCGTATCCCTTTCATCCGTCTGGATGTGCTCGTTATCCTGCTTCACGTTGTGCGACAAGTCATCGCTCGTCCCGTCTTCCCATTTGTCCAGATCAACATGCTGATCCTGCAGAGCATGCGTCAGTTCGTGCGCCAGCACAGGCTTCTGCGTGTCAGGAGTCGCCCAGTCCAGCAGGTTCACCGTCTTTGTCTTGCTGTCGTAGTAGGCCTCGATCTGCTCCTTCAGCAACTGCAGCAGAAATGGCCGCAGCTGAAAGTCGCGATCCAGCAGTCCAAACTTCTTCAGAACAATCTCCGACCGTTCCATGCGTTTGGCGTCCTTGTCGTCGTTCATCTTTTCGACAAGATACTTTTCCACCGCCTCCCGCGTGGTCAGCTTGCGCTTCACATCATGCTTGATCGGCAGCTTGCTGTCTTCAGAGGCAAATTTCAGGATCACTCCCACGGAGTTGAACAACTCCTTCGCCTGCCCCGGATTGATGTGCGCGTCCTGGGGGGTGGCCTTCGGAACCGTTGCGCTCGTTGGCGTCTGCGCCGCGCACACTCCTGCGGCCGCCGCCAGCACCAAAGGTAAGTACTTTGCCATCTTCATTTCGAGCTTCCTTCCCGGACAAAACCTGACTCCGTCGCGGAGTCTATAATTTTCCTATGAGCGAAACGCCGCAAATTGCCGAGACCGGCCACACGCCGCTGGCGGCACTGTCTCCGGCATCTGATCTTCAGATGCATCGCGGGCGTATTTCGCCTCGCGTCTTTTCCGGCACTGAATCGGAGTTGGCGTCGCTCGTGCATTCTGCCGCCATCTATGACCTTGGATACCTCACCCGCATCCGCATCACGGGAGACGACCGCCTTCGCTGGCTGAACGGCATGGTCACTAACACGGTCGAGTCGCTGCCCCAGGGTTACGGCAACTATACCCTGATTTTGAACGCACAGGGCCGCATTCAGGGTGACGGATGCGTCTTCCGCGCTACCGATCATCTTCTGCTTGAAACGGATCACGCTCAAGCGCCTCGCCTCCTGGCTCACCTCAATCATTTCATCATCATGGACGACGTAGAGCTACATGAGTTAGACGCACTAACCACAACACTCGGTTTGGCGGGCCCGCAAGCTCAGGACATTCTTATGCAAGTCGGGCTGCCTGTCCCGGAAACACTGGGCTTCGTCCCCGCCACGCTGCAAGGCGTCCCAGTCACAGTCGTCCACGCATACAGCGGGCTCGTCCCTCGATTCGAGCTCTGGTTACCCGCACAGCACCTGGCACAAGTCTGGCGTGCCTTCGCGGAAGCGGGCGCCACGCCGGCAGGATTCGCCGCCATCGAATCGCTCCGCATCCTCGAAGGCACGCCGCTCTACGGCGTCGATATGAGCGATCGCTATCTCCCGCAGGAGACAAACCAGAACCGCGCCCTCAACTTCAACAAGGGTTGCTACCTGGGGCAGGAGATCGTCGAGCGCATCCGTTCGCGCGCCACTGTCCATCGCTCTCTGCGCCAGTTTGAGCTGCAGGGCTCGCTCCCCGCGTCCGGAGCCGAACTTTACGTGGAGGGAGAAGACAAGCCCATCGGTGAAATCTCGAGCGCCGCGCACTACGCATTGCCCGGTTGCCCGCGGACCTTCGCCCTAGGCATCATCCGCGTCGAGGCACTGGAGCGCAAAACTGTTATCACTTATTCAGGAGGCCGCGCGATACCGCTCGACGCGCCTCCGGCATTGCCCTGAACGGGACCCTGAACGGGAAAGGACCTATGGAAGAGAAACCATCATCATTCACAGTTACTGACCGCCGCAAGTTCACACTCGAAGGCGATCCCCGCGACGAAGCCACAACCGCCGCCGAGCAGGAATCGGGAGAACGCGCCGATACCACTGCGCGCGTCATCAATTTCCCCAGGCAGGAAGAGCCAATTCCCACGGAAGTAGCGCCGCCTGAAGAACACGTTCCGGGTCCTACGGCAAAGGAAGCCGCCGATCAGCACGCCGCCTATCAGCAGTCGTCGCGCGAGATCGACAGCATGTTGCGCCATGCCAATGCTGGCCCCGAAGCGTCACAGGAAGCAACCTTCGAGCATGTCATCCAGTCCATCTATCTCTCAGCCATCATGGCCATGGGCGCGGGCACAGAACAAGGCCAGCAGCCTCGCCTTGATATCGTGGGCGCGCGCCAAAGCATTGACATGCTCGCCATCCTGCAGGAGAAGACCAAAGGCAATCTGACAGAAAAAGAACAGCGGCTGTTACAAAATGCACTCTTCGATCTGCGCATGATGTTCGTCGAAATCACCAACGCCATCGCAAAGCAGGCCCAGCAACCGCCTCCAAAGAAAAAGTGACTGGACAAACTACGTTCCTCCTTCACACTGGATCAGTGTGTCATCCTGAGCGAAGCGAAGGATCTGCTTTTTGTGAGCACCAGCACGAAAATGGGTGCCCCATCCTTTGCGTAGCAAAGGGTGGGAACCACAACCCTCAACGAAGATTGAAACATCCGTAGCACCCAGGAAGAGATGCAAGCCACACTCACCATCCTCGGCAGCGGCACCTCCATGGGCATCCCCACACTCGGATGCGAATGCCGCGTCTGCACTTCACCCGATCCGCGTGACCGTCGCACGCGCGCCTCGGTGGCCGTACAGTGGGCCGGCCACTGCATCCTCATCGACACCGGCCCGGATTTCCGCGAGCAGGCGCTGCGCGAAAAGATCCGCCACATCGATGCGGTCCTTTACACGCATTCCCACGCCGACCACATCCTCGGCCTCGACGACCTGCGGCCGCTCACCTTCCATCATCCCAACGGCCACATACCGCTCTATGCCGATGAAGCCAGCGCCGGCATCATCGAAAGAGTCTTCGACTACACGTTTTCAGCCGAGTCCAAATACCCCACGCGCGCCCGCGTGAAGATGCACCTCATCGAAGGTCACGAGTCCATCACCATCCACGGAACCGCGTTCCAGCGCATCCCGCTCCTTCACGGCGGCCAGGAAGTCGCCGGTTTCCGCTTCGGCAACGCCGCTTACTTGACCGACATGAACGCTATCCCCGACTCCAGCCTGCCGCTGCTTGAAAACCTCGACGTCGTCATCATCGACGCGCTGCGCAAAGCGCCACACCCCAGCCACGCCAACATCGATCAGGCCAGGATGTGGATCGACCGCCTCAATCCGCGCCGCGCCTGGTTCACCCATATGGCGCACGAAGTCCACCACGCCGACACAGAGTGCGAACTGCCGCCCCACATCCGCCTCGCCTATGACGGCCTGCGCATCCCCTTCGAGCTATAGCCATGCAAGTCTTCCGCGCTCTCGATCAGGTCCCCGCCAACTACGGCCCCACCGTCATCGCCATCGGCAATTTCGATGGCGTCCACTGCGGCCATCGCTGGATCATCGAGCACGCCCGCAACCACGCGCGCGCGCTCGGCGCCAAATGCATCGCCGTCACCTTTGACCCGCACCCGGTCCGCGTCCTGCGCCCGGAAGCTGCCCCGCGCCTCATCACAACCATGCCCGAGCGCCTGCGCCTCCTCGCCGAAACAGGTCTCGACGCAACCGTCGTTTTGCCTTTTACCATAGAGTTCTCTCACATGCCTGCCGAGGCCTTCGCCCGCGATGTACTGCATCAGGGCCTGAATGCCGTCGAAGTCCACGAGGGAGACACTTTCCGCTTCGGCTATCAGGCACAGGCCGGCATAACCGAACTCATCGAGCTGGGCCGCAAATACGGATTCGCCGTCATGGCGCATCACACGCGAACCGTGCGCGGACTGCCCGTTTCCAGTAGCCAGATCCGCCAACGCATCGCCGCTGGAGACCTGACCGCGGCCCGGGCTCTTCTCGGCCGTCCCTTTTCCATCCTCTCCACTCCGGCGCGCGGACGCGGCATCGGCTCCGAACAAACCGTGCCCACCATCAACCTTGCGTCCTACTTCGAGCTGATACCAGCCAATGGCGTCTACATCACCCGCATGAAAATCGGCGACGGGCCTGGCGCACCCATATTTGACGCCGTCACCAACGCAGGCAACCGGCCAACCTTTGGCGCAGAGTCCTTCGCTGTCGAGTCGCACCTGCTCGATTTTCGCCCGGTGCCGCTCTTAGAAAATACGCCGCTCGAACTCGCCTTTCTGAAGCGCATTCGCGAAGAAAAGCGCTTCTCCTCTCCGGGAGCGCTCAAGGCCCAGATTCTGAAGGATGTGGCCTACGCGATGCGCTATTTCCACCTGATGCGGCTTATTTCTGCATAGCAGCCGCCCAGCCGCCGCAATTTACTTCGACGACCTGCGTTTCCGCCCTTTTCCCGCGCCGCGTTCTTCGTTTATGCCGTAATGTCCGGGGCGCGTTATAGGCAGTGGCTTATTCTTGCCGCGGACACTTACGGTTACGTGGCTCGGTGTATCCTGACTTGCAGAAACAGCTTCCACTTTTGATCGACTTGACTTTCTTTGGCGGCTCCGGACTTTTGCCATGAGATCCTCCCCGTTTCGAAGACGCAGCCTGAAGCTGCAAAGCCTTCGAATCGAGCCGAAATCACAGACGACCCGTCAAGAGGGAGTCAATCAGACTGCCAGTGAAATCGCACGCGAACCCCGGCGAGCACTTGCCAACTCTTCGCATTCGTTATTAAGCTTCCATGTTTTGGTAGGGTTTCTCTTTTTGCCTTGCTGCTTCGCCCTTTTTAAGGAGTCCACATGCTCAGAAATATGCTCTCTCGTTGTTTCCTGACTTCCACAATCGCCTTCGCGACCTTCCTTCTTTCGGTTCCGGCTTCAGCACAGCAAACAGATATCGAGCGCTTCGACCTCTACGGGGGCTTTGCGTA
>Ga0206827_1046_pt1 | contig 29477 bp, 25 predicted proteins | sample Alteio_BWOrgCont_77_FD_152852 | JGI IMG/M metagenome (GOLD analysis project Ga0206827, IMG submission 152852) | Enriched cells from forest soil in Barre Woods Harvard Forest LTER site, Petersham, Massachusetts, United States -... | ecosystem: Environmental > Terrestrial > Soil > Temperate forest >...
CATGCAATAGTTGCCAAAAAGTGTCCACTAAGTTTTGAAAAAATGGGAGTTGATGCGTGATTGAGCGCGTAAGACATTTCGCAGGATAGCACCTGCGAAAAGCAAACTTTCTATAGGACAGCGCCTGCGAAATAATAGGAAAGTATCTCAGAACTTATACTGCAATCCCACGGCAATAAGTTCCTGGAACTGAACAGCAGGGCCAATGGTACCATTATTCCTTGTTACCTCCACGGACTGATCGTAAATAAGGTGGGTGCCTACGCTGGCGGTAACGAAATTGTTTACATTCATAGTGAGGGCCATGATCCAGTCTACCACTACGGTCTCGGGATGGTCGTAAGCGTCAAAAAGAGTCAGCTCGTCCCTAAAATCGATGTTTTTCATTACATGAATTTTGAAAACGTTTTTGAAATTAGCGCCAAGTTGGGCCCTTATATTTTGGCCGGGCTTTACACCATACGCTCCTTGCTTAGATAAAGAATCGTCGTACACGAAAGTGAACCTGCCTGCCACCGGGGCCAGCATGGCATAGAAATTTTTTGAGGGGCTGTACTCTATACCCGTAGCAATAGTAAGATAGCCGGGCGCCATAAATTTTGAAAGGAGAGCGCCTTTTTTCAGTTCGCCCGTAGAATCGGGGGCATAATGGTAACCAGGAGTAAAGGTGGTTTGAAAATCGCCGGATACGGCATAGTTCAGTGTCTTATCCAATGCCCTGGTATATTGCGAATAAATTTTTAGTTGGTCGGTGCTTTTTACAACAGGGGCATCTCTCTCGCCTTGCTGGGTTAGGCCATAAGCGCCATCGAAACGGGAAGCCCATTTGTGCTGGCCTTTGGAATAAATTGCTTCAAAATGGGCAAGGCCTGTACCAGTGATAGAGCTTTGTCCGCCCGCTTCCCAGTTGGTAAGCGATACCTGCGAGAAGTTCAACTGCACAAAACCTCCTGCCCTCCAGGAAGTATCTTTGCCTTTTCCGATTTTGGTGGTATCAGGCCCCTGGGCGTGAACTATTGAGGCAATGAGCTGTAATGCAATAAAGAACAATAAAAAACGAACGAATCTCATGGTTTTAGATTTTTATGCGAAACTAAGGTTTAGGAGACTCATATCCAATTAGAATTTCGTAAAAATGAAAAGCAGGGTAAAACCCGCAAAGGTATTTGTCGTAATTTCGCGCTTTATTTTTATTGGCCCCGTAGTACAACGGATAGTATGTAAGTTTCCGAAACTTAATATCCTGGTTCGATTCCAGGCGGGGCCACAAATGAGGGCAGAGAAAGAGAGCGGCGAATGGGTAAAAAATAATCATAGATTATTCGCAAGGATCGATATATGAAACTAAAGGGTAATGATCTGACCCGGTTTTCTTAACCACATAAGTTTTTTCTATTTTCATTGATGGGTCAGCAAGAATGTGGTCTATGCGAAGAAATGGGATCTTACCTGCGTATGTTGAGCCTAATCCAAAGCCGGCTTTTAAATAAGCATCATCCAGTTTGGTTGTGAGTTTACTGTATGCATAAGAAAGGGCAAGGTCATTAAAATCGCCGCAAACAACGACTTTATATGGTGATTTTTCAATTGAGTCCTCAATATCATCGGCCTGCAAGCTGCGTTTTCTGAAAGCTTCGCGAAGCTTAGTAACCCCCATTTTGAAAAGATCGAACCTGAAAGCTGTGAAATCTTTTTGTGAGGTAGGTAATTCATATTCTCTTTCTTTTAGGCTGGCAGATTGCAGGTGAATATTGAACAACCTGAATATACAGCTTTTATATTTTACGTCAACATAATAAGCGCCATTGCTTGTTCGCATAATGCCGTAAGGAATAGGTGTAAAATTGGTAAATGGATAATGTGAAAATATGGCCAGGCCGAATTTATGATCAGGAGGTGCGGATTGAACTATGTACTCTTTGTAATATTTATAACCGTATATTTTGGTAAATGTATCGAAGGCAAGTTTCCGGTTCTTTTCCTGCAAATAATACTCTTCTAAACACAGTATGGCGGGGTTTTCATTTCTAATCACTGATAATATTTTATGAAGGTCACTTGCATTTTCAAACCATTCAAAACCCTCTACATTATAGGTCATTAGTTTCAGGCTGTTTTTGCTTTTAGCTGCAAATGGGTGAAAGGCTAAAACCTTTACCAGGCCCATGAGGCTATATATAAGGAGCAAAGCGGCGATAATAGCCAAAGGTTTATTCTTTGCAACCCAGAATAGAATAAGGCAAAAGATATTCAGCGCAGCGAAATATTTAAAAAACAGGACGATGGCCGATGGTAACCAGTTTACCAGGGGATTAACATATTGCGCGTTGAGGCACACAATAAGCAGTATCCCATTTACAAGGAATATAAAATAAAGTAAGAATTTTAATATGCGGAACAACATCAGTTTTCTTTACTGGCGCGCAGCAGTGTTTCTTTTTCTGGCTGCGAAAGGCTGTCATAGCCGCTTTGGGCTATTTTGTCAAGGATAATATCCACTTCTTCCTGGCTTACCCTGTTTGATTTTGGCGTTCGTTTAGGCGATGGGGCTTCACTGTAATATTTTACCTTCAGGTGTGATTTCTTTTTGAACAGGTTTCTTGTCCAATCCTGTATTTTGGTTATCCAGGCGCCGATATCGGTACCGTTTTTCAGTACCTTGATATAAATGAAACCCATAGCAGCCCCGCCAAGATGGGCGAAATTTCCTCCGGCGTTTCCTCCGGCCAGCCCGATAATGTACAGGAGCATAAACACCAGCCAAATGTATATCAGCCTTACCGGGCCAATAATAACAAGAAATACGGTGTATTCAGGCAAAAGGGTAGTAATCGCTGTTAATATTGCCACGATACTTGCTGATGCCCCATATAGCGTGGAACTGGCTCGGTAAAGTGCGAAAGCCGGTAAAATCTGGTAGCCTGCCATAAAAAGAATTGCGCCTGCCATACCACCAAGAATATAAACAGCCAATAGCTTTTTATCTCCGAGATATTCGCGAAAAATGCGCCCAGAAAACAAAAGCATGATCATATTGAATACCAAATGCCAGGGTGAAGGGGCTTCATGAATGAATTGATAAGTGATAATTGTCCAGGGACGTGTAATGAAAGAAAAAGGCTGAACTGGAAAACTTAACCAATGATAAAGAGCCTCAAAGGGGGCAGAAGTAACACTGAAAAGGCTAAGTATTACATATAGGATAACAAATAGGAGATATATGGCTATATTGATAGCAACAAGATGGTTCAATGTGTTGCCACTGTATAAAACATACCTCTTAAAATCGGCCCAAAGACTGGTGCGCATTTATATCAAATCCTATTGTTAAAACTAATAAACCGTTTTCTTAGTTCGGGTTATCCCTAAATTCAAAAACAGTCAAAATTAAAGCCAAAAAAGGAATTAGGCAAATGCTAAGACAGAATGATAGTTATAAAAGGGAATGTTGTACAATAAAAAGAGATTATATTACATCTCCTTGCCTGCATAGTGTGGCTTCAGTTCATGGGCTTTGCTGCGCCATTCTTCAAATAGTTTGTCTATTTTTTCTTCGGTGAGGTTTTCATAATAATATTCACCTACCTGCATCATAGGGGCGCTGCCACAACTGGCAAGACATTCTACGGGTTTAAGGGTAAACATACCATCGGCGGTAGTTTCGCCTTTCTTTATACCGAGTTTGTTTTCAATATAACTCATCATTTTTTCGGCGCCCATGAGGCAGCAAGGCCCTGTGTGGCAAAACTCAAGCACATATTTGCCCACAGGCTTCATATGGTACATGCTGTAGAAAGTAGCTACTTCGTAAACCTCAATGGGCTGGATTTTCAGTAATGAAGCCACGTAGTCCATCACATCAGCACTCAACCAGCCAAATTCATCCTGGGCCAAGTGCAATATTGGCAATAAGGCTGATTTAGATCTTCCTTCCGGGTAACGGTTTATTATCTCGTTTACTTTCTTTAGCTGCTCTTCTGAAAACTGTACCATTGTTTTAAGTTATGAATTTTGGGTTATGAGTTATGAATTGAAAACCGTACTCTCTTTATTAATTCAAAATTTATAATTTATAATTCAAAATTGCCCCTACGCGTCCAGCTCTCCAGCTATTACATTCATACTGCTCATCGTCAGTATTGCGTCACTTAGCATTCCTCCACGTATCATTTCAGGGTATGCCTGGTAAAATATGAAGCAAGGCCTGCGAAAGTGCAGCCTGTATGGAGTACGGCCACCATCGCTCACAAGATAAAAACCAAGCTCGCCATTGCCGCCTTCTACCGCATGATACACTTCGCCTTTAGGCACATCCAGTTCGGCCATCACTATTTTAAAATGATAGATCAAGGCTTCCATGTTGTTATAGACCTCATCTTTTGGTGGCAAATAAATATCTGGTACATCTGCATGAAAAGGCCCTTCCGGCAAGTTTTCAAAAGCGTTTTTAATGAGTTTATAGCTCTGCCATATTTCTTCGCTGCGAACGCGGAAGCGGTCGTAAGTGTCACCGGTTGTACCAATTGGTATTTCAAAATCAAAATCCTGGTAAGAAGAGTAAGGCGCTGCTACACGAACATCATAATCAACGCCTGCTGCCCGAAGGCATGGGCCGGTAAAGCCATATTCAAGCGCCCTTTCGGCGGTGATCGGGCCTACACCCGTCGTACGGTCTATAAATATACGATTACGGTTGAAAAGTTTTTCAAACTCAATATATACCTTTGGGAAGCGGTCAATAAATTCTTTTATTTTTTTGATGGCAGTGGGTGTAAAATCCCTTTCCATACCGCCTATCCTGCCGATGTTGGTAGTAAGCCTTGACCCACAAACCTCTTCGAATATTTCGTAAATTTTTTCCCTTTCCTGGAATACATATAGGAAGCCTGTAAACGCCCCTGCGTCTACCCCAAGTACGCTATTGCATATCAAATGATCAGTAATGCGGCTCATTTCCATAATGATGATGCGCATATAATCCACGCGCTTTGGTAGGGTAACCCCCAACAGTTTTTCAACAGTCATGTGCCAGCCCATGTTGTTGATGGGTGAGGAGCAATAGTTAAGCCTGTCCGTAATAGGAGTGATCTGGTAAAACGGCCTGTGCTCTGCCAGTTTCTCAAAAGCCCTGTGAATGTACCCAATAGTCGGCTCCGAATCAAGGATACGTTCCCCATCCATTTGCAGCACATTCTGAAACACCCCATGCGTGGCAGGGTGCGTAGGCCCGAGGTTTAAAGTATATAAATCCTCTTCATTATGTTGTAATACTAAACCTTTTTCGTCAGTCATGATTTTAGTTTTTAAAGCCCCTTTAGGGGTTGTGGGTTATCCCCTCCCAAACATTGTATCGTCTTTATCTTCTCTTGTCCCGTCTTCAAGCGGGTATTGTTTCAGCATAGGAAAATAATCCATATCGTCCACATTCAAAATCCTTCTCAAATCAGGGTGGCTTTCAAATTTAATTCCGAAGAAATCATAGGTTTCCCTTTCCATCCAGTTGGCTGATGCCCAAAGTGAGGTAGCCGAACGGATAACAGGTTTATCTGAAGGGAAGAATGCTTTTACCCGCACCTGTACATTTGCCCGGAGGTTGTGAAGCAGGTAAATGACCCCCAGTTCCTCATCTTTATTGAACGGGTAATGGATGCCGCACTCGTCTTTCAGGAAACCAAAACCTAAATCGCTTTCGTCTTTCAGAAATTTAAGGACTTCCAGATTGATTTCAGGTTTTATGACCAGCGTCAGCATCCCGTATGTTTCAAATGCATCCACCAGTCCATCTCCAAACTGGTTTTTAACCCTTTCTGTTATATGTTCGTGTGTAATTGTTTCCATTTATCTTAGCCTCTTTTTCGAGATTTCGTGGTTACTCTATTCCATAGCTTGCCAGCAATTGTTTGTACTCCGGCGAATTCCTTCTGCGGCCAGATTCATTGGCGGCAAGGTCCTGAATACGCATAATGCCTTCAATTACCTGTTCGGGGCGCGGTGGGCAACCCGGAATATAAACATCCACCGGAATAATGCGGTCAATGCCCTGCAAAACACTGTAAGTATCAAATATACCACCACTACAAGCGCATGCGCCCATACTAAGTACCCATTTAGGTTCTGCCATTTGTTCATATACCTGGCGAAGTATCGGGGCCATTTTTTTGGCTATTGTACCCATTACCATCAGCACATCTGCCTGGCGGGGTGAAAAACTCATCCGCTCGGAGCCAAAACGCGCTAAATCGTAATGCGAAGCAGCAGTAGCCATGAATTCTATCCCGCAGCACGAAGTAGCAAATGGCAAAGGCCACAAAGAATTTTTTCGTGCCAGCCCGACTATCTTATCAAGCTGCGTGGCAAAAAATCCTGTTCCTTCCATGCCTTCCGGCGCTTTTACTATCTTTATATCACTCATTTTTTTAAAGTTATTAGGTTATTAAGTTATTGGGTTACTAAGGGTAGTAATCCTATTTAACCTATTTACTCATAACAATCATATTGTCTTTTTCAATTCCTAATTTATAATTCCTAATCATCCTCTTATTCCCATTTAAGCGCTCCCTTTTTCACGACATAGAAGAAACCAAGCAGAAAAAAGCCAAGGAAAATAAGCATGGAGTAGAAACCCTGAATGCCGCCCTGTTCTTTTATAAAATCCCTGAAATTTACAGCCCAGGGGTACATAAATATGACCTCCACATCAAAAAGAACAAACAAAATAGCAGTTAGAAAGTATTTTATAGAAAACGGGAGACGTGCATTTCCCTGCTGCTCAATCCCCGATTCGAAGTTTTCGAGTTTATGTTTTGATTTTACCTTGGGGCCAAGTAAGTGAGTAACTAACAACACTAATACCACAAATCCGCCAGCTACAACAGCCTGAATGAGAATGGGTACATAATTAGAAAATACTTCGTGGTTTTCAGTCATATTATTTCGCTTTGCATTATATTGCAGTGCAAAGTTAGTATAGTTATGCATTATTCAAAGTACGAAGTGTTATTTTCAATACATGAAAATAAATCCACTTAAAGAGCAACAAATCGCTGTAAATCCTTGTTGTTAAAGAAGAGTTAAAAAAATTTATTTTTATAGAAAAACGCAGTTTGGTACTGCTTTTGAATATAAGGTTATTGTAAAGTATAAAAAATTAAAGAAATGAAAAAAATATTAATTGTATTAGCGATTGTTTTCACAGGTCTTCAGGTTAATGCACAACACGGTGGAGCCCACGGTGGTGGTGGCGGTTTTCATGGTGGTGGCGGTGGCGGCTACCACGGAGGGTATGGCGGTGGTTTCCATGGCGGATATGGTGAGCATTTTTATGGTGGACGGGGGTATTATGGTGGATTCTACCATGGCTATTACCCATATTGGGGAGGCTATGGCCTTGGATTAGGGTTAGGTTTGGGCCTTGGTTTAGGGTATCCATATTATGGATATGGTTATGGTTATAATCCATATGACTATGGTTATTCTGAATCCCCTTATGCTCCGGGTTATGCTCCTGATAACCAACCAGGCCCTGAAAATTCTTATGGTGGAGGTTCTGCGCAGCAGCCACCGGCAAACAATAACCCTGCCCCTCCGGTAAAAGTTTACCGGGCTATAAGCGCTGAAGATTTGGACAATGCCCTTGCAAGCCTCAGGCATAAAGATAATGATGAGACTAAAACAATAATAGCCAAGCAGATCATTGATAATAATTACTTTTTTACCTACCAGGTAAAAGAAATTATGGGCCGGTTTAAAGATGATGCAGGCAGGCTGGAAGTAGCTGAATATGCATACAACCGCTGCCTGGACAGGAAAAATTATTATATTTTGAATTCTTCCTTTAAAGACGGGGCTAATGTAGTTGCATTAGATAGTTATATGAAGGCGAATAAATAATAAACAAGAAAATAAAATAAGGTAAACCGCCCTTGTGTTGAAAGACATAAGGGCGGTTTTTTTTATGCATTTCCTAGGTATCTATCCCACCGAAATAAATGAGAATGCCTCTTTTACAAATTTCAACTCGTTCACTACATAATGGTTTTCTGGCAGGCAGGCAATAAATATATCTTTGTTTTGGGTAAGGCCTATAGCCTGCAGGTCAGAAAGTTTTACAAACCCTGTTTTGTAATTAAAAGTTTGGCTTTTATACTCTTCTATTACTTTTTCGAATGGTAGGTCGAGTACACTTACAGAAGCAGGGTAACGGCAATAGATTTTTAGAATATGGTCGCTGGATAGTTGCAGGCCACTTTCCTGGAGAAGTTTTTTGTATTCATAGCGGTAGTTGTAGGTAAGGGCGGAAATATCGGAAAGCACAGCTGAACCGGTAGGGTAGCTGCCCGCACCTTTGCCAGCAAAGAATTGCTTGTCGCTGAATACGCCCTCTACGCACAGGCCATTGTTTTCATCATCAATATTATATAAAATATCATCGGGGGAAATAAATTGCGGTATGACAGTGAGCGCAAGTTTATTCTTATTTTTTACTGCGCGGGCAATGAGCTTAATTTTATAGCCTTTTTCTTTGGCATATTGCAGGTCCTCCTTGCCGATAGACTGTATGCCGTGGCAAAAAATATCCTCCGGCGCTACAACCAAACCGAACGCATGGGCGGTTAACAGGGAAAGTTTGTAACGGGCATCATAGCCAGACACATCAAGGGTTGGGTCACTCTCAGCGAAACCAAGCTCCTGTGCCTGTTTCAATGCCCCGCTATAATCCTGGTTATCCCGATACATTTTCGTTAAGATATAATTGGTAGAGCCATTCACGATTCCTTCGATAGAATTTAAGAGGTCATTGTCATAATATTCTTCAAGGTTGCGTATCACGGGGATACTTGCACAGGCAGCGCCTTCATACAGAAAAGGAACGTTATAAGCGCGCTGCAATTCAAGAAGTTCATTAAAATGTTCAGCTATCATTTTTTTGTTGGCTGAAACCACAGCTTTGCCTTTCTGCATTGCATAACGTGTAATTTCAAAAGCTGCATCCGCTTCATCTATCAGTTCAACAATTACATTGATAGATTCATCGTTGAGAATATCATATTTGTCATAAGTAAAAAACTCATCGGGCAGGCTCCGCTTCTTATTTTTGTCCTTCACGCAGATATTGGCTATTTCAGCTTTTAATCCCCTGGTATGCAGGAGTACATCATACAGCCCCTTCCCGATACAGCCGAACCCAAAGAGGCCTATTTTTAATTTTTGTCTTTCCATTTTTTAATTGCTAAATTGTTATATGGTTAAATTGTTTAAGAAAAAGACTTTCAAAGCCTTAAAGACTTGGGAAATCTGCTCGCAGCTCAATAGCGAGGGGCTTCAGCCCTACGCTTACACAGTTATTTTTGCCTCTTCTCTTACCGCTAATTTCAATGCCGCTTTCAAATCTTCTATCAAATCATCAGGATGCTCTAACCCAACAGATAGACGAATAAGGGAATCGTTCACGCCTGCTGCTTTGCGTACTTCAGCAGGGATGCTTTTGTGGGTCATGTTAGCCGGGTGACATATAAGGCTTTTTACTCCGCCGAGGCTTTCTGCAAGGTGGAATAATTCGGTACGGGTAACTAATTCTTCTGCTGCTGAAAGTGAATCTTCTTTAAGTGTAAATGACACCACGCCACCGAAAAGTTTTTGCTGTTTTATGGCCACTTCATGGTTGTGGTGGCTTGCGAGGCCCGGATAAAACACTTTATCAATTTCAGGCTGAGCAGTCAAAAATTCAGCTATTTTTTGTGCGCTGTGCGATTGCCTTTCTACACGAAGGGTTAGCGTTTCAATACCCCTGATAGTAAGCCATGAATCGAATGGGCCGAGGATGCCACCGCTGGAATTCTGAATAAATTTTAACCTTTCAGCCAGGCTTTGGTCTTTTACAACTACGAGTCCGGCAATCACATCAGAGTGGCCTGCGAGGTATTTGGTAGCGCTGTGAATGATAATATCAGCGCCGATATCTAATGGCTGTTGCAATGCCGGAGAGGCAAAAGTATTATCAACTACCAGCAAGGCATTGTTCTGGTGGGCTACCTTTGCGATCTCCCGTATGTCGGAAATTTTAAGTGTAGGATTCGTAGGAGTTTCCAGCCATACAAAGCGGGTTTTAGGCGTAATGTTTTCAATTACATTTGCTACATCTGATGTATCTGTAAAGGTAATTTTAATGCCCATGCGGGAATAGATTTGGGTAAAAATCCTGTATGTGCCGCCATAAATATCATCTACCGCTACCACTTCATCTCCCTGGCTGAGAAGTTTGATAACAGCATCAATAGCGGCAAGGCCACTAGCGAAAGCGAAGCCTGCTGTACCGTTTTCCAAAACGGCTACAAGGTTTTCAAGAATTTTGCGTGTAGGGTTGTTGGTGCGGGAATAATCAAAACCTTTGTGTACGCCGGGCGTTTCCTGTACAAAGGTAGAAGTCTGATAAATAGGCACTGAAATAGAGCCTGTCAGTTCGTCAATAGGAACTGAATTTAAGATTTTTGTTTCTGAATGCATTTTGTTAAAAATTTTAAAAGTTAAACCAAAACGCAGCCTGCCTTTGAAAGCTAAAAGTATAAATCAAATGAAGCGGGAGAGCAAAAACTCTCCCGATAAGTAGGAGGTTTTCGCATAGTGATATGCAATTTCTCGTTTCTTATCTTTCCCGCTGTTACGCGGGACGGATTTAGCACCTTCGGTCTAAACATATAGTCTAAACGGGGTTGCTAAGGCTTCACAGGGCCTGTCCCTCTGCCTTTCTTGATAAGCTGCAATAAATAATGATCGAATAAACGGTGCAAAGTTAAGCAGGTTTTTTATATTTTGGAAATATAAAATCAAAAAAATTTCTGATGGGTTTTGAGAGAACACTTGAGTTACCTGATGTTTTTATAATAATATACTTAAATTTGGGAAGGAAAATGAGGATCATGAAATTTAAGATAATATTTATAATATTTATTCTGTCCGGGGCTTTAATTACAATTTATGCCTTTAAGAATGATCATAATAAGCCTTTGCAGATAGTTTCAAGCGCTAAATGCCAGGAAATACTTACCAATAAACAGCTAAGTGACTTTACAGGAATTAGTTATTCAGAATATCTTCCAAATGAAACCAGTTGGGATTGCGATTGTGAATATTATACGTCTAAAGGTTATGGTTTCCGAACGGTACAGATACTCGAAACTTCGGACCCGAAGAAGAAAATATGGAACAGCACTAAATCCCTTTATGATTCTGTACAAACTGTAAAAGACCTGGGTGAGGATGCATATTATATTACCCAGGGCCATGTAACTGACAAGGACGAGATAGACCTTCATGTTTATTTCAAAAAACAAACTTTCCTGATGAGCATGCCTGCATACCGCAGTAACGCCGAAGCAAAAGAATTCATGGAAAAAACGATGAAGCATTTTATATATGATATAAGGTACTAAAATGGATGATAGACAAATCTATTTAAATATTGTAACAATACATGCTTGTCGAAAATTATCTTTGTTTCGTCTAAAAAAATATAAAGGGCAATAATTTAGTTGTTGCTTTGCCAGATGATTTTTAAGAAGAGAAAAATGAAATTGTGTTTTGTGGCCGCTGTTTTAAATTATATCTTATCATGAGGGTTCGGCAATTTTTATTAACGCTGGTCATTATTGGCGTTACCATTGTGGTTTCTTCAGCCACAATTGTTACTGGAAAAGTATCTGATGCATCCGGCCAGCCGTTACCGTTTGTTGGGGTGTATATCAAAGGCACTTCGCACGGCACCACTACCAATACTGACGGTATATACAGTATAGATTTGCAGCCAGGTACTTATAGTGTAATTTTCAGGCTTCTTGGCTATAAATCGCAGGAAAAAAGCATAACCGTCAGCGCTGAAAAGATCACTTTGAATATTGCCTTGCAGGAAGAAACCCTGCAAATGCAGGAAGTGAGTGTTTCTGCCAATTCAGAAGACCCAGCTTATGCTATGATACGGCATGCAATAAAAATGCGGAAACACTATCTTGAACAGGTGGATGCTTATTCGTGCGATGTGTATATAAAGGGGCTGGAGCGAATAACAAAGTATCCTAAAAAACTGCTTGGGCATAATTTATCTGATGATGATTTTAACCGCATAGATACCACAGGCATTGTTTACTTATCAGAATCGGTTTCAAAATTCAATTATGAAAAACCAGATCGTGTGCATGAAGAAATGATCTCATCAAAAGTAAGTGGGGATAATAAAGCATTCAGTTATAACCAGGCATCCGATATGCTTTTTAATTTTTATGAGAACATAATGGAAGTGCAGAACCTCAGCGAACGTGGTTTCATTTCGCCTGTTTCTAATAATGCACTCTTTTCATATAACTATAAACTGATAGGCACCTACCAGGAAAATGGAGTTACAGTGGACAAGATTGAGGTTATTCCGAAACGCAAAAACGACCCTGTATTTCGGGGGTATATTTACCTTGAAGAAAGTGGCTGGCGGATATATAGCACGGACCTTTACCTGACAAAAGACGCCCAGATCGATTTTGTAGATACACTGGTGATACAGCAAAATTTTGTGCCGGTAAATAATGATGTATGGATGCCGTTTAACAATAAATTCCTTTTTCACGCAAGCGTTTTTGGGATCAAATACAGCGGGGTATATGTAGGCGTTGATGCTAACTATAATGTTAACCCTAATTTCACTAAACATTTTTTCGGAGGAGAAGAACTAAAAATAAATGATGACGCCAATAAAAAAGATACTGCCTATTGGCACGAAACCCGCCCGGTTCCCCTCACTGCCGAAGAGGTGAATGACTATCGCAGGCGCGACAGTATTATGGCTATCCGCAATTCCAAAAAATACCTGGATTCGGTAGATAAAAAAAATAATAAATTCAATCCCCTTGCTTTTGTTTTAGGGGGCTATTCGTACAGGGATAGGTACACAAAAGAAACATTTAGCATTTCTTCCCTTATAACTGATTTAAACTTCAATACAGTCCAGGGGTTGGTAACGGGGCTGAATTTTTATTATAATAAAGAGATGGAAAAGAACAGGTCTTTCAATATTTCTCCTGATATATTTTACGGGTTCAGCAACCATAGGCTTAATGGCAGACTGTCTGCTTATTATAATTATAAACCTGAAAAATTCAGAAGCTTATCCATTAGCGGCGGAGTGATAACCCAGCAATTCAACAGCAGCCAGCCTATTATACCGATTATTAATACCTTATATACCCTCCTCGCGAAAGAAAACTATATGAAAGTTTATCAGTTGGCCTATCTTAGCGCATACCACAACATGGAGCTGGTAAATGGGATTAATTTTGGAGCAGGGCTAAATTACGAAGACCGGAGCTCTCTGTTGAACACCACCAATTTTACTATTGTAAAAAAGAGCTATGAATATACGTCCAACGACCCACAGCAGGTAGTGCCCGAAGGCCAGCCTTCTTTTACCGAAAACAAGGCATTGATATTTAGGGCTAATCTTAACTTCGTATTTAAGCAAAGGTATTATACCCGGCCGCATGAAAAAATATTGCTCGATAACAAATACCCGGTCCTGAATATTGGGTATAAAAAGGGCATATCAAATGTTTTGGGCTCATCGGTCAATTATGATTATCTGAGCGCCACTTTAACTGGTAAATTCAACCTGAAACTATTAGGCCATTCAAAATGGACAATTACCGCCGGAAAATTTATTAATAATGCCAGTATGTATTTCATGGATTACCATCATTTTAATGGCGACCAAACATTTCTGTCTGTTGTGAGCCAAAACAGTTTTGATTTGCTTCCGTATTATAAATACAGCACGAATGACCAGTTTATAGAGGCCCGGTTTGAACATAATTTCGGGGGACTAATCCTGAATAAATTTCCTTTGATCCGCAAATTGCACCTGAGCGAAATAGCAGGGATAAATTACCTTTCGGCCAATACTATTTCACAATATATTGAGTTATATGCGGGAATTGAGAAATTCAGGATATTCCGCTTGTCCTTCGTTACCGGATTTAGTGAGGGACAAAGGGTAAGTACTGGCTTCAGGCTGGGAATAAACATTTTTGGGAACTAACAACGAAGAATATTATAAATTTATAGCCATGAAGAAATACTGTTTAATTCTAATGTTGATAGCCTCCTGTTTTCAGGCAAGGGCTATAGAATATCCCAGTTTTAGCACTACGCTAAAGAATGGGTTGAAAGTGATAGTGTGTGAAAAGACAGGAAACGATTTCGCGTTTTTCCAGGTAACTTACCGTACCGGCAGCAAAGATGAAAAAGAAGGCATCCGAGGTATGGCGCACATGTTTGAGCACATGATGTTTCGTGGCACAGAGAAATATCCTGGCAATGCTGTTTTTGATAATGTAAGAAAAGTGGGGGGCGATTGCAATGCTTCCACTTCTTTTGACCGCACGGAATATCATGAATACGTACCAGCAAGTGCCCTCGAAAAGATGATGGATATTGAGGCTGACAGGATGAATAACCTTGTCATCACACAAGACATACTTAATACAGAAAGGCAGGTGGTTGGCGAGGAACTGCGCAACGGTTTGAGCAATTGGTATGGCAAAATGAATGCCGACAGGTACAAGCTCCTATACCCGGAAGGCCATCCTTATGAAGTAGATGTCATCGGTTTTCTGGATCAAATAACTGCCTTTACCACGGCGCAGTGCCAGGCTTTTTATGATGCACACTATGCTCCTAATAACGCCTTTGTTGTAGTAGTTGGCAATGTGAAACATGAAGAAGTTTTTGCCCTTGCAGAAAAGTATTTTGGCGTCATTACTAAACACTTAAAACCGGAAGAGAAGAAAGATATACCGGATGTATTTACTTCCAGAGTAAAATTGAATGACCTGGCCCTTGATTTCCCTTTGCAGATATATTCTTATGTTATCCCTTTGCCTGCGGCTACTGATAAAGATTATTTCGCCATTGATATGCTTGGCGATCTCTTGTTTTTTGACGATAATTCAATTCTTAAAAACAGGCTGATAAACAAAGACCACCAGGCCTACGCGATCCAGAACAGTTCTGATAAAACGGCTCTTTATCCGCATTTGGAAGTCATAGATATTATTATGAATGCCCAAATGGGAAATGTGAAAGTAAAAAAGGCTATCCGTGAAGAAATTGATAAAATAGCTTCTGATGGCATTGATCAGCGAATCATTGACAATTTTATAAAAGGTTTAGAAGCCACATACATAATGGATGATTATAGCGCTGAAGGTATTGCCATCGAATTAGGCAATTATGAGTATTATGGGCACGATTATAATTTGGCATACCATGCTATTGATAATTACAAAAAGGTAACTCCGGAGGACCTGAAAAGAGTAGCCGCAACTTATTTTTCAACGGACAGGGTGCAGGTAATAAATGTTAAACCCATAGATTAAAAAAAACCGGTTATCATTTTAAAAAAGATAAAGAAGATGAAAAAGACAATATCCTATATAAGATTCCTGGCGTTTTTTTCCAGCTTTAGCATACTGCTCGTAGCTGTTTCCGCAAAAGCTCAACTTGCTGACTTAAAGCAGGAGAAATACAAACTCAAAAATGGGCTACAGGTTGTTTTTATGGAGTACGGCAACCTGCCGGTTACTTCCTTTCATTTTTACGTAAACACTGGTAAAAAGAATGAGACCCCTGGCATGCAAAATATCTCAGAGTTTACTTCGCAGGCGCTCCTTTTTGGGAATGCCAAATATTCCCATTCTCAAATTGACAGTATCAGCGCCCTTATGGGTTCGAGGGTATCAGCAACTGCTAATGATAATTTCACACAGGTATCAATGGACGTACTGAACAGTGACGTGGATATGGGAATGGATATGTTCGCTGCCATTATTACACAGCCCACCTTCCCGAAAGATGAAATAGACGAGATGATACAGCAAACCAACGACTTCAATAATACCTCAAAAATGGATATTACTGATTTAGGGGCTGTGTACAGCAATTATTTTGTATTCGGTACCGGCAATCCTTTAGGGAGACATTTCTACCCGGCACAGCTAAAAAAAATGGGCGTGGCAGAAATTAAAGAGTTTTACAATTTCAATTTTACCCCCAAAAACACCATTCTTGTGGTGAGTGGAAAACCTGACAAAGAAAAGATGAAACAACTTATCTCAAAATATTTTGACGGCTGGCAGGCAGCTTATGGCGAGGTAAATGGCGTTGATTTTGGTGCGCCGGACATTAGTAAAAAAGAATATGCTTTTGTGAACAGGGACAATGCTGTGCAGGCTGCCCTGAACTGGACGAAAAAAGGTCCATCTGTTGATTCAAAAGATGTATTTGCATTCCAAATTGCGAATAATGCCTTTAATGAAATGATCTTTAACCAGGTAAGAGAAAAGGAAGGGAAAACGTATGGGATAGGAAGCAGGTTTTCTGTCGATGAAAATACTGGCGTATACACAATATCTACGCTTGTACGCAATGAAGTAATGTATGCGACTACACACTCGGTAGACAAAGTATTAACAGATTTCTATACAAATGGTATTACAGAAGAACAATTAAACACAATAAAAGTGATTATTAAAAACCGTTTTTTAGGCGCAGAAACTCCGGATGATATAGTTGGTTATTTTAATCCACTACTGTACCCCGATTTTGAAAAACGGAAGGCGGCATTGCAGGCTATTGATAATATAACTCTTGAGCAGGTCAACAAAGCCGTAAAAAAGTACTTTACACCAGACAGCTATAAACTTGTGATAGCGGGAAATGAAACAGAACTGGCCCCACAACTCGCCAATATTAAATCATTGATAAAAATACCTTTGAAGGCAATAGAGGCGGATAATTAGAAAATTGATCAATCGTAATTGATCTCAGCGCTGTCGCCAAGGTTCAAACTTTGGCTCAGGCCGTGCAGGGAGGCTTCATTGCCTATGAGCGAATCATGAAGAACTGCATTGTGTATTTGTGCCTCCGGGCCGATAATCGACTCACGGATGATCGAGTTTTCAATATGGGTTTTAGGACCAATACTTACATTAGGGCCAAGAATGGAATTACGTATTTCGCAGGTGTCGGATATATTGACAGGTGGGATAATGATCGTATTATGAAATTTGTTCTCTGAATTTGTAGTCAGTTCTGGCTTTTTCAAAAGGATCGCATTGGTTTCAAGCAACGCATCTTTTTTACCACAATCGAACCAGTTAGCCACATTATAGCTTATAAATTTAGTGCCTTGCTTTTCTATCATATACATCAGGGCATCTGTAAGCTGGAATTCATTTTTGGTACGTACGTTATTCTCGATATTATATTTTATGGCTTCAAATAGTTTCGCCACTTCTTTTATTTTATAAATACCAACAAGCGCCAGATTGGAAAGCGGGATGCTTGGCTTTTCTACCAATTTTTTAATAAAACCATCTGCATCAATCTCTACTACGCCAAAACGGCGCGGGTCTTCTACACTTTTTGTGCCAAGGGCAGAGTGAGGAGTGTGAAGAAAATCAAGCATATTCATATCAAATATGGTGTCGCCAAGGGCAATGATGATTTCATCTTCGCCTTCAATATGCTCGCGCCCCATCCATAGTGCATGGGCTATACCTTCACGTACAGATTGTACCACAAAAGTTGATTTGATGGTGTTTTTATAATGCTCATTCACATAATCCTGTATCTTTTCGCCAAGATAGCCAATAATAAATACAAAATCAGTAAATCCTGCTTCTTTCAGGGAATCTACAATGTGGGCCAAAATAGGCTTGCCGGCAACTGGGATAAGCGCTTTCGGCTGGGTGTGGGTATGCGGTCTCAGGCGGGAACCTATACCGGCAACTGGGATAACTGCTTTCATTTTATTTTTTTTACTAAAAACGGCACAAAGATAATGAATAGTAAAGAGTAGAAAGCCGAGGATTACAAAAATTGAAGAACTTAGGCATCGGTTATTGTTTATCAGCGGTTTCATACATGCCAGTAGAAAGCAATACAAGTGTGCACGCTTCTGTTGCTTCTATCCCGTTTTTTCTCGCAATAGCTTCAAATTCCGGGTTCTCAGCGCCGGGGTTGAATATAACTCGTTTGGGGTGCAGGCTAAGTATATAATTATACATTTCTTTCTGGTGCATAGGGTTTAAATAAAGGGTTACTGTATGCACGTCCTTTATGTCAGGCATGTCGGTATGTATTTTAATGCCGTCGATCTCGCCTTTCTTTTTGCCCACCGGCACTACCTCATGGCCGAACTTCAAAAGCCTTTTTACTGCCAGGTAGGCATATCTTTCAGGGTTGGTAGTTGCGCCTAATACAACGGTTTTCATTTTGTAATTTAACCTAACTACATAAAAAAAGGAGAAAATGTTCAATATGCCATCTGTCATTTTTGAATTAATATGTCCTTTAATTCCTCTGCTGAATGTTTTATCTTTGCATTCAAATGTCAAAACAAAACGCCCCACCATTTATTGAACCCTGGATAGACCCAACCGGTTGGAATATTGAAGATTTTGCCAATATTGAAACTCCTTGCTACGTGGTAAGCGAAAACAGGTTGGAACAAAACCTTAAGATTCTTCAATATGTGCAGGAGACATCCGGATGCAGGATATTAGCGGCTTTAAAGAGCTTCTCCATGTTTAGCGTCTTCCCGCTTATGAAGCAATATCTTGCAGGCGCAGAAGCAAGTTCAGTATTTGAAGCAAGACTGGGCGCTACCGAATTTGGCGGCGAGGTGCATACTTTCTCACCGTCCTATACAGAAGACAATATCCATGATTATATCCAGTATTCCGACCACCTGGTTTTCAATTCCTTTTCCCAGTGGAACCGGTTTAAAGAAACGATAAGAAACTCGCCTAAGAAAGTATCCTGTGGTATCCGCGTGAATCCGGAACATTGCGAAACCGAAACCCCTATGTACGACCCCTGTGGGCCAAATTCCCATTTCGGTATAACACTTGCAAATTTTGAGCCCCAAAATCTTGTAGGTATCGAAGGTATTCATTTTCATAACCTTTGTGAACTGAATGCTGATTCGCTGCAACGGACCCTGAAGGTTGTTGAAGAGAAGTTTGGCGCTTATTTCGCACAAATGAAATGGATAAACTTCGGTGGTGGCCACCATATCACCCGTCGGGATTATGATATTGATCTGCTTTGCAATATCATTATAGATTTTAAAAAGCGTTATCCTCATTTGCAGGAATATCTTGAACCGGGAGAGGCTGTTGCTCTCAATGCCGGGGTGTTGGTGGCAAGCGTAGTTGATGTTTTGAAGAACGGTATGGACATTGCCGTTTTGGATGTTTCAGCCACTACGCACATGCCTGATGTTTTGGAAATGCCCTATCTGCCAACTATTTTGGGTACAGGCCATGAGCCAGATAAGTACATATACCGCCTCGTGGGGCCCACCTGCCTGACCGGGGATGTGATTGGAAACTATTCATTTCCAGCACCTTTAACCATTGGTCAAAAGCTTGTCTTTCTGAATATGGCCGTTTATACCATGGTAAAAAACAATACCTTCAACGGGGTGAACCTGCCTTCTATTGCTATAATGAGCAAAGATGGCAACATAAAAACCATCCGTGAGTTTGGCTACGAAGATTTTAAGATGAGGCTATCTTAAAGGTGAACAGATTGCGGCTTTCGCCGCAATCATCAATTCAAACCCTAGGGTTTCTTTTCCTTCGCTTTCTCATTCTCTATTCTTTGTAGCTTTTCAAAGAAATCATAGAGCTGGTCAACGTCAAGTTTCTTGGCAATTATCTTTTTGTCGCTGTCGAGGATATACATGGTAGGCGTTTCATATACATCATAAGTTTTGTCAAAATTGTAATAGGTGTGTGAATCCCATACATTTATCCAGTCGCCAAGCTGATGCTCATTGACGTACTTTTTCCAGCCTTTTATGTCCTCCACTTTGTGCTGTACGGTAGGAGCGTATATTTCAAGATCGAAAGTATCTTTATAGGTTTCGTAAAATTTATGCAGCAGCGGAGTAGCATGCATGCAGTGGCTGCACGTGGCATCCCAGAAATACAGTATAACATACTTCTTGTCAACGCTGTACAGGTTTATGAGTTTGTTTGTGGTATCGTATAGATATAATTCAGGCGCTTTTTTACCGATAAGCAGGCGGCTCACTATGCTGTCGCGCTTGCGCATGCTGGCTATGTCTATATCCGATGCCCATTTTGCCTGCCCTGTAAAATAGTATTTTTCAATAAGATGCGATGATACGGCATCCATGCCCATATATTTCGATTCTTCGTAATAGTCCACCAGCCAGGACAATGTATATTTGAATGTTTCATCATTCACTTTGGTCCTTTCCACCAGGTTATCAACATCTGTTGTAATGGAATCAACCTCAGGTACTATCAGGTTTTTTAAATAGTACTCAAGTTTGCCGGTATAAAAAGGCGTCCTTATCATCCTGTCGTCCGAAAAGTCAATATTATCAAAATAATGTATCTTAAAATAGCGGTACGGGAATGTAGAATCCTTCTTGCCATCAGGCAGCAAAGGCGTTGGTGGCACCAGTGGTTCTTCCAGGGCTTTAAGCAGCTTTACGGCAAACGTACCCGGGTATTTGGCTATAAATTCCTTACGGAAGGCCACAACCTGTTTATTGATGGTATCAAGCTGGGTCTTGAGCGCCTTTACGCTATCAGCGTTTTTCCTCTTTGCTAGTATTTTACTTATTGAGTCAGCTTTTTTGCCTGCGCGCGTGGTATATTTACGGAATTCATAGAAAATGGTATTCTCTTTCGAGCCTTTCACCTTCATGTCCAGTTCCAGGCTTGCCGTATCGGTAGAGAGAGAAAAGGATTGCTCGGTCACCAGAAATTCAAAATAGCTTTTAGGCATCAGGCAAATGTAAACCCCTTCCGGCAATGCTTTCTTTCCTTTAAACTCCAGTACGCCATTCTTATCGGCTTTGGCAGTATCCTGCGCTACAAAGCGGTTTTTGCCAAAATAATAACCAATACGGGCAGATGAATCTTTCGGAAACCCCTTGATAGTGATTTGAATAGAATGCCCCTTGCCATCTTTGCCCCCGGCAAAAAGCAACAGGGGGAACACGAGCAGAAAGGCAGTGAATATTTTTTTCATATTTATGCTTTGCTTTTTTTAAATATCATGCAAAAATAGAAATACTGCATGATATTTCAATAACCCAAAAAGATAGTGGCTTTAAAAATCTTACTTGCACAATCCCAAAAACGCCCTTTGCTGCAAATTGGCCCCTAATACATAAATTTAAAAACATAAGTATTTGATTACAAATAACTTGATTAGCGCCCCCCTCTAAAATAGAGAGAAAATAGAGGGAATGGGCTTGTTTTAAAATTTAACATCCTCATAAACAATTAGTTGCGAATTTTCCCATGCAAATAAATAGAGGGAAAATAAGATTATTAGGGGCCAGTTTGCTCAAAACAGCGTTTTTCCAGACTACAATAGTTTCGATTGCGGAAGAATTCAAACTATTGTAGTCTATTCGCTCCCTTAACATTAAATAAACCCGCTACCATCAGCGGCACGGGAACTATCTCCCGCACCTCGAATATACAAAATATTTTTCACATCTCCAAACACACGTAGAAAATACCCTAAAAGTAGTGATATTTTTATAATAAGAAATTCCCACCTTTGAAAAATTCAATTATTTCTTATATTTGAAATAAATCAAAAAGATAATACATTGAAAACATTACTCAAAATATTCCCATTTTTTTCTCCCTCTCCTTTGGAGAGGGCAGGGGTGAGGTTCGTTCTCGCTCTCCTTTTCGCTCTCGCTCTTTCCCCTGCCCATGCCCAAACCACCTCCTCCCTCCTTTGGGCTACCTATTTTGGGGGTGATTCAGAAACCGTAGATGGTGGTATAGTTACAGATGATTCCGGTAATATATATATGGCTGGCTATACTTACAGCGATTCTGGTATTGCCACCTCTGGAGCTTATCAGACTTCTAATGGTGGGTACACTGATGTTTATTTAGCCAAATTCACTTCTTCCGGCAAGTTACTTTGGTCTACATATTTTTGTGGCAGTGGTTATAATTATGGGGGAGCTGTAGCAATTGATAAATTAGGGAATGTATATATTGACGGAAATACAGAAAGCCCTTCTGGAGTGGCTACTTCCGGTGCTTATAAGACCTCGCCTGGCGCTATTTTTTTAGCTAAATTCACTTCTTCCGGCCATTTGTTATGGGCTACTTATTATGGGGATAGTGATGATGACGAAAGTGGCGCTATAATCACAGACAGTTCCGGCAATGTATATATGGCAGGGCAAACATATAGCGATTCGGGTATTGCCACCTCCAGTGCTCACCAAACCTCTAATGCGGGTAATGGAGACTGCTTTTTAGCAAAATTTAGCCCTTCCGGCAGTCTGCTATGGGGTACTTATTTTGGAGGAAAAAAGAATGACGCCGCGGATGCATTGGTTATTGATAAAACTGGCAATTTATATATGTCAGGATATACACAAAGCGATTCCGGCATTGCCACTTCAGGTGCATACCTGACTGCATTTAGAGAGGGTTTTCTTGCAAAATTTAACCTTTCCGGCACATTGCTTTGGGCTACCTATTATGGAGGGGTAGGCGATGGAATAGCATGCGACAACACTGGCAATATATATATTTCGGGTACTACGCAAAGCACCGTAGGTATCGCCACTTCCGGTGCTTACCAGACTTCATTTGGGGGAATGCCCTTCTATGGCGATGCTTTTCTGGCTAAATTTAGCCCTTCTGATAGCCTCCTTTGGGCTACCTACTTTGGAATCAATAATCAGGCGGGAAATGTAGTAACTGACAGGTCCGGCAATGTGTATATCGGAGGCTTTACAGGCAATAATTCCATGATTACAACTTCCGGTGCTTATCAATCGTATAACGCGGGGGGATATGATGCCTTTTTGGTACAATTCAGCCCTAAAGATAGCCTGCTTGCTTCTACTTATTTTGGAGGATATTTTTCAGATTTTGGCAATGAAATAGCTATTGATAAATCCGGCAATATATATATTGACGGTAATACATACAGCTATAATGGTATAGCCACATCGGGGGCGTATCAAGTTTCTCTTGTAGGGAGTGATGATGCCTTTATAGCAAAATTTCATATTTACGATGATTATGATGATGTGGGCTTATCTTCAATCATCAGCCCAAAAGGAAGTTTTTGCACTGATTCTATGCCTGTAAAAGTGCAGTTAAAAAACTATGGACCGGACACCATGAAATCTGTAAAAATAAACTGGGAAATAAATTCCAGGCCTCAAACTATTTATATATGGACGGGGAGCCTTTTAAGTGGAAATTCAGACGATATAGTTCTTGAAGGATATAATTTTAAACCCGGTATTGATACTATCAAAGCATGGACAGTACCCATCGGGTTTTTCGATACCGTACCAGGCAATGATACAGCAAGGATCATTGATACAGTCAATGCTTTACCTGATGCTCTATTTAATCATACAGTGGCAGGCGACACTGTTAAATTCAGCCCTATAAATAATTCTTATTCAAAATATTCGTGGTCTTTCGGCGATGGGAATACTTCTGACAGCGTGAGCCCATCCCATGTTTATGCTGGCAACGGTACATACACCGTATCTCTTACTATAACAGATAAAAACGGCTGCACTGCCACGTACAAAACCACCGATACGGTAAATTATACAGGCATACCGGTTTTAAACGGGCAAGGTATAGAATTAAAAATCTCTCCCAACCCCTTCAGTTCAAATTTTAATATCGGATATAACTTATTGTCCAACAGCCATACAACAGCAACCATTTATGATATGACGGGAAAAGAAGTGGCCGTTCTGTTAGATGAGAACCAGACGGCAGGGAATTACAGATATTCTTTGCAGACGGAGAATTACAGGCCAGGTATCTACCTGCTTAAAATAGAAATTGATAATGAGGTGATAACCCAAAAAATAGTCAAAATAAATTAACCAATAAACCCTGAACAAATGAAAAAAGGAATAAACGAAACTACCAAAGCTCTGGTCGCCTTTTCAGTATTTTTGCTAATTTGCTTTTCAGGCTACAGCCAATGTACAACAAATATTAGCGTATCTGTAAACCCGAGCGGTGATGGCATTACATGGGATACTGTTGGGCCGTCGGGAACAACTATTTGTAACCAAAATATTAAACTGACGGCCAAACATTCCAGCGGTTGCGCCTATTCCTATTATCATTGGACATGGTCTACAGCTCATACATCTGGTGACCTTGGTTGCATATCAGGAGATTCAATTACAATTACTCCCGACATGGCAAGCAGCACAAGTACGAATCCGATGGTAACGATTACTTACACTGTAGAATATTCAAATGTTAGTGATTGTTCTGCCTATGGACATCCTACTCCTTATGTATTAAAAGTATATCCTACCGACAGTCCTTCTCTTTATACTGCCGAACTTCCTCAATGTCCTGGTGTGGAAGTCGATATATACAACAATACACCTAAAGCAGGTGGTACTTATTCATGGACAAGCAAACCCGCAGGGTTTAGTTCTTCTGATTCGGCAGGTATTGTTGTTTACCCATTGAAGAATACAACTTATTACCTGACCGAAACAACAAGTCATTGCCATAACACTGATTCCCTATTTGTAGCAGTAAACCCTCGCCCTGTAGCAACAGCAGGCACCAATGCGTATATCTGTCTCCAAAGTTGCAGTGTGTGCACCGATAAAAGTGCGATAATCGGGACAAATAGCGACACAGCGGGGAATACCTATGCATGGTCTGTACACAGGTCAGGGTCTCCCGTTTACATCACTGACAGTCGTATATCTGTAACACCTACCGTTATTACCACCTATTATTTAACAACAACAACAAAAACAACGGGCTGCACAAATTCCGATTCTGTCGTTATTACCATAGGTACGAACGATACCCTCATAGGCGACTCTGAGACTATGGGTTGGTACGGCCACAGGCACGACTGCCACAATACTGCGTATGATATTGTAATTACGGGTGACAGTTCAATATGAAATAAAACAATTATATTACACTATTTAAAATAAAATACATGAAAAATATACTTAAAATAACATTGTTTTTAATCCTATCATTTATAGGTGGTAAAGGGTTTTCTCAAACCACCCCCTCCCTCTTATGGGCTACCTATTTTGGAGGTGATTCATCAACTGGAGGACTTGGTATTGTTACTGATGATTCCGGCAATGTGTATATGACAGGATTGACATATAGTGCTGGTTTAGCCACTTCCGGCGTTTATAAGACTTTATGCGATAGTATAAATGGGGATGCTTTTTTAGCTAAATTTAGTCCTTCCGGTAGCTTGATTTGGTGTACTTACTATGGAGGGTTTTATTATGATTATGGTGCTGCGGTAGCGATTGATAAATTGGGAAATATCTATATGGCAGGGGTTACATATAGCTCTTCCGGCATTGCTACATCAGGGGCTTACCAGACAGTAGGCAACACTGTAAATGGAGAAGGCTTTATTGCTAAATTCAGCTATTCAGGTAGCCTGATTTGGGCCACGTATTATGGGGGAAGCGGTGGGGATTGCAATAGCATAGTTGCAGATACCTCCGGTGATATTTATTTAGGAGGCAATACGAGCAGTGATTCCGGCATTGCCACTTCCGGGGCTCATCAAACTTCTTATGCGGGTGATGGCGATGTTTTTCTTGCTAAGTTCAGTTCTTCAGGTAGCCTGATTTGGGCCACATATTATGGGGGAAGTGGTGGCGATGATGGTGGCGTCGGGGCTATTGATAAATCCGGAAATATATATCTGATGGGATTTACAAATAGTGATTCCGGCATTGCTACTTCCGGCACTTACCAATCTTATTATAAAGGTACAAGTGGTGATAATACTTTTCTTGCCAAGTTCAGCCCTTCCGGTAGCTTGTTTTGGGGCACGTATTATGGAGAAAAAAGCATTGGCAGCTACATGGCAAATGATATTTTCGGCAATTTATACGTTACAGGAACTACTAATGCCACAACTGGCATTGCTACCTCAGGCGCTTATCAGACTATAGGCGATAGCATAAACAGTGATGCCTTTTTAGCTAAGTTCAGCTCTTCGGGTAGCTTGCTTTGGGCTACCTATTACGGGGGAAGTGGTGTTGAGGAGAGTGAGTTTGTTGCTACCGATAAATACGGAAATGCTTATATATCAGGTATTACAAATAGCACATCAGGTATTGCCACTTCCGGCGCTTATCAGTCTTCTTACGCAGGGTTTAATCATAGTTATGATACTTATTTAGCTGAATTTAGCCTGGCGGGCAACCTGCTTTCAGCTACTTATTATGGTGGATATGAAGATAACTATGGGGGCACTATAGCAACCGATACATTCGGTAATATTTATGATGCCGGATTAACCTATAGCCCATCTGGCATTGCTACCTCCGGAGCTTATCAGAGTATATACAATAATAGCGGAGAAGGCTTTTTAGCCAAATTCAGTTTTTCAACCCTGACAGGTGTTGAACAAATCAATACACAATCAGCGAATATTGATATTTACCCTAATCCTTTTTCAGCACAGGCAACTATTAGTTACCAATTATCTAATACTGCCAATGTCCGGATAGAAATATTGAATTTGGAAGGAGAAACAATGTCCGTTTTAATAGATGAAAACCAAGAGATGGGCAATTATACAAAAACATTAATGGCGGATAACCTTGCTTCCGGCCTGTATATAGTAAGGATGGTCTCAGATAATCAGGTAATAACAAAGAAAATCATAAAATTATAAAACATATAACAATGAAAAAACCAACCTTTAAACCATGTATGAAGTTTTTGTTTGCCTTCATTGCTTATCTTGCCATATATCAAACAGGATTTGGGCAATGCGGCGTTACAGTAATTGATAATAATCCAGGCAGCCCTACTTACAATAATGTTATCGGCAGTTCGCCTGCAATGGGCCCTTTTTGCACAGTCCGTTTGCTGAAATTCGAATCCGGAACCGATATATCTTCTGGTATAACAAGCGGTTCTACTAAATATTCGTGGACGTCTTCCCCCGTTGGTTTTAAATCTAGTTCCAGATTTCCAACTGTAAGCCCTACAATAACCACAACTTACTATCTTGCTGAAAAGGATTCTATTGATACTTTTTTGAATTGCAGTACAAATATAGTCATTGAAGTATTTCCTCCTGCACAGGCAGGTTCCGGGCAGCTTATGTGCCCGCCTGCCTGCGATACCTGCATTAAAGACAGTGCTATCATCGGTGGCATTACACCGCAGGTTTTCGATACTTTCAGCACATATATCTGGTCTAAACATAGGAAGCACAGGAGCCTGAAAGACAGCGTTCCGTTTTTTAATGAAAGATACGAGCAAGAAACTGTAAGCCCTTCTGTTACTACCACGTATTATTTGGAAAAAATAAACAGCTATTGCAATGATACTACTTACGATACAGTAGTTGTTACCGTAGGTATAGTAACAGCAACAGCAGGCACAGCCCCGGGCGGTACAAAGGATGGATGGTATGCGCGGCCGCTTGATTGCAGCACACCACCCACTTACGACATAGAGATATGGGGCGATAGCACTACGTATGGTCGATATTCTATCACCGATAGTATTAATCAAAATCACTTTAGCCATAATTTCAATAAACACTATTTTTATATAAATTGTGGCAATTCAAGTAAAAGAAAAATATTTTATGATACGAGTAATGCTATTATTGGTACCATTCATAGCATAACAATCGATAGCGGTACAAACACAAAACTGTCCTGGGTTCCCAATACCAACGCCAACCTCCAAATATACTCGGCATGGCGTACCCCTACTATTGTTACCTTAGCAGGCGTAACTAACCTCTCTTTAACTGCAAACGCCCCCTATCAATTAGGGCTATATGATTCATCGCCCCGCGTTCCTACGATCATTATTTCGCCCCCTGCCTATAACAACACCTTTAACCAAATAGAAATAAATGGCTACGCGGTGCCTGTTAAAGATGCCGCAAGTCATTTCAGTTATATAGCAGCGGAAATGAATGGCGCTTTCAGTTTTAAGCCAGACAGTACGAACGGTCAGCTTATCATTGAGGAAGGCTGCGAATTATTCCTGAATGGAAGCAATAGTAAGGGTTTTGGCTGCACACTTCAATCCACTAATAAATATAAAGGATGGGGAGGCATAAAAATTGACGGGAGCCAGTATTGGTTTGCTGGGCCTCTCGCCAGCCAGGTCATCAATAATTCATGGCCCTATGCCCCTCTTGCGGATAGTGTTGATGGGCCCGGCTATCGTGGCCAGGGCATTGGTGCGCTTTATGCTAAGAATGCAAAAATAATTAACGCCGATTCCTGCACTTCCGGCTATGGCATAAACGTTGGTTACCAATATACTAATTCAGCAGATAACCAGGGTTCCGCCGTTTTCATAGCCGAAGGCACTACTTTTGTTAACAGTAGCATTAACTTTTGGGGGCCGGATAGTTCATTATGGGTGGACAGGGGCAAAACCCATAAAATAACAGATACAGGACGAAACCAAAATGTCAGCTATTTCAAAAATGATTCTTTTGTCAATTCGACAGTTACCCTCAATAATATCAATTTTGCGATAAATTCACAGCCTACTTTTCAGGGCTGTACTTTCACCGGAAAAAATTCAGCAAAAGGCGCACTTGGCAACCTTTACAGCTATTTTTCTACATTCTCAGCGTACAACAACACTTTCATTAAGTGCGATACAGGCATGTACATTCTCGGCGGCATCTTTCAACAGGATATTGAAGAAAACAACTTCAATTGCGTGAATATTGGCCTTCGGGCCATATCGACAAAAAATTTATTCGCTTTTCAAAATAACTTTATCATTAAAGGCGCTGGTACAGATACTTCCTATGGCCTCCGGATGGAAAATTGTCCCTATCTCTATGCCTTCAATAATAATTTTATTGGCGCGGGTGGCAATTCTGTTGGCCTGTTAGCCTATAAAAACTCTGGTGCGTCACTTATCAGGTACAATTATTTTACAAGCCTCTATATCGGGGCTATGAACCTGGCGCTCAATCCTAAAATCCAATATCATTGCAATATCTTCAGCAAAAACACCAAAACCATTTCCTGATTTTTTCTTTGGGCGTGTCCCTGCGGGCCGGGCTATCCGCTTGTAGTCCTCGCTGCGCTCCGGGCTACCGCTTCTATCCCTCACGCGGTGCGGTACGGATACTGGCATTTGTCCGCTTGCGGGAAGTTTTTTAAGCCAAAAATCTTACTTGCACAATCCCAAAAACGCCCTTTGCTGCAAATTGGCCTCTAATACATAAATTTAAAAACATAAGTATTTGATTACAAATAACTTGATTAGCGTCCCCCTCTAAAATAGAGAGAAAATAGAGGGAATGGGCTTGTTTTAAAATTTAACATCCTCATAAATAATTAGTTGCGAATTTTCACA
>Ga0206827_1047_pt1 | contig 29466 bp, 29 predicted proteins | sample Alteio_BWOrgCont_77_FD_152852 | JGI IMG/M metagenome (GOLD analysis project Ga0206827, IMG submission 152852) | Enriched cells from forest soil in Barre Woods Harvard Forest LTER site, Petersham, Massachusetts, United States -... | ecosystem: Environmental > Terrestrial > Soil > Temperate forest >...
ATGGAAGATACAATAGGGATTTAAGAACGTAGAAAGTATAGCTTAAGGGCAAAATTTGTAGTATAGTGGGGGGGAAATTACGGTTTAAGGCTGTATTATGATGGCTCACCCTAGATATTTAGATATAACGAATGACGTGGCCTTCAAGAAGGTTTTCAAGCACAAGGAAATACTAAAAGACTTTTTAAATACTGTTTTGCGCCGCCCCAAGGGCTTGAGAATAATAGCTCTGGAGTTTATATCCAGCGAAGAAATACCCGATCTTGGTCAGGGCAGACGTAGCTCGTTTGACTTGAAGTGCACAGATGAAAGTGGCAAGGTCTATGTGGTAGAGATGCAAAACCGCAGAGAACCACATTTTTTGAAAAGAGTGCAGTACTATGGTTCGCATGCCTATGTTTCCCAATTACAAGTTGGCAATTGGCATAAAGACCTGATGCCCGTTATAGTTATAGCCATTACCAAATCTAACTATTTCCCCCATGATGTGAATTGCATTAGCTATCACCGAACTCGAGAAGACGAGACCAACCAGCAGCATTTATACGAGCTGACCTATGTGTTCATCGAATTAAAGAAGTTTACCAAGAAAAAAGAAGAACTGAAGAACTTAGAGGACTACTGGTTGTATTTTCTGGCGAAGTCACAAAAAGATAAAGCGCCACCAAAGGAAATAAAGGATAAGATGATCTTGCAAGCCTATAATACCCTGGAACAGTTCAACTGGACTGAGGCTGAGTACGATGCATATATTAGAGCCAGACTCGTTGCTGAAGCTGATATATTGACTTTGGAGAAGTCCTATGAAGATGGTGAAAAAAAAGGGTTAGAAAAAGGTAGAGCGGAAGGTATTGAAATAGTAGCTAAAAACATGTTGTCCCAAGGCCTTGATATTAAAGTGATTGCAAAGTCTACCGGTATAACTATAGAACAAATATCTGACTTAAAAAAAGAAATGCAAAACAATAAAGCTCAAACTGCCTGAGAAATACTTATAAACTCTTACTTGATAAAAGCTATGATATTGCTGTATTTTCAGAAGCAGCGTCTTTTCAATGATTTATAATGTTTGAATTTTTAATCAATACTCTCAGGCTAATTAAGCTTGCGGCCATTTGCGTTTATTTTGGCATCCCCTATCGTTTTCTCAAACTGGCGTTTGTGAAGCATTTTTCCACTTCTAAACCCAGTAAAATCAATGCTGAAAGACGGCTTAGCCAAGCTATAGTTCGGGCTTTACAGTACTCAGGCCCCAGCTTTATTAAGCTCGGTCAGATATTATCTACACGACCTGACCTGACAGGAGATATCTTTTCAGAAGAGCTTTCCAAGCTACAAGACAGGCTGCCACCATTTTCTTTTAAAGAGGTGAAGAAGAGTATTGAAACCGAACTGCAGGGAACTCTGAAGCAGAATTTTAAGGATATATCACCTGCGCCTATAGCTGCTGCTTCCATCGCGCAGGTGCATAAAGCAGTCACTCTGGAAGGCGATATGGTAGCGATAAAGGTTTTGCGCCCGAATATCGAGCGTAAATTTGCCAAAGATCTGAAGCTGTTTAGTTTTATCACAGATATTATCTCAGTGTTTTTCAGAAGCACATCAAGGCTGAAGCCACAGGAGGTTATAAAAACCCTGGCTGACACCATTAAATTTGAATTAGACTTGCGCTTTGAGGGAGCATCAGCCGATACAATCCGGGAGAATTGCAAGGAAGATAGCAACATACGCATTCCCAAGATCTACTGGCAATACACAGGAAAACGGGTTCTGACAATGGAGTGGGTGGACGGCATTGCCATACATGATCGGGACAAGCTGATAGAAGCCGGACACGACCTGCATGAAATAGCCAAAAGGCTGGCTGTAACTTTCTTCAATCAAGCCTACCGCGATGGATTTTTTCACGCTGATCTCCACCCAGGCAATATCTTTGTCGATGCTGATGGCAACATCGCCTTGGTTGATTTTGGCATTATTGGAATTCTCGATCACTCTGACCGCCTCTATATTGCAGAGATCCTCTATGGTTTTATCACCAGGGACTATCAGCGGGTGTCAGATATTCATTTCTCTGCAGGCTATGTGCCTTTAACTCAGGATAGAATATTGTTCGCACTTGCGCTTCGGAGCATAGGTGAACCCATAGTCGGCCTGCCGGTACACCGCATTTCAATTGGGCGATTGCTGAAACAGTTATTTGAAGTCTCTAAAACTTTCGAGATGGAAACCCAGACCCAGCTGCTTTTGCTGCAAAAAACCATGGTGACCATTGAGGGTGTTGGCATGAGCATCTATCCTGAAGTCAATATGTGGAAGCTTGCCGAACCCTGGATTAAGGTATGGGCGGGTGATAACTTTGGCATTAAAGGCAAGTTCAAAAATTTCAGTGAGAAGATTAAACTTACCGCCAAGGAATTGCCGCACGCTTTTATGCGCATCGATAATATTATCGCGAGGATGGAGACGGCTTTAGCCGACAATAAACTCAAGGTAGATACAGAAACTTACAATATACCTGCTAACACAAAGTCCACCCCTCTTCGCTTTATTGCGTTTGGTATAGGTGTAGGAGCCATAGCCGCATTGTTCATTTTACGCTGGGTGTTATAGATTTTTAAAATTTAATATATTAACATTTGCGTACTTGCTTTTTTAGTGTGACACTAAGAAACTCAGAATCTAAGATTATGTCCGCAGCACGTCATAAAAACCCAAAGGGTCGACGTGGCAACGTCATCCCGAGGAGCGAAGCGACGTGGGGACCCAGTTGAGAGGCTGGTGTGAAAAATTTAAATATTGTATAAACCTCACAACTGGGTTGCTTCACCCCACTAAAGGGGGTTCGCAATGACAGTGATTTGGCTCTATTTTGCGTAAATTGTGACGGTAGCATGGAGATCTTTCCATACTAACTATAATCTCTAATTAACATCCCCATATGACTCAATCTATCTGCACTGTAGCCAGGCAGTGGCTGGGCACGCCGTTTCATCGCCATGGCCGTTCAAAACAAGTTGGTTGCGACTGCCTAGGCCTGATTATGGGAGTAGCGGCTGAACTCGACTTAAAAACCCGTTACGGCCAACCCCTAGTTGATCTCGACCGCAACAACTATCATTTAATCCACGATGGCACCATTTTGCTGCAAGAGCTCAACTATCACCTTAACTCCTGTCAACAGCCAGATGTCGGACAACTAGCCCTATTCAGCTTTGACAATAACCCTCAACATCTGGCTATCATAGTTGACTACCCGCAGGCAGGAGAGCTCGCCATCATTCACGCTCACATGGGTGCAAGAAAAGTGGTGGAGCACAGGCTTGACCATGAGCTGCACAAAACCCTCGTTAGTACTTATGAATTTGGCTAAATTAACCTTTAATTAATATCTAAATGGTAACCTTAAAATATCAACGAATTAGGGAACGATATGAAAGGTTCACCATCATGGTTATTAGAAAATGTTTTTAGAGATGAGGCGGTTACCGAGATTTTAGCATATCATAAAGATAAAACTCCAGAAGCAGCTTCGGCTCCTCTTAGCGAGGATGACTTGCATGCAGTAACCATGTATATACGTGATGTATTGGAAACTAAGCTCGGAATTGAGATTAGCTATCATGAATTTCAATCAAATGTCACAGAAACACTTCGTGAAATAGATAAAATAGTAAGTGCTAATATTAAGATTGAGTATGATCAATCTGCAGAGAAAGACAAACTGAAATATCAGAGTATCCTTGATAAAACTCAGAATGCATTATCAAACCCTGAAGTTGTGCCTTTAGTTGCTAAGCATCTATCCAATGTCTCTAAAGAAGCCGAATATATGATTAAGAAGCAGCTTAAGGAGCAATTAGCAGAAAAGCGCAGAAAGTTTGTAGAAAAGCATAAAGATTCTGTAGATGCTATTTCAAAATTACATAGAGACAGATTACCTGATGATAGATCAGCATTTACAAGCTTGGGCGAAGATAGCAAGACACAAGGTGTCTCAGCAGGCTATTTAGCTACACGCCCTTCAAAGCTAGGAGACACAAATATAGAAACTTTTATGGTTAAAAAAGCATCCAAAATCCCTAAAATTAGACAATACACTTTTGCAGAAAGAGTGAAGAAATGTAAAGAGATTTTTGAACAACTGAGTCCAGATTATAAAAATGGGGAAATAGCAGCTGCCATAACAGCATCTGGCGTGACTGGCTATGAGACTGATCCAATAAAAGCTTTAACTGATGCTATCAAATTAAAAGGAAATATTCAGAGTGATGATCAATTTGAAACACTTGGAATTGCTGCAGTAGAATCATTCATGACCGATGTTACCAGTCGTCTACCATCAGAGATGACCAGAATAAAGAAATCCAACCCGCTAGAAATATACAGTAGAGAGATTAAGAAAGGCAAATTTGACCCAGCAGGTAAAGAAACTATTAACAGAGATCGGTATAATACGACAAGTTTTTTTTTATGAATATTTGATGGCGCCATTTTATGAAAGAATTCTTTTTGACCGCACACCTACTTTAGCCGTAGTTGTAAATACTGATCCTCAAGAAGCACTTTTTCGCTCAAAATTTCTTCCTGAATTTAAAACCGTAGCAGAATATACTGAAGATACTGATCCTTCAAAAGTGTCATTTGGCGATACAAAGTTAACAGGTGTGAAGGGAGCTGCAAAACTGATAGCTGCTTTATTAGCTGGCGGCGAACAAGATAGACATGCTGGCAATATTGGGGTTATGACCGAGGAAGAGCTAGGAGTCAAAAAAAGTGTTTTTGCTAAAATTGATCATGGCTGGTCAACTACAATGTTATTTACTAATGGTGAAGATATGTGGACCAATTTTAATGTTGGTTGCAAGAAATATAAATATAAAGGAAACATAAGTATTAATATAAGAGAATTCCGGGAAGCTTTTGATCAAATTCTCATGCTCAAGGAAGAATATATGGCTGATCTTATAAAATCACGGCTATACGAATTAAAGCAAATGGGATTTGATCCGCGAGGCTTATCATTTCCGGAGTTTACTGATAATTTAGACTACAACTCGAAATCTAAAAACCTTTATATTGTTAAAGCGACTGATTTGGATGCTGCATATACTGAATTAGAAGACCACATTTTAGCAAGGTTTAAGGCTCATCGGGTAGCCTTAAAAGAATTTAGAGACCTTGTTGAACTCATGGAAATAACAAAGGAAAATGGCCAAGAGCCTGTAACAGGATGGAGCGAGGGAGAATGGCTTGTTAAAATGGATGGAAAACATCCGATTGTATATGCAGCTGAAAATAATTGCACAGTTGGTGGCATGCCACCGATTGAATATGCTCTAAAAAACAACATCAAGATTGATAAAAAAAGTCCAATATTTTACGCAGCCAAAGAAGGTATAACAATAAAGGGGCAGGATCCGATATTATACGCATACAAAAGCAACATTAAAATTGATGATTCAAATGCAGCAGATGCATATGAGTTCGCAGCAAGAAATGGATTTAAAGTTGATCACCAAGACGCTATTTTATATTTAAAAAGCAAAAATAGGAAAATTGATGGATTAAATCCAATAGATTATGCGATTAAAAATGGCATTAAAATTGACGGCAAAGACCCTATTATATATCTAAAAATCCATAACGAAAAAATTGGTATATTAGATCCAATAGATTATGCAATTAAAAATGGTATTAAAATCAACGATAGTGACTTGATCAAATATCACGAAGAACCGGGTTTGGAAATTGAAGGATTAGACATAATAGAATATGCGATGACTAAAGGTTTAAAAATTAACGATACTGACCCAATTATATATGCAATCAAGAATAGCTTAAAAATTTCACAAACAGAGGAGACTTATGACGATGAAGACATGAGCACGCATATAAGTTATATTCGCAAAGATCCAATAGAATTTGTTTTAGAGCAGATTGGACAAGGTATAAAATTTAAAATAAATGGCATGGATCCAATTTTAGGGCTGCATTTAGACCAATGCATGTATCAGGGTAAAACCATGATAGAATATGCTATCCTTCAAAACTTGACAATTAATGGCGAGAGTGCACTTCCATATGCCATGGAAAAAGGTGTTACTATTAACAAACAAGACCCAACTTTATATGCATATAAGGAAGGATCAAATGTTCGTGGTTTCTCCCCAATAGAATATGCAGTTCTGAATAATATTAAAATCAGCGGTTTAGAGCCAATTATATATGCAGTATGCTACGGAATAACTATTAAAAGACAAGACCCGACTTTATATGCTATTTACCAGGGTATGAAGGTGGGAACTCTATCTCCAATAGAATATGCGGTAGCAAACGCTGACGAATATCAAATTAAAATCAATGGCCAAGACCCAAAAGAGTATGCTGAAAAGAATGCTGCCCCAGCTAAACCTCTGGTAGTACATATTGTGGAATCACAAAACACTTCTCATGCTGAGCGCGTGACAAGGTCCTCCCAAGTTAAAGAACCACCAAAGGCGGCTTCACACGCTTCGCATACTGAGCACGTGACAAAGTCGTCCCCGGCTAAAGAATCACCAAAAGGTTCTCATGTTGAACGTACGAGAGCAAGCACTCATGCAACGGGGCAAGAACATTAAACCCAACTAAACAAAGCGGGCCATTGTTCTGGAAAGGTTATCGTGATCGGTTTCTTTGTCAAATGGAACTGCAGTTGGCGTACGCATTTGTTCCCTAACACGCCAGGCTCTTTCATAACCATAAACCCGCTTTAATGCATCTGCCACTTCTGGTTGCTCAACCACCTTTTGACCAACCAATCTGGCATTTGAATTTGGCCTAAGTGAGAACACCTGTTTTCCCGAATCCAAGCATTTAACTAAACCATCTGGGCTTGCTACCTCATTATGAGCTCTATTTAAAGTAGTGGTGAACTCATTAAAGTGGCGTGCCTTAGGATTAGCCACCACCCCATATGTTGGTTCAGACTGAGCCGACGGGTAAAATGGGACCAATGGTTGTTCAGGATAATCAGGAACCCGTATTACAGGCAACTCCTCATTAGCTCGCGCTACATGCTGAGGTAAGTGTTTAGTTTCAGCCGGAGCTGCTGGTTGTAGCTTCTTAGCTTTCCTAGTTCTTTGTTTACTCTGTTGAGCTGATGCATATTGATGGGATTCTGAGGCTTCAGCACCCTCACATCTCTCTCTACCCTTTAGTCTAGCCCTAGCTGGCTGGCTTGGTGCTTGTGCGGGTTCCTGAGTACGTGTTTTAAATGTTCTGTTGTAAAATGGATCCCTGGCATCACTAATTATATTGGCTTTTTGCAATAAGCCCATTCCTATGTCTATCGCTAGCCTGCCTAAACACCAACCCGCTTCGAGCATTAATAAGTGGGTTACAAAATGTGCTGGGGTGGAAACCGATAGGCCATACGGCGGGTTAAATAAAGTTGTAAATCGGCATATTTCAATATCATTGCGCACGGTAAAAACAGATTCTATATGACTTAATGCAATGATCTTACTTAATGTTAATGCATTGCTTGAAACAAAATAGGCCGATAATAAAAATAGCCTTCCGACTAAATTTATAATCATAGTTACGCTCATGTTCCTAAGAGAGCTTAAACAACAGTTAAGCAAAGAGTTTTTAAAAACAAATTCTGTAGTAGTGGAGATTAAATCTATTTCTCTGATTTTATTTGACCAATTATTGCTTAATATATAAGGCGATATACTAGTTAATAATGACACAATGACTAATTCGCTAGACCAATAGCCTGTATAGGACATTAAAGAGAATGGAGCTAATGCGGTAAATGCAGTTAAAATAAATTTTGTAGATTTTCTAAAGTTTGATAATGCGATCTTATGCTGCAAGCTAAGCGACAATACTTGAAGCATCCTATAACATGCAGATAACACAATAAAGTGCTGGAATTTATCATAAACACTCGTTATATGAAAATCTTTTGCGTTACCTATATTTATAACATGATCAATTGATGTAGTAAGATCTGATTGGGTATTAGAATTTGTTGCTGCATTGACCAACATCTCTAGCGAATCCATCTCGCTTATTACAGGAAGCTTATGGTTGCTATTTATTTTTCCCCTCAAATAACCAACTAGATCAGTAGAATGCCGATCAATCATTGTCGCCTCAGTTATATGGCTAAAAACATTTTGGTAACTCGGCGTAAATATTCGTGTACAGGTTTTCATGAGGCGACCTTCATTATATAATAAATTTAACGGCAATTATAATAAAAATTAATAGATTAGTCAAGAAATCCTTATGTCTCTTACTTAGATCGCTCTGCCGAAACTCGCAACTGCCTCATTGAGTCGAGTATGATTAGTTTCCTTTGCAAAAGGCACAACCGAATGAACGTCCATTTCTTCAACTAGCCAAGCTCTTTCATATCCGTATAGACGCTTTAATATGTTAACCACTGCTGATTGCCCAATAGCTTTTTGCCCAAGTAGTCTAGCATCTATTGTTGATCGCCTAATTGCATATACTTGAGTCGCGGTATTTAAGCACTCAATAGATCCTTCAGCATTTGCAACACTGTTGGCAGCATTTTGTAATATCCTGGAGAAAAGGTCAAACTGGCGGCATTTAGTATTTGCCACAACCCCATAGGTTGGCGCAGATTGTGGAGCCGGATAAAAAGGTACCAAAGGCTGCATTGGGTAATCAGGAACCTGGATAGTCGGCAAATCTTTATAGACCGCAGTCGTTGCGTTAGGTATAGCCCCATCATCAACCTTTTGCTCTGGTTTAATCTTCTTACACCTCGCTTTCCGAATCTTAGGATTAGACGGGGTATATTCGGAATATGAAACAGGAGCAGCTGCTCTTTTCTTGGTTTGCTGCACGTCAGATCTAGCTTCTAAAGACTCACCTATAGATGCGTTTTTCAAACTCACACTACTCTTCCTGAATGTTTGATTGTAAAAAAGATCTCTGGCATCAGGAATAATATTAACTTTATTTAATACGCCGATTCCCATATCTATAACCAATCTTCCAAAACCCCACGCCATGTTAATTAATAATAATTGAGTTAGCCAAAGAGCCGGAGTTGAAACTGAGTGGCCATAAGGCAAGCTTGAGCCAAACGATAATCTGCATATTTCAATGTTATAATGACCGGCAACCTCTTCTTCTAAGAAAGATAAGAAAATTGCATGATTAGAAAAGGCGTAAAGCGCAGAATAAAACACACTTATTCCGAACTCAACTACTAAATTGCTGATTATAGTTCTAATGTAGCTTAAGCAATTATTCAGAAGAGAGTTTTTAAAAACAAATTCCTTGGTATTTGATATTAAATCAATTTCTCTGATTCTATTTGACCAATTATTGCTCAATATATATGGAGATACGCTGACCAGTAATGACATAATTCCTAACTCAATTGAATTAAAACCTAGGAAAGTCATTGCATAAATTGGCAAAATTGAAGTGGCGGCGGTTAATATAAACTTCTGAGTCTTGCCGAGACGAGAAATAGTGATCCTGTGCTGCAAGCTCACTGATAAAATTTGAAACATTCGGAAGCAGGTAGACACAACAACAGCATGCAGCGATTTATCGTAGGTACTCATAAATGAAAAGTCCTTTATGCTGTTAATATTCTTAGTATGTTCAAAAAACGCATACGGATTTATAAAAACTTCTGGGTTGAATGCCATAATATCGACTATTGGCTGCGTGGCATTAGCCTGGATTATATGGTTGCTATTGATATTCTGCTCTAAGTAACCGAGCAATTTACCTCTTCTAATTGCAATTATTGATGGCTCGAATACAAGATCATAAAAGGTTTGGTTGGGGGGAGTAAATATAGGCGTACATGTTTTCATGATCTTATTCTATGCATCTTCATCGACAATATTATTAACTGCATCGATTTCGGTTGGCTTGCCCATGAGCTTTAAATAAATCTGCTTGGCGATGGGTGCAGCTGATTTCGCCCCGCCTTCCCCATGCTCAACCACTACAGTCACTACATACTGCGGGTCATGCGTGGGGGCAAAACTGGTAAACAGAGCGTGGTGTTTAAACTTTCTCCCCTTATCCTTTAGCTTCATATCTGCAACCTGTGCAGTACCGGTTTTGCCAGCCACAGTAAAGTCTCCAATCGACATCTGATGGCGGAAAACCACACCGCCAGGCTGGTTGGCACACCGATACATACCTTCTCTAATAATATCCAGGTGTTCTTTGCTCACGCCACTGAGTTCAGAAGGTTGAGCCTCTTCATGGTTGTGCAACAGGGTTGGGTAAATCAGTTTTCCTGTGGCTATGCGGGCTGTAGAAATAGCCAGCTGAATCGGAGTTACAAGCACGTAGCCTTGCCCAATTGAGGCATTAATAGTGTCCCCCGGATACCAGTTCTCCTTGTAACGCTCTTTCTTCCAGTTAGTATCTGGGATTAGACCCTTATGCTCATCAAGCAACTCGATGCCGGTTTTGCGATCATAACCCAGCAGTCTCGCTGCCTGTGCAATTTTATTAATACCTACACTTTGACTTATAGTATAAAAATAAGGATTACAGGATTGGGCGATTGCATCCTTCATACCAAGATAACCGTGACCATTTGCGTTCCAACAACGAAAGCTCCTGGTTCCAGAACTATAAGAACCCGTGCATAAAACTTTCTTTTCAGGGTCGATACCATTGATTAACCCTGATAATGCTGTGACCAGCTTGAAAGTAGAGCCAGGGGGGTAAGGAATAGAAACTGCGTTATTGATCAATGGGTTGCCGGAATTGCCAGTGATCTCATCCCAGTATTCCTGCGTAACACCATCGGCAAATTGGTTAGGATCAAATGAAGGTGTAGAATGGAGAGCAAGCACCGCACCGGTTTTCGCATTGAGCACAATAACTGCGGCATCGGCCGCGCGTTTACTTAGTATTGCATGGACAAATTCCTGCAAGCTGGCATCGATAGTAAGCTGCAACTGTTCGCCTTGCACAGCATCCTGCCGGGAAATTTCCCGCACAAATTGGCCATGTACATCCACCTCAACTTTTTTATAGCCAGGAGTGCCGCGAAGTTGCTGATCAAATACTCTTTCCAGCCCGCTCTTGCCAACTCTCAAATCCCCAAACTTTGGAAGGTCAAGGCTTTCCATTTCTTTTTCATTAGGGCTGCCAATATAGCCTAAGATATGGGCAAATGCTTCTCCATTATTATAAGTGCGAGATATACCTTCAATTACTTCTACCGGCTCAATAAGGTGATTGTTCTCAGAGACTCTTGCCATATCCTGCCAGGAGATATTCTCCTCAAGCACCAGGGGTTCATTCCGGGTACGCTTAAGCAATCTGCGCCGCAGGATCTCATCTGATATATATAGAGAATGGCCAAGAATCTTTTCCACTTCAGGAATGAGTTCTTTTGCCTCCTTGGTATGCAAGGGGTTAATAGTCAGGCGAAAATGGGTTGAGGTTGCTGAAATCTCATTATTATCCTTGTCGACTATACGGCCACGTGGTGCTGGCAAAATAATAAGCTTGATGCGATTTTTATCAGAAAGGGTGCTATAGCGGTCTGACTTCATGATTTGCAGGTAGTAATATCTGCCCAAGACCGTAGATAATAAAGCAAGTTTAATACCTCCGAGCACAACTGATCTGCGGCTGAATAGCTTTAATTTCTTTATCTCATCACGCATCAGTAACGAAACCAGTTTATTTTCTTAAGGTAGACAAGGTGCAGTAATGGATACAAGAGGATACTTGCCAAATACTCTACAAACATGTCCTGAGTAAAATAATTACCTTGCATATAGACGCTAAGCGCTATGGCATTTAGGCAATAGACAATTGCAAGAGAAAGTGCAAGCACAATCCAGACAACGTTAAATCGTTGCTGCAATAACCCCCGTGTATTGACGATAGCACAAAGAGAGATAAGAACATAGCTAAAGGAGCTGATGCCAATAAGGAATGAACCCAGAAAGTCTTCGATTAGCCCAAATACAATAAGTATTAATTGATTCGGCCTGGTTTCTTTAAATATGGAGAAAAAGAAAATGGTCATAAGTATGAGTGCAGGCTTAATGATTATGATTTTATATAGCCCGACAGGCAAGTGCGCCATAATTATAAATAAAAGAATTAAGAGATAAACCTTATTTTTAATTAAGGCTTGCTTAAACCAGCTCATACAGACACCATATTATTTTGCAATCATGTTATGCTAAATTTTTTCAGGAAGCTAGTTGATTCAAGAAATAGAACAACCGCATTCAAAAAAGTAATCCCATCGATGTATTGTTCATCATTTTACGCAGCTTACCTTTGAACATATGGATGATCGATTGTTCATCTTGGAAGAACTCATTTTCCGGAAGCTCCTCGAGATTTTTTACATCAAGATTCTGCAGCTTGTGGAAAAGCCCTTTTTCAAAATCGGAGACTTTTAATTCGTGGTTGTGAATCCAATCTGGGCTGGGGCCACGAGGGTCGATGTTATACCAAAATAAACCCGCCAATATGCCCTCGTTGTCCGGTTGCGCAAACAGGCTCTCTGTGAACTGTATTGTGCCCAAAATAGCATTATATTGATACTTTGGATCCACTATACCTTTTGAGCCCTTGGGAAGCCCCTGATCCTTGCTGAAAGCCCCAAGGGATTTGCTTGGCTCATCACTTGTATGATCTATTGCGGTAAAGCCAACCTCATTAAAAACTATAGGTTTCATTTTGGGTCTCCAACCCGACATTTTTCCATTTGGATTCTCATGCGGATTTTTCCACCATGCCTCGATATTCTTAATTGCAATTTCCGGTCTGGATATCAAATCCTGATCAACCTCTTGATTTTTCCAGCCTTGCGCAACTGTCTCAGGAGAAGCCTCCCTTTCTGAAGACGAATCATCAGTTAAAGGAAAGTAAGCATTAATTCCAACAAAATCGATATTTCTATCAGACCAAAGCGCATCCAAATTATACCAGTCATAATTAGTACGATGATATTCTGACCAGTTGGCAGCATAAGAAATCTTGACCCTAGAGCCAACTTCATTCCTCACCATTGCTGCTAGTTTGATGAGTTGATTGACTGCCACATATTCATTTTGTTGGTTTTTATAATCTGTAAGCAATTTCATATCCGAGGCGATGATAATCGCATTTATGTTATCGCTCAACCGCTTACCTTTGTATTCAAGCGCTGCATAATGCATAATGAACTTTTCATAGTCCTCAAAGAAAGCTTTTATATCATCCTCATTCTGAAAAGACATTTCTCCTTGCAGGTGCATTTCAGTATCTTTAATCAACATGTTGGGATAAAGCGTAACTTCAATGCCTCTCCTGGTTAGAAGTGTGCAAAGTTCAATTATAGACCTATCGGTTGGGGTACCACTGGAGTTTGGCTTCGCTTTAGGTCCAAGACTGCTGACTTCTGCAGACTCGCGGGTATAATCTCCAACCTGCCACTGTGGGCCGGTTTTGCGCTCAACCATTGGCGCCAAATGGGCTTCGGCAACATTAGTTGAACCTGCATACCAGCTAACTATTAGACTGATTTTACTTAGGTTCGGATAGCTATCTTGCAAATTATTTACAAGATCAATGATGTTAGGAGTATTTTTATCGGTGCGAGCGGCATTTAAAGGGACACCTTTGCCGTCCTTTATGATCTTGGTTTCATAAGTGTACTCACCTACTCCCGGACCTAATACAATAGCATGGATCGCATTTGACACCACCTTTGAAGTCTGCACACGCTCTCCTGTACCCAACATTATAAACGTCACAACTACCATAAACATAGCACTGGCAAGCAATGTAATTACTCGCCTAGCTTTTCTTTTAACATGATATGATCTAATTTTATTGAGCATCAGCGACTTTAATAAAACCAAGTTATCATCTCTTCTATTAGTAGCATTTATAAATATATTTGAATAGCGTTTTATCCTTAAACTCTATAGCGCCAATAGGTTAACTGATTTCGCATTATAATTTAATTTTTTTGCAGGGTAATTTAATTGCAATTCTGCTCTATGGGTATAATTTTTATCCACGGCTTCAGCCGTGGATAAATACGCTATTCCTATAGTTTGATGTTTAAAGGTATATATGGCCAGTATACAAGCATTTAATTACATTGTACTCAATCAGGGGAACTTTGAGCTCTTTAAAACAAATGCTGATGGCTTACCTACAATAGTTTTTGACGATAAATATAAATCCTATCTCGCAATACATGATAAAAACGAAACACTTTATATCGAGTCTAGTGAACCTGATGTAACCATGAAATTTGATCTTAACAGTTTGCAAAATTGCTATATAACAATAATGACTGGCTCAATTGAAGCTAGGGCTTTAGCAAGCAAAAGAAACAAAAACTATATTAAAATGGGCGCAATTGTTCTTCATTTAAAAAGGGAAGAAATAGGCAGCCTGTATATGAGAGTGACTGCGGGCATAATTATAGCTGATAGTTCGGTTCAGGTGATACCACACAAAGCAAAAGGTTACGAGGCCTTTTTCCAAGGAGCACTACAGCATCAGGATACAACATTAATTGTTGAAGCTGGGGCCATCATTTGCCATATTGTTTAACCCATTACTCTTGAAAAACTATCTTCCCTAATATAAAGTGCAATATCATTTATGGTAGGATATCAATGCTTATAACGTTAACCGAAGCTAATATCAGTTTGAATCTAGGCGTTCTCGATATAATGAGAACAATAGGAGAACTTGATGATCCTCATTCTCGCGAACTTTCCTATGATAAAAAACACTCTAAAATGGTTAAGGTTTATAGGGAGGGCTCAACACTTTTTATAGAGGCAGAAAAATCAGATATTCATTTCAAACTTGATATTGATAGTCTGCAATATTCCAACATAAAGGTAAAGATTGGTAGCATAGAGTCCACAGCTCTTGCTTCTATTAAAGAAAGTTATGCCATCAAAGTAGGAGCGATCCAACTCACAATTAAAAAGGAAGAAGTGGGTGATCTTTATATGCGGGTTAAGGCCGGCATCATCGTTGCCACCCCTAGCCTGATTAAGGTTACTCCTTATAATGATCACGGTTTTGAAGCTCATTACAAGGGGCTGCTAAAGGGTCAAAAAACCGAACTTTTAGTTGATGCGGGGGCTATTCTTTGCAATATTTTGTAAGCCTAGTACTTTCAAAGTATTATTGAATCCTATTGTAAATATTTGTATATGTGATACAATTTCTTAACAGTCAAAAGGAGGGGCTAGTATGCTTTTAACCTTGATAAAAGCTGATATTAGTCTTAGTAATGGGGTATTGAATGTAGCGAAATCGCCAGTCGCACCATATGATCCTCAGATTTCTTCACTCTCTCAAGATGACAATACTAAAGAACCAGTTAAAATTTATAAAAAAAAGTCTACCTTTTTTGTTGAAGCTGAAAGATCTAGCATTAATTTTAAACTCAATATCGATAGCTTACAGCATCCCAACATCGAAATTAATATTGGCAAAACCGACTCAACTGAACGCATCTCTATGGATGCTCTAACGGAGAATATGGGCATAATACAACTTGTAGTCAAAAAAGAAGAAGTAGGTGATCTTCATTTGTGCGTTAATGCCGGTGCTATTATAATAGTCCCTCGAAAATCCAAGATTACTCCTTTTGGTGAATATGGATATGAGACCCATTTCAAAGGTGAGCTTGAAGGCCAAAAAACCAGTGTTCTTGTTAACATAGGCACCATCGTCTGCATGATTTTATAGTATAAATTTTAGTTAAAAGAACTTCATTGTAAATTTAGTTTTGCATAAAAACAATTTTCCCTACTATACTGTATTTAGAAGCAAAACTATTAATAATATATGCCAGAACCAAGTACACAGATACAACCCGCCGGCGGTCAAGGTAATCAAGACCTCCAAGCAATTAACGAGCTAGGCGCCATCCTAAAGCAAAACATGAGAGAGGATGGGACAATATCTGAAAAAGATGCAGAAAATAACGCAAAGGAATTTGTTGCAAAAGCTAACGGTTTTGCTCAGGAAGCCGGCGCACCCAAGCTCTCAGATAATGCAAAAGGCGCTATGGTAGACCTGGTTAAAAAGCATCCTCAAGAGGCGATTGCTATCATGGAGACAGCCAAACAGCTTGCTCAAAATCCTAATGACCCTGCTGCCCAGAAAAAAATGCAAGAACAAATGACTGATCTAATGAAGAAAGATCCTTCTGCAGCTGGTAAATTGGCTTTGGAAATGGCTGATGATAATGTTGGAGCTACGGATGTTAAAGCAAAAGCAGCTATAAAATTTTTAAAAGTGATTCCCGGTGGCGATTATATAGCAGGAAAAATGGCTCAAAAAGCCATGGAGATGAGCGCGGGCCAATCCCTTGGAGCGCAGGATAATGCGCAAGTTAAAGGAGCTGGCCAAACCATGAGTGCTAATGGAGCGAGCAATACTTCAAAAGTCCCAGCAGATACGCAGTTACATCCCTCACCTACCCCTCAACAAGGCGATAGACCAGCCAAAGGAGCCTCGCTTGGCGCTTAATATTGTTAGCTCAGCCCAATATAGACAGCTAATGAAACCTTTCTGGTACTTTCTCATCATTCTCATAACATAATCTGGTAAAGCGTTGCACTTGCACCAGAGGTTGATGTACTGAGAAATTTGGAACTTCTGCACCATTTTTTAACATAACTCCAGTGCTTATATTATTACATGATAGGATAGTCACTGAAACCATAAACGGATGAGTTTGGATCATATAACCAGCAATTATATTATAAATACCTGTAGGCATTCCTGGAAGAAAAATTGGGAGCCATGAAGGATAAACTATATTCGTCACACTTCTGAAGTAATTTTGTATATTCTCCAAAACAGTAGAGAGTTTAGTTGACTCTAAACTAAAGTGATCAGTAGCTCTACTTAGGGCCAGCTCGATATTGGAGTAAAACCCCCGCAATTGCCATAAAGACATATTTTGTAGAGCGCTCATGCCCAGAGCAAAAACATTATGAATGAAATCATCATATATCTTGTGATTAAAACTTGTTAAACCTGTAACAACCCGCTCTTCCACAATTTTGGCTGTAGTTTCCATTTGAAGATTAACTCTGGTAATTGCTCCATTGAATCGGCAAGCATCAGCAAGCGCAGCAATCCCAGTTGAACCAATGTCTGACCATCGCAGATTCATCTCTACCAGTGAACTACAGGTTTTAGCAAATTCTGCAAGGCTTATCATACCTGAGTTCCCAATGACATTGAAGGAGAGATCTACAAAATAGACTCGACATGTTCTTAAAGCGTCTATTAACAGTGAAAGCCCCTTATTACCTATTAAATTGTTATTTAAGATTAAAGCTGTCATCATGCTTTTCTTTTTTAGCAATTCAGCCACAAACCTCATGCCATCATCATCAATTTCGTTATGACCTAAGTTCAGGTGATGAAGTGAATGGTTAAATTGTAGAGCATATGTTATGATATTCAGGCTTTTACGACACATGTTAGAGCAGCTGAAATCGGCATGCCGAATGATGGGATGTGTAATGAGAAGTTGCGCCAGTTTTATGGCAAATTTGTAGCCAAATTCATAATTAGCTAGAATTAAATTGCCTTTAAGATATTCAGGCCTTATAGGAGCAAATACCGGATCGCACAAAATAGGTGAAAGTTTAAGATCGCGCATACATCCCCCCTGGAAATCCATTCTATAACAATATGCTATGCCTAAACCTAAAGTGTTTGCAATTTATAAAATTTAGGCATATAAATATTCTGTTGGCAAAATTTGTTGCAATGCACAATAAAATACTGTAGCATTAATTATGAAATTTAATTCAAAAATATACGAGGTAGATATGGCAAATTCAAATACTCCACAAGCTAAAAAATCTTCCTCTTCTACCAATGAAAATTGGCAGAATTGGAATGGTTGGGCTAACTGGCAAAACTGGCAGCAAAACTGGCCAAATATGAATAACTTCCCAGATTTTAACAAAAGCGCAGCCCGCATGTTTGACTACAATCGTTTGCGTCAAACTTCAGGCCGTAATGCTGAAACAGTAACCACTGCTAATCAGGTTGCACTTGAGGGCATGCAGGCTATTGCCCGTAGAACTGCTGAGGTTCTTCAGGAGAATGCCAAACAAGGCATGGAGTGCTTTAGAGATGCATCAAGTTGCAAAACTCCAGAGGAAGCTCAATGGCGTCAGAATGACTTCATTAGTTGCTTTGTTCAGAATTGCTGCGGCAATGCCAGAGAAATTACTGAAATCACCGCAAAAGCTGCTGTTGAAATCGTAGACATTTGGAATAAAAGAGCTGCTGAAGCTCTGTCCGAATGGACTGCACCAGCTGCAAAATAGTATTGTTTTAAAGTTCGCCTTCCGTGGAATAAGCTCGCTTATCCACGGTTTTTTTTTAAGTTGGGCGACAACATATTGCAACAATATGTGATTGTTGTTTTTAAAAAAACTGGCCTATAGTCATATTATAAGCAGAAGTCTTAAGGGGTGTTTTATGTGCGGAATTGTTGGGATAATTGGAAATAGACCAGTATCAGACAGAATTATCAATTCATTATATCGCCTGGAATACCGGGGCTACGACTCGGCAGGTGTTGCAACGATTGTCAATGGCGGCATTGAAGTCCGGCGCATTGTTGGCAAAATCCGCAACCTGGAGAATGAAGTAATCAGCAACCCCATTACTGGCGAAATTGGTATCGGGCACACACGTTGGGCCACCCATGGGGCTCCGGCTACTAAAAATGCCCACCCGATACAAGTTGATGGCGTCTGCGTTGTCCATAATGGCATCATTGAAAATCACAATAAAATCCGGGAAGATCTCAAAAAGGAAGGCTATGTATTCAATAGTGATACCGATACTGAAGTCGTGCCCTCACTGATATCGTCTTTCCTTAAGAAAGGCCACTCTGAAATTGAGGCTGCCAAAGAAGCCGCCAAAGTTTTAGAAGGTGCATTTGCCCTGGCTATTATCTTTGCCTCAAAGGACAATTTAATGATAGCTCTGAAGAAAGGCTCACCTCTTGCTATTGGGCTAGGCGATGATGAAATGTATGTTGGATCTGATGCATTAGCACTGAGTCCTTTTACCAACCGGGTGGTTTATTTAGAAGACAATGATATTGCGATTCTGGATCGACATAATTTTCAGGTTACTAATAAAGAAGGTGAAAAACTCAAGCGGGAATCCAGGACGGTTTCTGCAGATGCCTCTAATGTTAGTAAGGACGGTCATGAGCATTTCATGCTTAAAGAAATCCTTCAGCAACCGCAAGTTCTGGCTCAGGCGTTCAGCCATTATTATGATACCCAGAAGCATGAGTTCAAATTTCATCAACTGGCTGTCAATGTTAGTAACATTGACAGAATCTATATAGTAGCCTGCGGAACCTCATACTATACCGCTGCTGTTGCAAAATACTGGTTTGAGCGGCTTGCTAAGATTCCAGTGGAAATAGATATTTCATCTGAATTCCGCTATCGTTCTGCTATTATTTCCAAAAACAGTTTATCTATTTTCATCTCTCAATCAGGGGAAACGGCTGACACTCTTTGGGCACTTAAATATGCTAATGAGCAGCATAATAGCTATAATGTTGCTTTGGTCAATGTAGTAGAGAGTTCGATTGCCCATGCAGCTAATGCAGTCTTGCCTATATGCGCAGGCTATGAGATTGGAGTGGCTTCAACTAAAGCTTTTACTGCCCAGCTTACTGTCCTTTTAACTCTGTGCCTATATATATGCCAGCAGCGCAATACCTTAACAGAACAACAACTCAAGGATTTCATATTTGAACTGCATAACCTTCCGGATGAAATCAATGCTGTGCTGGCACAGGATAAAGAAATGCAGGCAGTTTCAAAAATCATTATGCAATCTTCAAGCATGCTCTATGTGGGACGAGACGTCTCTTATCCGGTTGCACTCGAGGGAGCTTTAAAAATGAAAGAACTCTCTTATATTCATGCTGAAGGAATTGCTGCAGGTGAACTTAAACACGGACCGATAGCACTTATTGATGATCAGTTGCCTATAGTTGTGCTTGCACCTTCAGACGATCTATTTGGCAAGATCGCCTCGAATGTCCATGAGATTTCCTCACGTTCTGGCAAGATCATTACATTCACCGATAAAAAAGGCCTTGATGCGTTAAAAGATATTTCGTCTCATATCGTTAAAATGCCCGATACTACAGTTATAACCTCACCTATTGTCTATTCGATTGCCATGCAGCTTTTGGCCTACCATACCTCAAATATGCTTGGTAGAGACGTTGACCAGCCTAGAAATCTGGCAAAATCAGTTACTGTGGAATAAATACTATACTTGTGGTGGACCCCTGCGGCCAGAAACCAGGTTGTAGACTGCACTTATAACAAACAGTATTACAAAAATGATAGCTAGGATTTTGGCTATTTCCATGAATTCACCAGCAACCCCACCGAACCCTAGTATACTGGCAATTACAGCCAAAATGAAAAAAGTTATAACCCAACTTAGCATCGATAACCCTCTGATTATACTTGTAATTAGTAGATAATATCTGGATTTGCTTGTCAAGACTATGCTCAAAAAAATAATAACTAGCTATTGACTAGTCATATAGATGACTATATAATAAGACTAAGTAGTAGGACATATTGGCGCATCATGACTCATGTAAATATAAATGAAATTAAAACACACCTTTCCCATTATTTAAATTTGGTAGAGAAAGGTGAAACTATTGTAGTATGTAAGCGTAATATTCCTATTGCTGAAATATCCCCTATAACTACTCAATTACTAAAGCGTCCATTGGGGCTTGCAAAAGGTAAGGGCTTTGTACCGAGTAGTTTTTTTGACCCTCTTCCTCAAGAAGAGTTAGATAAATGGAATGGTAAAAAAAAGAAAAAAAAATGAGGAGGTTAAATGAATATACTTCTCGATACTTGTGCATTTCTCTACGCTATTTTGGAGCCGGAGAAATTATCTGACTTAGCTGCAGAACTAATTGAAAACCCTAATAACAGCCTATTTTTAAGCTCAATCTCTGCTTACGAAATTATTGTAAAATACAAACTAGGTAAACTTGGATTTAAAGTTGATCCCGTAAAGCTAATTCCTGAATACAGAAATATACTTGGAATAACTGAGCTTCCTGTAAAAGAAAAAGAGGTTCTTTTACTGTCTGGCATACCTAATTTACATCAGGATCCATTCGATAGAATTTTGATTACGCAAGCAATGGCAAATAACTTGTTCATCCTTACGTTAGACAAATTAATTAATAGCTATCCAGGCATAAAAGTTATCTGGTAGTGACAAACCCACTTTGCAAATAGCAACATTTGCGCTATAATCTACTCTTTAACAGGATTTTATGTCTTGGGCAGCGCAACTTAGTAAACTGGATTGGTGTGTTTTTATTGGACTCTTAGTCATGTCATTTGCCTTCCTGATTTGGCGGCGGTTAGCCAATAAGAATAACAATAGTATTGTAGAATACATGGTTATGGGTAGAACTCTCACCCTGCCCATGTTTGTAACCACACTGGTTGCTACCTGGTACAGCGGAATCTTTGGAGTTACACAAATATCATTTGAACATGGCCTGTATAACTTTATCACTCAGGGGTTTTTCTGGTATTTGGCAGCTGCGATCTTTGCGCAGTTTTTTGTACGACGAGCTAAAGAGAGTGCGGCTCTTTCTTTCTCCGAGCTTATTTGCCAGATTTATGGCAGGAAGTCAGCCTGGGCAACTGCGCTTTTGATCTTTATAAAAACCCTGCCAATTCCATATGCCATTGCCATCGGCCTTTTCATTAGTGGATTTACCGGTATTCCCCTTAATCTGGCGATTACCCTGGGGCTTTTGGCAGCAACCATTTATTCCTTGCAAGGTGGAATGCGAGCTACCATTTTATCAGATGTATTGCAGTTTCTGGGTATGTTTACTGCAGTAGGCTCAGTTGTTGCGGTTTCTTACTATAGTTTTGGGGGCTGGGATTATCTGAGGAACACCCTGCCCTATTCGCATTTTTCCATACAGGGCAATCACAGTTTTCAAGTAGTCATAGTATGGATGCTGGTTGCTTTCAGCACTACTTTGCTTAGCCCAGTATTTTATCAGCGCTGCTTTGCGGCTAAAACAACTAAGATTGCGCGTACTGGCATATATATCTCCATAGGTTTTTGGGTGATCTCTGACATCCTGACCACCTGCGCTGGTATGTACGCTCGTGCTCATATGCCGGATGCAGCACCGGCTAACGCTTTTATGGATTATGCGATCAATATACTTCCAGGGGGGCTGCGGGGCTTCTTCCTGGCCAGTATTTTCGTTACGGTTTTTTCTGCAATTGATTCTTTCTTGTTTATATCTAGCAGCGTAATTTCTTATGACCTTTTCAACAAACTCGCTCACAACAATACTTCACGCAACTTTTGCATAGGGGGGACTGCACTTATCACCCTCATTGCCAGCAGCTTTTTCAATGGAAATATTGAGAAAGTGTGGTTGCTTACTGAATCATTCTTTCTGGCGTGCATGCTGCTACCCACAATTCTAGGCCTAACCCTAAAACAGGCTTTGCCCGGAGATAGTATTTTTAGAACTATCTCAATTACTTTCATTGCTATGGTGCTTTGGCAGATAATTGGCTATCCCCAATTAGTAGAACCTTTTTTTATTGGCCTGGCCATCAATTGCCTATGTATCATTCTCGACTTAGCTAAAAGAAGCGCATTGAAATATCATAGCAGACTTTCCACAATAGCCGACCAATAGGGCGAAAACTCTAGGCCAAGAGGAAGAAAACCACTCACTTTAAGTGAGTATATATTAAAAGTAAATAAGATATAAAGAATTTCAAACCTACGAGCCGGAATAGTGCATAATTTCTTCAAATTATCTAATAGAGTAAATCATTTTTTAAATCGTGTTTATATTATTGCCAGAGAATTACACCTATGTTAAAGTGCAATGTTATAAAAATTTTAAACGGAAGCTATTATGGGTAGACGTGGAGATCATTCCTATGATGAACTTAGCAAGATGATCATAGAGGCTGCATATGAGCTTATGGAAAAGGAAGGCTATACTAATATAAGTACCAGAAAAATTGCTGCACAAATCGGTTACACCGTAGGCACACTCTATAATATATATAAAAACCTCGATGATATTTTCGTACATATCAATGCGCGGACTATTGAAAAGTTACACTATACGCTAAACAAAGCGCTTGACCATTCCAAGACTAAGGACTCCGTCAGAGCCTTAGCGCATGCTTATATTCAATTTAGCAAAGACAACTTCAATCTCTGGTCTATGCTGTTTGAATACAGGTTCCCACCTGAGCATGTTATGCCTAAGTGGTATATGGAGAAAATAAATTCGCTTTATCTGATCGTAGGGAAGTCAATTTCACAGTTAGCTCCTCGCATGGATGAAGCTCAGCTCAAGTCCGTAATAATGGTGCTTTGGGCAGGCATACACGGGATTTGCGCCCTTTCTATTAAAGGAAAGCTTGACCGGGCTGGTTCTGAATCCGCTCAGGCTCTGGTTGAAAACTTCATCGACAATTATATGCGCGGTTTGGGTTTGATTCAATAATATGGAAACAGGTGATCAAATCCAGCTGGTAATTGGGCTAATATTTCTTGCTTCACTGATTATAAGCTTATACGCCAGAAGCAGCCTCAGCCTCAATAAAACTGCGAGTTACATTCTGATTTGGCTGACTATAGCATTTGCTTTAATTCTCACTTACTCTTATCGCCAGGATTTCTCCTCAGTTAAAGACCGGGTGCTGGGAGATCTCATACCAGCCCGATCACATATTGAAGGTGGCTATATTATTGTTAATAAAAGCGATGATGGGCATTATCATATCTATGCGCTAGTAAATGGCAAAAGCATTAAATTTCTTGTGGACACCGGGGCTTCAGAGGTAATGCTTACCCAAAGCGATGCCAATACAGCCCATGTTATACCCTCTGGGGATATACGGCAATTTTCGACAGCCAACGGTGTGGTGAGAGCCTATGGCGCACGTGCTAATATCAGCATTGACCCTATATACCTAGAGGATTTCAGGCTTTTCGTTACCGATGCCGAAGTATCAACTTCCCTGCTCGGTATGTCATTCCTGAGCAAGTTTCATGAAATTAAATTTGATAACGATAAACTCTACCTGAAGATCGATGGTGATTAGCAAATAGATAGTTGCAGCAAAAGCTGCTTGTTTCAATAAAAGTAGCTAATATTTAATATTTTTGCAATACTTGCATGGTATAATGAATTATCACTAAATATTAAGTTATTATGTACGATATATCAAAACCAGTAAAACTAATAAAGCAATGCATCTACAATAGGCTTAAATATGTATTGGTATGCATAAATTTTCGTATTATCACCCCATTTACTTGGGAACATTTTAAGCAATCATCGCTTACTGACAGTTGGCACGGATTTTCCCCCAGAAAAATAGGCGGAGTTTTAATGAATCATGCAGGTATGTGCTATGGGTTGTGCGCATTTTATGCTTTGCATATACAAAATCCAGATGGTCAAAGCTTTATAAAATCTCTTGAAGCAAAAATGAAAGCACCAGAATTACATACGGCTTACTTTGAAAAACTGCTATTTACTCATTTAACACCTGATAAGAGAGAATACAAGAATATTCAAGAACTGCAAGATAACACAATTAGCAGCTTATTACAGAACGTTGGATTGCAGCATTCAACTACTATAGGCATCACCATATCAAATAGTGGTGGTGCGGGGCATGAGATAGCATTCACTATTGCCTCTGGAGCAGATGAGCAAATTGAATATGAATTATTTGACCCTAATTTTGGCATATTCAAAACATCTAACGAGTACCTGCTTAAAGCTAAGATACTGGAGCTGGCAATATATTATGGCTATGAAAAAATTGCTTTTAATAAGTTTGAAAGCCTTGCAACAGAGGAAGTTAATTGGAATTTGACTGAAAATAATAGAAACACACCTTTAACAGCTGCTTGCCTGCGTGAGAATATAGCAATGGTTAAATTCTTATTGGAGGAAAAAGGGGCTAATATTGATTTACCAGATGGCAATGGCTATACGGCTTTGACAATGGCGGTTTCAAAGGGCAATGTTGCAATGGTAAAACTGTTATTGGAAAAAGGGGCTAATATTGATTTACCAGATGGCAATGGCTGGACACCCGTGGCCTCGGCAGCTATCAAAGGCCATGTTGCAGTGCTAAAACTATTGGTGGAAAAGGGAGCTAAAATTGATTTACCAAATCCCAATGGCCATACGCCTTTGACAACAGCGGTTTTAAATGGCAATGTTGCAATGGTAAGACTATTACTGGAAAAAGGAGCTAAAATTGATTTACAAAATACTAATGGCTATACGCCTTTGACAACTGCGGCTTCAAATGGCAATGTTGCGATGGTAAAACTATTACTGGAAAAAGGGGCAAATGCTACCATGCAAGACGGTAAAGGATATACACCTATGGCAATAGCCAGTGTTAATAAGCATACTTCAACAGTAGAATTGCTGCAGCAAGCTTTGCAACCGAATCCGTGGGTAGAACGTTTTGCACAAAGCATCGAATATTGCTTAATGTCTGCTATGTAATGGCAACAAAATCATTTTTCAGCTGCTGAACTCTTTCCTGGTCGACTTCTCTAACCTCGCCAAGCTTGAGGTTTTCCAGTGTAAAGTTGCCATAGGCTGTTCTGATCAGGCGGTTTACCTCTAAACCGAAGTGGCTAAATACCTTGCGGATTTCACGGTTTTTGCCTTCCCTAAGCTTAACCTTGATCCAGGTATTGGAGCCCTGACTTGAAGTCTCAGGTTCAGCCTCAATACCAACATACCTAACTCCTTCAACTGTAACGCCTGCAGCCAACCTCTCAATTATATCCTTATAGAGCTTTCCAAAGATACGTACACGGTATTCGCGAACCACCTGGTTTTTGGGCAGCTCCATAGTGCGAGCAAGCTCACCATCATTGGTCAAAAGCAAAAGACCTTCGGTATTATAGTCGAGCCTGCCAATCGTTATTACCCGAGGCATAGCCTTAGGCAGAAGGTCAAAAACTATCTGCCGCCCCTGTGGATCGTGGCTGGAAGTGATCGTACCCTTGGGTTTATAAAATAGCCACAGCCTTGATTTTTCTGCTTGTCTTAGGGGTTTGCCGTTTACGGTAATAGTATCTTCTGCGCTTACCTTGGTGCCCGGCTCTGTTATGGTACTGCCGTTGACCTTTACCTTGCCTTCTGAGATCAGTACTTCTGCATTTCTACGCGAACATACTCCCGATCTTGCTATTACTTTGGCAATTCGCTCTGAACTGTTTTTCATAAATATAAATGGTGGGTCTGGGTGGAGTTGAACCACCGACCTCACGCTTATCAGGCGTGCGCTCTAACCACCTGAGCTACAGACCCATTTAATTCACTATGCAGGGATGACATTAATATACTGGATGTTACGTGAACTGGCTTTAAACTCAACTGTTCCTTGAACAATGGCAAAGATAGTATGGTCTTTACCCATACCCACACCGGTGCCCGGATGGAATTTAGTGCCACGTTGCCTGACGATTATATTCCCAGGAATAACATTTTGCCCACCAAACATCTTAACTCCCAGTCTTTTACCCGCTGAATCGCGTCCGTTTTTGGAACTACCACCCGCTTTTTTCGTTGCCATTTTCTAAACCTATTATTTATGCGTTAATTTCTTTTATACGTAGCACAGTGATATGCTGCTTATGCCCACGCTTGCGTCTGTAATTATGACGGCGTTTCTTCTTAAAAACAATAACTTTGTCAGCCCGGCTTTGCTCAAGAATTTCCGCAGAAACTTTAGCGCCAGAAAGCGTTGGGTTACCGACCTTACCTTTGGCCATGAGAACGTGCTCAAATACATGGCTAGCTCCAACTTCACCGGCAATCCTTTCAATTTTAATCACATCGCCAGCTTTAACGTGATATTGTTTGTTACCTGATTCTATAACTGCGAACATTTAATTTACCAACATTTACTAATGTGCTAAACTTTTACCCGCTATACGCCCAAAAGTCAAGTACAAATAGGCTTCTTATCTGCAAATAGTTTTTAACATTTTAAAATTGTTTATCATAAGTTGAAATCAGCGTGCATGCCGTCAGGAGCCCGGCATTCGCAAATCAATTCTTCATAACTTGTGTTGTGATAAAGGTGAATATTTAGCTCTTTATGAGATTCAGATTGCATAGGCTCTGGCTGCTCAATGCTTTCAGCTGCCTTCGGATGCTCATAATATGTATCAATGACCTTTTCGGCATAATCCCTGGCGCCAGTTATGATGGAAACAACTTCTGTATGGAACAATCCTAAAGCACATCCTGCAAAAAGCGGGATTTTAACCGCTATATTTTGCGCATTTAAGTCCTGTTCTAGGCTTTGCATAAGAAGTATTTCTCTATTACCAAAAAGTAGGTTAGCAGTTTTTGGAAGTATATAGCAGAGGGCAATTTTCCCCACCGCAACACCTATAGTACTTGTTAAATCTGAAATAACAGCCATATAACCCCTCCACTTTAAAAATATTGGATAAGATTGATATTATACAAAAAACCCTAACAAAAAGTTAATTTATATAAAAATTATGAAATTATTTAGATTTAGGCATTTTTTCAATGACTACGAAGGCAAGGGAGTAACTATCTTCATCAGTTATACTTAAATGTACATTCATTTTACCCAACCGTTCTGGAAATTTGATATAGGGCTGACCTGAAGGATGGTTGAGGATTTCAATCTCATTAAAATGGACAGACTCACCTATACCAGTGCCTAGGGATTTAGCAAATGCCTCTTTGGCAGCAAAGCGATTTGCAAAGTAAACACATTGCTTTTTGGGATGAACTGGGGCATTCATAATCTCTGTATCAGAGAAAATTCTCTTTAAAAATCTAGCCCCATATAAATCTATTGAGCGCTTTATTCGGCCAACACGAACAATATCACAACCTATGTTTGCTATCATAGTTCGGCCGTATGATTAAATGTGATCAATTTAAAGGTTAGATCATCCTTTAAATTTTGCATGCGGTCTTTGCTAAACTTATCCAATATAAGCTTTTTAAGAGATTTTGCATCTTTAGGTGTATCTTTATCATCCACCATTGCTTGTGCCAATTCCTCAATCGTTAAGAAAGCACTATTTTCATTTGATGTCTCAATTAGGGCATCACTATAAAGCAACATTGCATCCCAGTGGTTAAGGTCTATTGTATGAGCTTTATACTCATGATTTCCAATAATGCCAAGGGGAAATTCCTTTGAATTTAAAAGCTGATATTGCTTCTTGCTAAAAGAAAGAAGCAATGGAGGCGGACAAGAAGCGCATGAAAAATCAAGTGTGAGTTGTATAGGATCTAGCACTCCGTAGAACATAGTGGCAAAGTACTGGCGCTCAAGCATTTTAAAGAGAATAGTGTTAACTGAAGATAAAAACGTGCCAGGAGCTCTAACCATGCAGTGTTCCCCGTTATTGATGATGCTGTAAAGTCTAAAGGTATTGATAGCTGCCGCCATACCATGGCCAGAAAAATCCCATAGACAAAGGCCAAGCTTGTCATCAGCGAATTCTATTATATCGTAAAAGTCTCCGCCAAGCTTAGATGAGGGCTTAAAAAGCGTATCTATAGTCATGCTGTATTTTTGTGCAATCCTAGATACAAACTCCTGCTTTGGTAGAATAGATTTCATAACTGAAAGCGCCTCTTCCATCTCTGTTTCCATTTGAGAATAGGCATTTTCAAGCTTGTGAATGAGCAGCATTTGCTGGAGTTGTACATTAATTCTTGCCAATAATTCGCTTACATCAACTGGCTTGCTAAGAAAATCAGAAACCCCATGTTTAAATGCTGATTGTTTCTCAGGCAAATTGCTTAGTTCAGTTTGCACAATAATAGGTATATTCTGGGATTTATGCTTAGATCTAATCGCTTTGCATACGTCTATCCCATTCATATCAGGCAAAGTTAAATCCAGCAGTATCAGGTCGATGTTATTTTTATCCAGGATTTCCAAGGCAGTTTTCCCATTCTTGGCAAGAAAGATATTTGTATAATTCGCTGCGCGCAAAGTGTCGTTGATAAAGGCTAAATTTTGATCTTTACCTTCAACAATAAGGATTGCTGATTTCTTTGTGCTATCTGCTAACATACACCTATCTGCTGCAATTGTATTAAATATCAGTATAACATATTGATTTTATTATATCAATAATACTGGATAAGCGATTTTTTTGGTAATTTGCGCCCGTAGCAAGGCCTTCAGCCCAGAACCGGCATAACCTTGCATTTACTTGGCTTTGCCTTAAGCCTGCATCCCAGTGCGTTATGGTAAATGCAAGGATTATTTTATTAAAATATATAAAATATTTTCCAATGGA
>Ga0206827_1048_pt1 | contig 29456 bp, 23 predicted proteins | sample Alteio_BWOrgCont_77_FD_152852 | JGI IMG/M metagenome (GOLD analysis project Ga0206827, IMG submission 152852) | Enriched cells from forest soil in Barre Woods Harvard Forest LTER site, Petersham, Massachusetts, United States -... | ecosystem: Environmental > Terrestrial > Soil > Temperate forest >...
CACCCTGCGTCCAGATCGCATGCGTCTCCCCGTAAGGCTGTCGATAGGTGTAGCGGCCACCCCAGCCGCCCCAGTCGGGCCTGCGCCATGAACTCAGTCCGTTGTCGATCAGGTTCAGGAAAGACGGCGTGTCGCCTTCCATGATGAATTGGAATTTGGGATAGAGCTTTCCCAGCGGCCCTTTGCTGCGGATATTGGCGTCGAGCCATTCGTTGGTCACGGTCGTGAAGTCCGCGCCTGCTCCATTGCGGTAATACTTGTCGCCGCTGATTCCGGTCCATGTTGCGTAGTAATATTCGCCGCCGCTCGCGGTCGAAGGCTGGACTATATAGAACAGGTTGGGAAATTCGCGGCGAATCCACGGGCCCGCGTCATCCTGATCCGAGATCGAATAGACCCGAAGCCGGGCGACCAGCTTCCCGACCTCGTCTGGTGGCCGCGCTGCCCGCGCGTATAACAGCGTCTCAGCCAGTGTGTTCGCCCCACCCCAGACGCAGATCCAGAGCGGACGCGGGTCGTTGCGGTCGGCAGCCTGCAGAATCGCCTTCGCGCCATCGGACATTTTATCCGGCCCGGTCGCGGCTATTCCATAAGCCTGCTGGCCAGTAAAGACGCGGCGATCAAGCTCCTCGCTCGCCGGCCAGCCCTGAGCATGCAGCAGCAGATTAGAGCGCACCTGCCCGTAGGCCTGAATCAGCTTGTGCATGGTCTCAGGGTGTGTGGTGGTCTTCTGCCAGGTGGAGGTAGCGGCAATCAGCGCCTCAATGTCGAGTTCGTTCGAGTAAAGCAGAAGGCGGGTGAACGACATCTGATCGTCTGGCTCATTCCCGATGTCGCTGATCACGACAACGCGCGGATGTCCGCTGAAGTCGTCAACGTGTGAGGCGGGAAGCGGTTGGCCCATCATCGATCCGGCACGAGCAAGGCAGAGCCCCGCAAGCACGGCCACGGTAAGGCCCTTGGAGCCGATTTCCATAGAGGTGTAAAAGCATACACGTCGCGTCCTGCGCCTCACTCCGGAGGTGCTGATGGCTTGTTGACGATCCTTCTGGAAACGGCGAGAAAAGCCGCGTTAACTGCTCAGCGATTGAAAGAAGGGAAGCATCGCCGCGCCCAGCAGGCCGGAGTCCGGCCCAAGCCTGGCAGGCAGGACATTCGTCTTGCCCGCCTCGGGTACCGCAGTATTCGCGGGCTTCGTGAGGCGGTAGATGTAGCTGCCGCGATTGAGCTCCGCGAACATCGACGGCGCGAAGAGTTCCCATGCAGCCACGACGCCGCCGCCAATGACGTAAAGTGGCAGGTTCAGCGTGCTCACCAGATTTGCCAGACCGATGCCGAGCGCTTCGCCGACACCGTCATAGATCTGCCGCGCCTCTGCATCCCCGGCGAGCGCAGCCTCGGCAATCGTGCGCGCTGTTATGGCTTCGGCGCCGTTCTTCACGTTGGCGGCGACGAGATTCTTTCCAGCGCGCGCGATCGCGGTGGCCGACGCATATTGCTCGAGGCAGCCGCGCGAGCCGCAGCCGCACAGCAGCCCATCGTGATAGACCGGCACATGGCCGGCCTCGCCGCCCATCCCTGCAAAGCCATGCCAGACGCGTCCACTCAGAATGATTCCGCTGCCCACGCCAGTCCCCAGCGTCAGCATGCAAAGAGAGTGGTAGCCGCACTTCTCGCCTGCGCCGGCGTGGCACTCGGCCAGCGCCGCGGCGTTGGCATCGCATTCAACCACAACCGGCACCTGCAGCCGGTTCTCCAACTCGGTCTTTAGTTCCAGGTCTTCAAATCCGGGAAGGTTCGGGGGCTGCAGCAGCCGTCCAGAGGGCAATTCAAGGGGACCGGGGCTTCCCAATCCGACACCGGCCAGATCCCCGCGCCCTCCGCACTCGCCAACAAGTTTTTCCACGGCCGCGCACATGTCATCGAGCACGGCGCCCGGGCCGTCCAGCACCCGGGTCGGGGTGGTGATCGCGCCGCGGCGTTCCCAGTTGGAGGTAAAGGCGGCGATACGCAGGTTGGTACCGCCAAGGTCAATGCCGATGGAAAAAATGCTCATGGGAAACGAACTGCACTTTCCAGACCGAAGTCCCTGTTGATAGCGTTACCACAGTGAGGGAAGAAAAGGGAGGAGTATCTGTCTCCATAGACTCCACATGGCGTTGATTTGTTTTGCCGCTCCCCTGTTTTCTTTTGGGATTACCCTCCGAGGTTCCCACCCGAATTTCCCTGGGAATCCACAGCAGCCCCCACGTTATAGTTTGGGTGGCGACTCTCACGACCTTGCTCGGGCGTGGCGAAGACTGACGCATACAGAAATAACACGGCGATAGCCGAGGATGGGCCGGCAGACGAGTTCCTGCGTCCCGCCGCTCCTTCGCGACCGCCACGCCCCATCCCTCGACAGGAAGACGACGCGGACGGCGAAGAGGTATTTTTGCGCTCGCGCAAGCGCGTGCCGGTGCGCAAGGGCATTCTGCCTGCGTTTTTCACAAAGACCACCCCCGGGCGCGTCATTCTCGGTTTTCTGGCGCTGGTCGTGATCGCAATTTTTGTTTTCGTGGGGCTTGCAGTAAAAGACTTTCTCGATCACGATCCTCGTTTCCGCATCGACTCGGCCGCGTCCATCCAGATCGACGGCAACAGCCAGTTGACGCGGGCCGACCTGCTGACGGTCTTTGGCGCCGACATCGGCCGCAATCTCTTCTTCGTGCCCCTGGCAGAACGCCGCAGGCAACTCGAACAGGTTCCGTGGGTGGCGCAGGCTACGGTCATGCGCATTCTGCCGAACCAGCTGCGTGTGGCTATCGTCGAGCGACAACCGATCGCCTTCGCCCGCATCGGCAACAAGATCAAGCTGGTCGATGCCGATGGCGTCCTCCTCGACATGCAGCCGTCGGCCCTGGCCGCCAAGCACTACTCGTTCCCGGTCGTCACCGGCATCAACCCGCAGGACCCGCTCTCGGTCCGTCGCCCGCGCATGCATATTTACCAGAAGTTCATGAATGAGATTGATTCGAGCGGCGAAAAGCTCTCGCAGAACCTGAGCGAAATCGACGTGTCCGACCCCGAAGACGTGCAGGGGCTGGTTTCTTCCGACAAATCCGAAATCCTGCTCCACTTCGGCGAGGACAACTTCCTCGACCGCTGGCACGAATACCAGGCTCATCTGGCCGAGTGGAAGCAGCAGTACCCGCATCTGGCCTCGGTTGACCTGCGCTACGACCGCCAGGTGGTATTGAAGATGGCGGACAACGCTCCCGCGGACTCGGCAACAGCCGCTGGAGCGCCCGCTCCTCCCCCGGTTCCCCAAAAGCAACCCGTCGCTAAAGCGCGACCCGTAGCCCATCCCCACAGGAAGCACGCATGAGCCAGACCGAACAGCTGCTGACGGTGCTCGACGTGGGAAGCGCGAAGGCGCGCGTGCTGGTGGCGGAGCTGCACGATGGAGCGCTGCGCTATCGCGGGCACGGCGTTGCCGACTCCACCGGCATGCGCAAGGGCCTGATCTCCGAGCTGAAGCAGGCCACGCACTGCATCAACAAGGCGGCCACTGCCGCTGAGACCATGGCGCAGGGAACCATTGACCGTTGCGTCGTCGGCATCGGGGGCGCACACATTCGCGGCCTCAACAGCCGTGGCGGCGTCAGCCTGGGATCGCGCCTGCGTGAGATCACCCGCGAAGATGTGCGCGCTGCTGTCGATCGCGCCCGCTCCGTATCGTTGCCCTCAGACCGCGAGATCATCCATCTGCTGCCGCAGCAGTTCATCCTCGACGAGCAGCCGGGCATTCACGACCCGGTCGGCATGGTGGGCAACCGCCTCGAAGTCAACCTGCATATCTCGACTGCCTCCGCGAGCGCGCTGCAGAGCGTCGTCACTTGCGCGAACAAGGCGGGGCTTGAAGTAACGGAATCAGTCTTCGAAGCCATCGCCGCCGCCGAGGCAACTGTTTCCGCCGACGAGCGCGAGCTGGGCTCGTGCCTCATTGATATCGGCGCAGGCTCAACAGAACTGGTCGTCTTCTTCGAGGGTTCAGTCGCGCACACGTCCGTCATTCCCATCGGGGGCGATCACTTCACCAACGATCTCGCTGTCGGCTTGCACATCTCCGCGCCTGAAGCGGAATGGGTCAAATGCAACTACGGCCACGCGGTTGTTACCAGCATTTCTTCGTCGCATGAAATCGAATTGCAGGGAATGCCCGGCCACGCGCCGCGGATGGTTCGCCAGCGCTATGTCAGCGAAATTCTTGAGCCGCGCGCGCGCGAGCTCTTCCAGTTGCTGCGCGACAATCTCCGCCAGGGCGGAGTGCTCGAAGCTCTCGGCGCGGGCTGCGTGCTCACCGGCGGCGGCTCGCGTCTGCCGGGATTGCTCGACACCGCTGAAAGCTTATTGCGCGTCCCCGCGCGCATTGGAACGCCGGTCCCGCTCTCGCGCATGCCGGATGAACTGATCACCCCCGAGAACGCCACCTTAGTAGGAATGCTTTTGTATGCCCACCGCACCAGCGTGACCCGTGCGGCGGAAGACCAGGGACTGCGCGCCAAGCTGCGCGCCATCTTCGCAGGAAGCCTGTAGGAGCCTAACCATGAACCCGTCAGAAGAAATCCGCATTCAGTATCACGAGCAGCTCCCCACCGGAGCGAAGATCAAGGTCATCGGCGTGGGTGGAGGCGGCGGCAACGCCGTCAACCGCATGATCTCCGCGCGCGTCGAGGGCGTCGAATTCATCACCGCCAACACCGACGCGCAGGCGATGCAGCTTTCGCAGGCCCCGGTCAAGCTTCAACTCGGCATGAAGCTGACCAGCGGCCTCGGCGCGGGAGCGAATCCTGACGTGGGCCGTCGCGCCGCTCTCGAAGATTCCGAAAAGATCATCGAAGCCCTCGAAGGCGCGGATATGGTCTTCGTCACCGCCGGAATGGGCGGCGGCACGGGTACCGGCGCCGCTCCGGTCATCGCGTCGCTGGCCAGCGAAATGGGCGCGCTGACGGTCGCCGTCGTGACCCGGCCCTTCGGTTTCGAAGGCAAGCGCCGCATGTTGCAGGCCGAGCGCGGCATGCAAGAGCTGCTCGATAGCGTCGACACCATGATCGTGATTCCCAACGAGAAGTTGCTCGCCGTGGCCAAGGACGCGGGCTTCTTTGAATCCTTCCGCATTGCCGACGACGTACTGCGCCAGGCCGTGCAGGGTATTTCGGACATCATCACCATCCCCGGCATCATCAACCGCGACTTCGCCGACGTAAAGACCACGATGGCAGGCATGGGCTATGCCGTCATGGGCACGGCGATGCGCGGAGGCGAAAACCGCGCCATCGAAGCCGCGCAGGCCGCCATGGCGTCGCCACTGCTCGAAGACGGCGCGATTGACGGAGCCAAGGGCATCCTTATCAACATCAGCGGGTCCAGCACGCTGAAGCTGAGCGAAGTGAACGCAGCCTCAACGCTGATCCAGAACGCCGCGCATGAAGACGCGAACATCATTTTCGGCGCTGTGCTCGATGAATCGATGGGCGACGACGTCAAGATTACCGTCATCGCCACCGGTTTCCGCGAGGAGATGCCCGAGCGCCGCGAGCGCATGCTGACCGCAGCGCTGCGCGAATCGGTACTCCCGCGCGTGCAGGTGCAGACCCACGTTGAAGCCACCGTCGCGACACCCCGGTTCATGAGCGAGGAAGAAGAATCGCCCCGGCGATCGATCTCCATTCCCGTTAAGCCGCTGGCCGAACCTGTTTATATCCCGGAACCAGAAAGGACCCCCGAACCGGAACCGGTTGCCGTAGCTGTCGCCGAGCCGGCCTCGGTCGCCGATGTTTTCGGCCAGATGCACGAGGAGGAACCGGCCGAAAACCTGGACATCCCCGCTTTTATGCGTCGCGGTGGTTTGTAATATGGAACGCGGATGGGTAAAGTGGAAAATAAATAGTTCGATCCGAACCCTTCCTAAAGTACAGTAATCAAAAAGAAAGAGCTGGAGCATCGCTCCAGCCGGACGCGGGTTTGTAACTATAGGACTCAGGGTCTGTTTACGGAAACGGAACGGACCATTTCGGAACTATTTGATCGCGTAAAGAAATATTTTTGTAGAAGTTCAGGCTGTTTCTATGCGCAAGATGCATGAAGGCCGATAAGACTAAGACGGCCTTCGAAGAGTAGCTGGGCTCAGGATGGAACGATTCATGAAACGCATAGCACACCTCGCTTTCCTGGCAGGACTGATTACGTTGCCCGCGTCGCTCGTGGCAGATACAACGACCACGGCGCACCACACGGCGCACCGCACCCGAACGCACGTGCAGGAATCGTCCGTCGCACAGCAACACATTTCGCATCTGCAGCACAGTCGCCGCCCCCACGTTACTCCCGTTTCCCTCACTACCACTACCAGCCACGGACGCGTGCGCCGCGCCAGCCTCACCGTGCATCACCGGTCCTATGAGCGCTTTACCGGCAATTCCTTCACCAATGTTGATCTGACCAACGGCGACATCATCGGTGGAGAAGATCCGGTCGTACGTCAGGCGGCCATCGACGCCCTGGGCAACATGAACGGCACCGCCGTCGCCATTGACCCCAGCAACGGACGCATCCTGGCCATGGTCAACCAGAAGCTCGCCCTGTCGAGCGGCGCCGAGCCCTGCTCGACCATCAAGCTTTCCGTCGCCTTGGCTGCTCTCGATGAAGGCATCATCACCAAGGACACGCCTGTTAACCTTGGTGGCTCGTATCACCTGAACCTTACCGAGGCTATCGCGCATTCGAACAACCTTTACTTTGAGACAGTGGGCCGCCGCCTCGGTTTTGAGCGCGTCCGCCACTATGCCAACCAGTTCGGACTGGGTGAGTTGGCTGGCTACAATATTCCCAACGAGCAGCTTGGCGTCTACCCCGATCAGGAACTGCCCGAGAGCCAGGGCGGCGTTGGACGCATGTGCTCCTTCGGCGAAAGCGTCTCAATGACCCCGCTGCAGCTCGGCGCTCTGGTCGCCTCCATCGCGAACGGCGGAACGCTCTTCTATCTCCAGCACCCAACCACGCCGGAAGAAGTCGTCAACTACCAGCCGCGCATCAAGCGCACCCTCGACATCGGCAAGCTCGTCCCCGAAATTCAGGACGGCATGCACGCCGCCGTGCAATATGGAACGGCCCGCTCGCTACGCGCCAACTTCAATCAGTTCCCGGTGATGGGCAAGACCGGCACCTGCTCCAACAACGGCACCCGTTTCGGCTGGTTCGCCTCCTATGCCGACACGCAATACGGCCGCATCGTGACTGTCTTCTTCCTTGAAGGCGGACGGCCAACCTTCGGCCCCAAGGCAGCCGAGCTAACCGGCGTCTTCTACCGCAACCTGTGGGACAAGAGTTACTTCATGGCCAAACAGCCCTCTGACACCGCGACAAAGACAGCCACCGGCGTCACCGAATAGCGCGTCTCAATTTCTGAACAAAAACGGCCTCCAACGCGGAGGCCGTTTGCACTCCGCTGTCATCCTGAGCGGAGCGAAGGATCTGTTTCTCTCTTAGCAGCACACGGAGCGAGCTCTCTCGTCGAAGTAAACTGGATGCCGGACAACTGTCATGAAAATCCTCACCGCCGACGAGATGCGCTCGACCGACCGCGTAACCACCGACCGCTACGGAATTGCCTCGCTCGATCTCATGGAGAACGCAGGCCACGCAGTGGCGCGCTTTGCCCTCCACGAATTTCCGCGAGCGGCAAATATCACCGTCCTGTGCGGAAAGGGCAACAACGGTGGCGACGGTTTTGTCGCGGCGCGTGTGCTCTCGGCGGCCGGCCGCAAGGTGAAAGTGCTGCTGCTCGGCTATCCCGCTGACCTGAAAGGCGACGCCAGGGAGATGTTCGAGCGCATGGAGATTGCCCCGGCGCTAGTGCCCGATGAAGCAGCCCTCGCCACAGCCCAGACTATTGAACTCCTCGATCAATCCGACCTGTTTCTGGACGCAGTCGTCGGAACCGGTTTCAAGCCTCCACTCAAGGGCGTGGCGCTGGCGCTTCGTACCCAGATCAACAGCCTCACCGCACCCGTCGTCGCGATCGACATCCCTTCCGGGTGGGACTCCGATTCCCGCGAGTACCAGGTACCGGGAGCCTATCGAGCCGACGCCGTCGTCACCTTCACTGCGCCGAAGCTCGCCCACGTCTGCGGCAATCTGACCGACAGCGCCTACCAGCCCATTGTCGTCGCCCCCATTGGTTCACCCGACGCGGCGATTCAATCCAGCCTGAATCTCACATGGGCCGGATTCTCAAAGAAAATCATCGAAACGCCGCGTCCGGCAGACAGCAACAAAGGCAAGTTCGGCCACGTGCTGGTCATCGGCGGTTCTTACGGAAAGGCAGGCGCGCCTGCGATGGCATCATTGGCAGCCCTCCGCACCGGAGCCGGCCTAGTGACCGCGGCCGTGGCGCAACCGATCCTCGATTCGGTTGCCCGCATTACGCCCGAGCTGATGACCATTCCGCTCCGCGCCGGCAGCCAGGGCGAAATCAGCAGCAGCAATCTCGACCCCGACACCCTCAAAGAGCTTCTCGACAAAAAGACGGTGCTGGCTGTTGGACCTGGGTTGGGCCAATCGCCCGAGACCGAGGCTTTTCTCCTTGGCTTGCTCGAAAACACTAACCTGCCCACCGTCCTTGACGCCGACGCACTGAACATCCTCGCGAAACACCGAGACAAGCTCAATGGCCGCAACCGTCTGCTCGTGCTGACGCCGCATCCGGGTGAGATGGCGCGCCTGGCCGGAATCGGCACCAGTGAAGTCCAGGCCAACCGCGAAGCGTTGTCTCGTGAATTTTCGATGAAAAATCACGTGACGCTTGTGCTCAAAGGTTGGCGCACACTCATCGCCCATCCCGACGGCTCCATCGCCATCAACACCACCGGAAACCCCGGCATGGCCAAGGGGGGCAGCGGCGACATTCTGACCGGTATTGTCGCGGGTATGCTGGCCCAACTTCCACATCTTGCGGGAGAGGCAGTCAACGCCGCGGTCTACCTCCACGGCCTGGCCGCCGACTTCGCCGTATCGGAGCAGGACGAGCATACTTTGCTCGCAACTGACACCGTCGCCCATCTTTCAACAGCTTTTCGCTTCCGCTCCGAGGACAAAGGCGGGTATGTTTGGATACAGGGGATGCCGCGATGACACAGGCCACAGGCACGAAGGTTCACGAATTCGAAACCAGTAGTGCGGCCGACACCATTCGCATTGGCCATGAGATCGCGAAACTGCTAACGCCGCCCAAGTTTCTTATTCTCAAAGGCGACCTGGGCGCAGGCAAGACCACGCTGGTCAAAGGCATCGCCGAGGCCCTCGATGCCGCCGAACCCAACGAGGTCACCAGCCCCACTTTTACCCTCATCCACGAATACGAGGGCACGCTCCACCACAGTGGCAAAGACGAGCATGTGATGCTTTACCATCTCGATCTCTACCGCATCGAGCAGGAGCGCCAGCTCGACTCACTGGGCCTCGATGAAATTGCCACTCCCGACAGCATCGTCCTCGTCGAGTGGGGCGACAAGTTTCCCAGCGTGGCCAAGCGCAGCAACGGCGAAATCGTGATGAAGGCAACCGGCGGCGACACGCGCAAAATCACGCTGACGCTCAAGGATTAACGCCGAACTTAGCTTTGTCGTCTCGGCGCAACAAACAAAACAGTTTGTCATCCTGAGCGGACCCTGAACGTAGTGAAGGGGTAGTCGAAGAGCCTGTCCTGAGCATGGTCGAAGGAACCTGCTTTATCTATGTCTTTAGACGGCGCGAAGCGCCATCGATAACTCCACGCAAAGGCGGAAACCAGCAAGCGTGTCGCAAGCCATCGAATCGCCGCCCGTCACCACTCACCATGACCTCAAGCAGACCCTCGGCACCTGGCAGCTCTGGGGCATCGCTGTCGGTCTCGTCATCTCCGGTGAATACTTTGGCTGGAGTTACGGCTGGGCAAACGCAGGCACGCTCGGCTTCCTCGTCACATCGCTGCTCATCGCGGCCATGTACGCGACCTTCATCTTCAGTTTTACCGAACTGACCTGTTCTATCCCGCATGCAGGCGGGCCGTTTGCCTACGCCCGCGCCGCCTTCGGACCCATCGGAGGCTACTTCGCCGGCGCAGCCACGCTGGTCGAATTTGTCTTCGCCCCGCCCGCCATCGCGCTTGCCATCGGAGCCTATCTCAACGTGCAGTTCCCGACGCTCGCTCCGAAGCACGCGGCTCTGGGTGCCTACCTCGTCTTCATGACGCTGAACATCATCGGCGTGCAGATCGCCGCAACATTCGAGCTTTTTGTAACGCTGCTCGCCATCTTTGAATTGCTCGTCTTCATGGGAGTCGTCGCGCCCGGCTTCCGCCTCGCCAATTTGCTTCAGGGAGGATGGGCAGGACAAAACCACTTCACAGTGCACGCCATTCCCGGAATCTTCGCAGCCATCCCCTTCGCGATATGGTTTTTTCTCGCGATCGAAGGCGTCGCCATGGCCGCCGAAGAAGCAAAGGATCCGAAGCGGTCGATTCCCATCGCCTACATCGCCGGCATTATCACGCTGGTGGCGCTCGCTCTCGGGGTCATGCTCTTTGCCGGAGCAGCAGGCGACTGGACGAAGCTCGCCAACATCAACGACCCGCTGCCGCAGGCCATGAAGATCGTCGTCGGAGCGCGCAGCGGATGGCTGCATATGCTCGTCTGGCTGGGACTCTTCGGCCTCGTCGCATCGTTTCACGGAATCATCCTCGGCTACTCGCGGCAGATCTTCGCCCTCGCCCGCGCCGGATACCTTCCGCGCTTCCTCGCCGCCGTGCACCCGCACTTCAAAACGCCGTGGCTGGCAATCCTCGCCGGAGGCGTCATCGGCATCGCCGCCATCTACAGCGATCAGCTCATCACCTTCGGCGGCCAGACGCTCACCGCTAACATCGTCACCATGTCGGTCTTCGGCGCAATTTTGATGTACATCCTTAGCATGCTCGCGCTCTTCCGTCTGCGCCGCAAGCAACCAGACCTGCATCGCAGTTATAAAGCTCCGCTCTATCCGTTCTTTCCCGCATTCGCGCTCGTCTGCTCCGTACTCTGCATGGGAACCATGCTTTACTACAATCGCCTGGTCGCGCTCGTATTTCTCGGATTACTCGGCTCAGGATTCATCTACTTCCTATTGACGCGCCACCAGCGCGAGCGGGCCGCAGACTGAGTCCTCTCCCTCTGATTTGTCATCCCGAGCGAAGCCGAGGGACCTGCGGTTTGCTTCGAGCGCCTCAACAGCAAAGTCATACACTATCTGTGACGCGACCATGTCCTATAAGCACACCATCGGCAACCGCACATGGCGCTTCGGCGACCTGAAGACGCTGCTGGCGAAAGCTACGCCGGCACGATCCGGCGATGATCTGGCAGGCATCGCCGCCGAGAGCGAAGAAGAGCGAGTAGCCGCGCGCATGGCGCTCGCCGAAGTGCCACTCAAGCGCTTCCTCGAAGAAGCCGTCATCCCCTACGAGTCCGATGAAGTCACTCGCCTCATCATCGACACACACGACGCGAGCGCCTTCGCCGAAATCAGCCATCTCACCGTGGGCGACTTCCGCAACTGGCTGCTCAGCACCAGCACCGATCCCGAAACACTCACCCGCATTGCACAGGGCGTTTTGCCCGAGATGGCGGCAGCCGTCTCCAAGCTGATGCGCAATCAGGATCTGATCCTCGCCGCACAGAAATGCCGCGCCGTTACGCGCTTCCGCAACACCATCGGTTTGCAGGGCCGCATGTCGGTGCGTCTGCAGCCGAACCATCCAACCGATGACGCGAAGGGCATCGCCGCATCGATGCTCGACGGCCTGCTCTATGGCTGCGGCGATGCAGTCATCGGAATCAACCCCGCCAGCGACAGCCTTACCGCAGTCACCACGCTCCTCAGCATGCTCGACAACTTCCGCGAGCAATACGAAATCCCGACACAGTCCTGCGTCCTGACGCACGTCACCACAACGATGCAGGCTATCGAGCAGGGCGCGCCCGTCGATCTTGTCTTCCAGTCCATCGCAGGAACGGAAAAAGCAAACACCAGCTTCGGCGTAAATCTCGCGCTGCTCAAGGAAGCCCGCGAAGCCGCGCTGGAATTGCATCGCGGAACTGTCGGCGACAACGTCATGTATTTTGAAACGGGGCAGGGAAGCGCGCTCTCTGCCGCCGCGCATCACGGAGCTGACCAGCAAACCTGCGAAGCCCGCGCCTACGCCGTGGCCCGCGCATTCAAGCCACTTCTGGTAAACACAGTCGTCGGCTTCATCGGCCCCGAATATCTGTACGACGGCAAACAGATCACGCGCGCCGGACTCGAGGACCACTTCTGCGGCAAACTGCTCGGGTTGCCCATGGGCTGTGACATCTGCCACACCAACCACGCCGAAGCCGATCAGGACGACATGGACACGCTGCTCACGCTGCTCGCCGTCGCCGGCGTGAACTTCATCATGGGCGTACCCGGCGCTGATGACATCATGCTCAACTACCAGAGCACCTCGTTTCACGACGCGCTCTACGCGCGCCGCGTCCTCGGCCTCAAGCGCGCACCGGAGTTCGAAGCGTGGCTCGAAAAAATGGGCATCGCCAACCACGAAGGCAGCCTCGCCGATCGCCTGCCGCCCAGCGCCGCGCGATTGCTTGAGAGCGCATGAGCGAAATCATCCAGAATCCGTGGACGCGCCTGCGCAGCTTTACCAGCGCTCGTCTCGCCCTGGGCCGCGCCGGCGACAGTCTTCCGACAAACGAAGTTCTGGAATTCGCATTAGCCCACGCACAAGCTCGGGACGCCGTTCACAACACGCTCGACGCCGAAAGCATCGCGTACGATCTCGCGGCATCCGGCTTCGAATTCGTCACCGTTCAGACCGCTGCACGCGATCGCACCGAATACCTCCGCCGCCCCGATCTGGGCCGCAAATTGAATGATTCAAGTCGCTCGCTGCTTGAAAACAGCGTGCTCAATCCAAGAAATAAGAGCTATCATCCTGAGCGTAGCGAAGGATCTGCTTCATCTACGAATCAAAGTAGGCACGAAGCGCCATCCGCAGCCTTCATCATCGCCGACGGCCTCTCCGCAATCGCACCCCAGCGCCACGCAGTCCCACTCCTGCACGAAATCACCAGCAAACTCGAAGACTGGAACATCGCGCCAATCATCATCGCCACGCAGGCACGCGTCGCGCTCGGCGATGAAATCGGCGAGCTTCTCAATGCAGAAATGACAGTGATGCTCATCGGCGAACGCCCCGGCCTGAGCTCGCCCGACAGCCTCGGCACCTACCTGACATACAAGCCGCACATCGGCTGCACCGACGCCGACAGAAACTGCATCTCCAACGTGCGCCCCGAAGGATTGAGCTACGAAGCCGCGGCGCACAAGCTGCATCATCTGATGCTCGCTGCGCGCCGCACGGGCGAGTCAGGAGTGGCGCTGAAGGATGAAAGCGACTCGCCGCGATTGAATACTAGAACCCCATGATGTTGTAGCCGCAATCGACATACACGGTTTCGCCGGTCACACCACTTGCTAAGTCCGATGCAAGAAAGAGCGCCGTGCCACCCACTTCCGCCTGCTCCACGTTGCGATGCAGCGGAGCGCGCTCCGCATGCGCCTTCAGCATCTCGCCCAGGCCGCCGATGCCGCGCGCAGCCAGCGTTTTGATCGGTCCAGCCGAGATCGCATTCACGCGAATGTTCAGCTTGCCAAGATCCGACGCAAGGTAACGCACCGTCGCTTCGAGCGCAGCTTTGGCAACGCCCATGACGTTGTAATGCGGAACAACTTTTTCCGCGCCGTAGTATGTCATCGTTAGGATGCTGCCGCCATCGGTCATCAGCGGAGCAGCCGCGCGGCTCAACGCGATAAGCGAATACACGCTCACGTCATGCGCAACGCGAAAGCCTTCCCGCGAAGTCTGCAGAAAATCGTTCTTCAGCTCTTCAGCCGGAGCGTAGGCAACGCTGTGCACCAGCACATGCAGCTTGCCATAGCGCTCTTTCAGTTGCTCAAATACCTGGGCAATTTCCGCGTCGTTCGATACGTCGCACTGAAATGCCTCAGCGCCCGGCAATTCAACGATCAGCCCTTCAGCTTCGGCCTTCAGCCGTTCGTTCTGGTAGCCGATGGCGAGCTTCGCCCCCGCCTCGTGCAGCTTCTGCACAATCGCCCACGCAATGCTGCGTTTGTTGGCCACTCCAAATACAACGGCAACCCGCCCTTCAAGATTCAACATGCAACACTTTCCTCCAAACACGTAAGCATATCAGCCGCCAAGATCAACCAGCCCCACGCACTCAATCGCTTCTCCCAGAAACCGCGTCCCCAGCCTGCGAAACTTATCAACAGAATCCGTCGCATAAAACCGGCGCGCTCCCGTGCCATCATGCACATAATCCATAAGCGCAGCTGCTACCTGCGAGGCGGTCACTTCCGCCGAATCGATCACGCACAAGTCCGGAACGGTGCGCTCGATCTGCGTCCGGAGCAGCGGATAATGTGTGCAGCCCAGCACCAATGTATCTGGGTTCAGACCAGGAGCCTGCGCTTGCTCCAGCAGTTCTGCAAGATAGATCCTCAACACCTCAAGCGTTACCGGATGCTCGATCCATCCCTCTTCGACCAGCGGAACGAGCAACGGGCAGGCTTTTTCCAGCGCCCTCAGTCCATGTTCGGCGCAGGCTCGCTCGTAGGCGTGACTTTGCACGGTGGCATCGGTCGCAACGACCAGCACATCTCCGGTTAAGGACGAGACCTTTGCCGCTTTGGCTCCCGTCTCAATCACGCCCAGCACAGGTACACGCACAGCTTCCCGGATCGCATCGAGAGCCAGCGCGCTCGCCGTGTTGCACGCAATGACAAGAAATTCTGCGCCCTCCTCGACCAGGAAACGGGCGCTCGAAACCGCATAGCGAGCGATCGTCGCCTGCGACTTCGAGCCGTAAGGCAAGCGCGCCGTGTCGCCCAGGTAAATGTAGTCCGCAGCCGGAAGCTGCCGGATCAGCGCCCCAAACACCGTCAATCCGCCTACGCCGGAATCGAAGACGCCGATCTTCATTGCCGCACCGCCGTCTGCGTGTCCGACGCAAGATAAACGCGCGTCAAGTCTGCGTGCCCGGCCAGAGTATCTTTCTGCTGGCCATTTACCAGAAAGCGCACCTCCGTAATCTGCGGCAGGTTCGCGTGCAGCGTCGCAATCATCGAGAGCAGCGTCAGCGTCTCCGGTTCAATCCCCGATGGCTGCGCCTGCACAAACGCCGAATCCAGATTCACCACTGCCATCTCTCCTTGCTGTTGTGGGACCGGCATCAAAAACACCTCGTCCACACCCGAGGCATTTGCAATTGGATGCGTCGATTTCGGCGCCGCATATTCCTCCAGTAATTTCTGCATGAGCACGCGCGCACGCGCATTCGGATCCTTCGGCATGGGAAAGCTGCGCTCCACCGGGATCAGCGACCCATCCAGATCGTTCGCGACCAGCAGCGTGATCTTTTCCACCGGCGCAGTCGACATTAGGGTCGAGAGAGGCTGGTTGTCCGCCGCCATCATCAGGCGGTCATGCGCCCGCTCCCGCATCCGGATCAGCACTATCGCCATCACCACAGCGGCGAGCAGCATCGCCCCGAACAGAAAACGCTGGAAGCGCGGGATCACGGCTGCTGCCTCCAGTCGTTCTTCCACTGTGTCAGCGCGGCGGTCAGCGCATCGATGATCCGGTTCTGATAGCTCACATCCGTCAGTGGCGTAGCCTTTGTCGTATTGCCCCCGACGAGCGGAGCAATCTCCACCGCAACCGCGGGGCAAGCGAAACTATCCATAGGCTGCAACGATGTGCGCCCCAGCGTTACCGGAACAGCCGCATGCCCAAGCGCCGAGTTGATCTCAGATGAGAGACGCAGGCTCTGTTCCACATAAGCCGACTGCGCGGTAGGCCAGGGAAGAAACTTGGTGTACGCCGTTGGCCCGAGCGAGGAAGTAAACAGATGCACGCCGCTTCCCGTTGCCGTGGCGTGCAAAAGAATGCAGGCTGCCGCCATCGCGTGGTTGGCGACTTCCGCGCGGTTCACCCTTGAGACTTGAACATCGGTATCGCGCGTTGTAACTACCTGAATGCCCCGCGACGCCAGCGCCTGCCGCAGCCGCACAGAAAATCCAAGCGTCAGGTCCTTTTCAAGCAGCTTGTCGCTGAATTGCGCCCCGACATCGCCGTCGCCGTGCGCCGCATCCAGCACAACGACATACTGCGGCTGCACCTGCGCCCTCGGCGCCGAGGGCACCGCTGGCAGCTTGCCCATCTCCGGCAGATTCGATTGGGGTGGCGCTTGCTGTGCGGCCGCCGCAGCAGCAAGCAGCGCGCACAGGCTCAACAGCATTTTCCGGAAATCAATCCAGCGGATAGATCGCAAGGCCACTCAATAGTTTAGGGAAAAAGTCGGTGGATTTCTGCGGCATCACGTCGCCGGCAAATGCCACCTCGCGCAGCTGCGCCATCGTCACCGGATTCATCAGGAAGGCCACATCCGCATCGCCGTGTGTCACCTGCTCCATGGCCTCGCCCGCATCCCGCAGGTAGCGCAGGTTCGTCTGCTCGCGAATCGCCTCCGCCGTGATGCCCAGCAATTGCTCCAGGACCAGCCCATGAAGCTGCGTTATGTCGAGCTGACGCTGCCGTTCAGAAAGATTTCCCAGAGCCTTCGCAACCGCATCCGGCTTTGCTTTGAGCAGATAGTTGCCGCTCTTCGTCACCGCCAGCATAACCGTCTTGCCCGCGCCCGCGGCAGCGAGCTTCGCCTTCAGGTCAGCTGTTTCAGAAGAAGGAATTTGCTGCAAGTCAAAATAAGCCTTTGCCTGCTCAACAAAAGCGCCCGGATCGAAGTTCTTCAGCCCAAAGACCACGCGATGCGTCGGGAGAATCACGAGCCCCTCGGCATCCATGTTTACGAAAGTCATCATCACCGCTGCTTCCGGATACGGTGGCTGCGGGAGCGAGTAGCTGTTGCGCTCGCTCGACGCAGGCTGGGCCGGGGCATGTTCCTTCGAGTAATTCAGCGCCGTCTCGTAGCGATGGTGCCCGTCGGCAATGATCAGCTTCTTGTCCGCGAGTTCGCTGGTCAGAATATTGATCGTATTCTCATCGCTGATCTTCCACACGCGATGCAGCACGTCATACTCGTCGGTTACTTCAATCTCGGGCGTGGCATCTTCGTCGAAAAGAAGCTTCTCCGCCGTCAGGCCGGGATCGGAATAGAGCATGAAAATCTGCCCGAAGTGCGCGCGCGTGGCGCGCAGCAGATTCAGACGATCGGACTTCGGCTTCGATAAGGTCTGCTCGTGGCGGAAGACCACCTTTTCGCCGTAATCGTGCAGTCCGCCCAGGGCGATAAAGCCGCGCCGCTCCACCACCGTGCCGTCGGAACCGGGGACCATGAACTTCTGCGAATAGGCAAAAATGCAGGGCTCCGGCTCCTGCGCCAGGACGCCGCTTTCCCGCCAGGCGGCAAAATCGTGCGCCGCGCGGGTATAAACGTCGCCGGTCTCCTTGCCGTCGAAGAGCTCTGGCAGCCCCAGAATGATGCGAACCAGGTTATAAGGGCTCTTCAGGTAATACGCCTGCTGCATCGAAGGGGTGATCTTGTCATACGGCTGAGTAACGCAATCTCCGACGCGAACAAGGGAAGGGTTGTAACGTAATGCGCGAAACGGATAAATGCGGGCCATGCGGGCGGTCGTAACTCCAGGAAATGTCAGAAATCTGGCGTGGTGTTTGGCTGATACCGTAGTGCTCTCTGCATTGTATCCCACGCATTTGCAGGAGTTTCCGCACCGCCATTCCGCCCGCCCGCTGGGCTGCCGTTCGTGCCCGGAAGGGAACGCTTCACCGTATTCCTTCTCACGGCATCGAAAACTCCTGGGCCAGCCGGCGATGCACCGTGCTACGATGCTGGTCAAGAAGGACGAGGGTACATTCGCATGGCGCTCTCGCTGGGGCGCAATAACGCTCGCTCGGTACCCGGAACTGCATACGGCCTCGTTGCAGTCATTGCACTCATATTGCTTGCTATGGGGCTCACTTTCTGTGCGCCTCAAGCCCGCGCGCAGGAAGACCCCCTCAACAGCGTTCATGTCGATCCGCCGCCGCCGAAGCCCGACCCGGATGCGCCGGCGCCTCCACTTGAAGGCGAGGCCGCGATGACAGCGCGACACAACGAGCGCATCCGCGTCGACGTGAACCTCGTGCTTGTCCCCCTCATCGTTACCGACCCCATGGACCGCCTTGTCACCGGCCTCGAAAAGGAGAATTTCTTTCTCTACGAGAACAACAAAATTCAGGGCATCAAAACCTTTTCCCAGGAAGACGCGCCCGTTTCCATCGGCATCATTTTTGACCTGAGCGGCAGCATGGCGAATAAAATCATCCGCGCCCGCGACTCCATCTTCCAATTCATGCACACAGCCAACCCGCAGGACGAGTTCTTCGTCGTCGGCTTCAATGACCGCCCCGAACTGATCGAAGACTTCACCTCATCACCGCAGGACATTGAAGCGCGCCTGGCCACCATCAAGGCCGAGCACCGCACCGCACTGCTCGACGCCATCTATTTTGGCCTGAATAAAATGAAGCAGGCCAAATACGAGCGGCGCGCCCTGCTCATCATCTCCGACGGCGGCGACAACCGCAGCCGCTACACGGAAAACGAGGTCCGCTCGACCGTGCGTGAGTCGAACGTGCAGATCTATTCCATCGGCATCTTCGATCCTTACGCCGCCACGACCGAGGAGCGCCTTGGTCCCATGCTGCTTAACGACATCTCATCGGAGACCGGTGGACGCCTCTTCCGCGTCGACGACATCGCCGAGATGAGCGACATAGCCGAGAAGATCAGCGCCGAGCTGCGCAACGAATATGTGCTTGGATACAAGCCGGACGATGAACGCAAGGACGGCAAGTGGCGTAAAGTGAAAGTAAAGCTGGTGCCGCCCGCCGGGCTGCCTCAGCTTACCGTTCATGCTCGCACCGGATACTATGCACCTTTGCAATAAACGGCATATTTTTCTTCTTTTTTTCCTCGTCACATCTTCGTTTGCAGTCCGGGCTCAGGCACCCGCGTCTTCGCAGACTCCGTCAAAACCCCAACAGCAGCCACCCCTGACCGTGGACCGCGATCCGATCGTCTCGCCCGACGCCGCCGACAACCAGCCCGTCAGCCCTTCCAGTCCCAACGCGGTCAGGCCGGGCACCACCCTTGAGAAGGAAAAGGGAGGCTTCACCTTCCACCGCGACGTCGATGAAGTCGTCCTCAACGCCAGCGTCCTAGACGACAACGGCCGCATCGTCAACGACCTGAAAGAAGACAACTTCCACGTCTTCGAAGATGGCGTGCAACAGACCATCGCCGCCTTCCAGCATCAGGACATTCCCGTTTCGATCGGCATGCTCATCGATAACTCCGGCTCCATGCGCGACAAGCGGGCCGCCGTGAACACCGCTGCCCTCGACCTCGTCAAAGCATCGAACCCGCAGGATGAAGCCTTCATCGTCAACTTCTCCGACGAGGCCTTCATCGACCAGGACTTCACCGCCGACATCGCCAAGCTGCGTGACGGTCTCGCGCACATCGACTCGAAAGGCGGAACCGCCCTCTACGATGCCGTCGTCGCATCCGCTGACCAGCTCGCCAAAGGCGCAAAGCGGCCCAAGCAGGTTCTGCTGATCGTCACCGACGGTGAGGACAACGCATCGAGCCTGAACCTGGAACAGACCATCCGCCGCATCCAGGACCTGCAAGGCCCGGTCGTCTATTCCATCGGCCTGCTCTTCGGCGATTCGGGAGGAGGCCGCGAGGCTCACCGCGCCAAGCGCGCCTTGCAATTGCTCTCGAACGAAACCGGCGGCATCGCCTATTTCCCCAAGTCGCTCGAAAACGTAGACCAGATCTGCGCCGAGGTAGCGCACGACATCCGCAACCAGTACACCATCGGCTACCATTCGACGAAGCCCGCCAGCCAGGGTGGCTACCGCATCGTGAAGGTCCAGGCCGCTGCTCCCGGACACGGCAAACTCACCGTCCGCACCCGCACCGGCTACTACCCAAAGGTAGACAACAAAAACAACACCGCCGAAGCACAAAAGAAAGCGCCCGCAAAATAATCCGGGCAAGACGAAGGTTTTGGGTAGGAATGGTCTGACATGACAACGAACGCGTGCAACGAGTATCGTCCCTGATCGCGATAACGAAACAGGATCTCAACCATTAGCTGCGCCCGTTGTTCGGATTGGAGCAGCGCGCGCCGACCCTCGGTCACGGTCGTGACAAAGTAGCTCTGAAGGTTTTGGCCCACGATGTTCGAGAGAGTACCTCAAGGGCTGAAGCCCCTCAAGTTACCTCCGACAGTGCGCGGGCTGAAGCCCGCGCCTACCTCTTGGGGGCAAAACAAACAGGATAGGCGGCCTACCGCCCCTCCACCACCGGCATCTCCTTTAATTTCACGCCCGAAAGCGTCTCCCATCCGCGCCGCGACAAGTCCCACCAGATCAAAGATCCAGCCACAGCCGCCAGCAAAAAGAGCACTGTCCCGGCGATCCAGTTGCCAAAGATGAACTTGCCCAGCCCGAAGAGCGTCCCATACACCAGCACGCAACCCATCACCGTATCGAAGGCGTTCGCGCCAAAGTCGCGCACCTCGGGCAGTTCGGGAGCCTGCAGTGCAATCCGCTTCCACCCATACACAGCCGGATGCACCCGCCGATAGAAACTCAGCAGCGTCGACTCCTTCTCCGCAGGCGTGACGAATGTAGCGACAATCCAGGCGATCGTCGTAATCACCGCCGTGATCAGGGTCGACTTCGCAAAGACCACCGCCTCATTGCCGGTGAACGAGACGCGCGATAGCCCCAGCGCAACCACCGCAGCCACGATCATCGCCGAAATCTCGCTCCACGCATTTAGGCGCCACCAGAACCAGCGCAGAATATACACCGCGCCAGTGCCCGCGCCCAGATTCAGCACCAGCTCCCACCCGGCGCTGATCGAAGTCAGCTTGCTGGCCACATATCCGCTCGCAAGCACCAGAATCACGGTGATGATCTTGCTCACAAAGACGTAGTGCTTTTCACTGCCCTGACGCACCCAGAAGCGGCGATAAAAATCATTCACCAGATACGACGTGCCCCAGTTCAGCTGCGTGCCGATCGTCGACATGTACGCCGCAAGAAACGCCGCCACCATCAGGCCGCGCAGCGCCGGAGGCAGATAGTCGCGCAGCACCATCACATAACCCTGCTGCGGGTTTGCAGCGTAAGCGGCACTGGGATGCAGCCCGCCATGCGGCGAATACACCGCCAGTGCAACCAGCCCGGTCACGATCCACGGCCACGGCCGCAGTGCATAGTGCGCAATGTTGAACCAGAGCGTCGCGCCCAGAGAGTGCTGCTCATTCTTCGCGCTGAACATGCGCTGCGCCACATAGCCGCCGCCGCCCGGCTCCGCGCCCGGATACCAGGCGGCCCACCACTGCACGCCGATGTACATCAGAAACGTAAGCAAAGGCAGCGTCCAGATATTCGAAGTCGTCAGCCCGACATGGAAATCCGGCAGGAATGACAGGACATTCGAGGTCGGCTGCCCCGCCGCCCGCGTTGCTTCGCCAACCACAGCAAGTTGCAGTTTGAGCGCATGCATGCCGCCCATCTGCGAAACCGCGAGCCAGGCCAACACAACGATCATCGTCATCTTCAGGGCAAATTGAAATAGATCCGTAACCAGTACACCCCAAAGACCGCCAATGAACGTATACAGCCCCGTGAAGGGAACCAGAATGAAGATGCAGATGGCCAGCGCCGTATGCCGCGGATCGCCCAGCGTGTAATGCAGCAGCGCGTGGCCGCCGATGCTGAGTTGCAACACGCGTCCTTCGGCAATCACCGGCCCAAGCACCACGGAGATGATGTCCACCATCGCCCGCGTCACCCACCCAAGGATGAAGCAGTTCATCAGCAGGCCAAGATAGATCGCCTTGAAGCCGCGCAGAAACGCCGCCGGCTTGCCGCCGTAGCGAATCTCAACCAGTTCCACGTCCGTCAGAATCTCTGCCCGCCGCCAGTAGCGCGCAAAAAAGAAGACCGTCGTCATGCCGCTCAGGCACAGGCTCCACCAGATCCAGTTGCCGGAAATCCCCTGCGTCGCGACCAGCCCGCAAACCAGCAACGGCGTGTCGGCCGCAAAAGTCGTCGCCACCATGGACGTCCCGGCGAGCCACCACGAGACATCGCGCCCCGAAACAAAGAAATCTTCCGTCGAGCCGCTCGAACGGCTGCGGTAATAGAGGCCAATCAGCAGGTTGAACAGCAGGTAACCGGCTATGACCAGCCAGTCCGCCAGGGTCAGTGACATGCGCTTCTCTCAGTTTCCAGGAAATCAATCGATGAAAGCAGTATATACAGGTTTACAGCTCGCAGGAAAACACTTTCCCGCTACCAGATTTACTCTTGCGGTTGCAACCCAATCGACCGAAACAGCTCCAGCAGCTTCGGCGCGGCAATATGCTGGTAATCCGTCGTGAGCAGCCCAAACGTCTCCGGGTCGTCATACTTGCGGCTGTATCCGCTCGACTGCGTTCCATTCAGCGGCCAGTAGCTCCATCCCAGCTCGGGATGCTCCTTCACATAGCGAACGAAGCCCCGAATCCATGTGCCTTTAGGATCGCCTTCGCACGGAGTCAGCGTCTGGCAGGTCCCGAACTCGCCAATCCACAGCGGAATTGCAGGCGTCGCGTGCAACAGGAATCCCGCGCGCTCATCGAGGGCCTGCGCCAGCTCGGCATAGTTCTTGAAACCGGTGCCGAACGAATAGGCATGCGGCGAATACACCGCGCGATTCGGAACCTTGAAGACAATAGGAAGCTTCTCAGCCCCGCGAAAATCAGTCGAGTACTGCGGTCCCTCGACCATCACCAGCAGCTTTGGATTCACCGTGAGCACAGCATTGCCGCCACGCTCGGCAGCAGCATGCCAGTCCAGCTTCTTGTTCGTGCCGCCCCAGGCCGCGCCGCTGCGAAGCTCATTGCGCAGGTCCACGCCAACCACCCACGGCTGCTTGCGATAGCGCCGCACAATTGTCATCCAGTCCGCCAGCCACGCGCTCTCCGGATACTCCTTGCTGTACCACAGCCCGTTGCCATCATCGTCCTTGCAGCACCAGTCGGCGCGGCTCACGTGATTGTCCAGAATCACCATGATCTGCGCCTTCTCGAGCGCATCGATGACGGCGTCCATCACCTCCATGGCGCGCTTGCCGCGGAGCTGCGGATTGGCCTTGATCGCATAATCGACGACCACAGGATTCTTCTCCAGCGTCTCATTCGCCCACGGCAATCGGACGGAATTAAAACCCATACTCTTGATCAGGCCGACGATGGTCGCGAGCGGAGCATGGTCGAGCCCACCCGGAACATATTCCTTCTGGTCAAAGCCGTACCAGTTCACCGACTTCAAGCAAACGGGACGATTCCCGGCATCGACAATCTGATAGCCGCTCGTGTGAAGCGGCAATTGCGGAACAGTCTGCGCAGGGCCATGAAGCGCGCAGCCAAGAAGAAAGACGAGAGTTCCCGCAGCATGCATGCGCGCTCTGCTTGCAGCGTTCAAAGCGATCGGGAAACGATTCATTTGACTTCTTTGAAATCAAAATATGCGAGGTTCATATTTCCCTGCGTGAGAATTCGAATGGTCAAGGTGCTTTCTCCCGCAGGAAGATCGAGCCTCACCAGATCCTGCTGCATATTCCAGTGGTGCCACTGCCGCCACGCGACAGGATCGGAGGCGTTAAAGGTTGACTCGATAGTGAGCGGCCCCGACGCCGGAACTCCATCGACGTCGATCGAGATCACTCCGCCGCGATTGGAAGTGTAGAGCAACTCCGCCTTGTATGTACCCGCCTTGCGAGTCTTCACCGTAATGTTGAACCACTCGCCCGGCTCCGTCCATCCCACGTAGAGCTGGTTCTCCGGAGGCTTCACCTTGTTGTACGGATTGTTGTCGATCTCATCGTGAAACTTCGTGTAGGAGGTATCGACGCCCTCATCCATCCGGAACTGGTTCAGATACGTCCCGTCTGCCGGATTCAGTCCGCCGCTTCCCAGATTCTTATCCGTGGTGTCGTAGTACGCGACGCCCGGCCCGCCGCTGTCGTAATAAGCGCACTGCACGCGTCCCGGAATCGCCTGCGGGCCGCCTTTATAACGGCTGTCCTCAAACGGAGTGCCCTTGTAAGTGCTATGAAAATCCTGTCCCTGCCCATACACGGCAGGCGCGATGAAGAGAATCAAGGTTGGCAGAATCAGGCAGAGTCGCAGCACATTTTCCCCGAAGTGAAATCAGTCTACTCGGAAAATGAAAAGGGAGGCGTCTTATTTCTTCTGGCATTCAGGACACCAGTACGCGGTCCGTCCCGCCAGCTCGGCGCGCTGAATCTTTGTGCCGCAGACAAAACAAGGCTTGCCGTTCCTCCGATAAACGTAGCGCTCCTCGTCTTCGCGCACCGGGCCCGTCTTGTGTGGCCGGTCTTTCGCAAGCGTGGTCACATACCGCGTGTCTTTCACGCCCGCGCCCATCAGCTTCTGCGCGTCGCGCCAGATGCCCTTGATCGCAGCCCGGTCAACATCCATCCCCGGCCGCAGCGGATGGATCCGCGCCCGGTACAGCAGCTCCGCGCGATAGATATTGCCGATCCCCGCGATCACCGACTGGTCCATCAACAGCGCGCCAATCGGAGTGACGCGCCTTTCGATCTTCTCAAACGCCGGCTCCGGATCAGCACCCGGAATCAGCGGATCAGGCCCGAGCCGCGCCAGCAACGATTCCCAATCCACATGCGTGAAGATCGACGTATCGGTCCCGCCGCGCAGCTCGATCCAGTCTGTCTTCGTGTAAATGCGCAGCCTGAGCGCGCCTCGCTCCGGAGGCAGGGGAGTCCTGCCCTGCTTGAAATCCCCAAACATCCCCAGGTGGATATGAAGAATCAGATCCCGCCCGAAGTGATATCCAAGATGCTTGCCGACAGCATCGACGCGCAACAGTTTGCGCTCATCAAGAATTTCAGCGTCGGGGAAACCGCCATTCGGCGAATCCACGCGCACCCGCCTGCCGGAAAAAACGGCGGCATGCTCCTCCGCAAAGCGATGGATTTCGTTTCCTTCGGGCATAGGATTGAAAAGCTATCAAACCAAGGATGTCATTCGAACGGACCGAAAAATTGTTGGGATAACTTCACACACAAAAGGAATTCAACCAGGGAGAAAATCGTCTTCGCCGATTGCAATTCTGTCGATCGTCTTCTACCAACTGAGTCCGCTCGCGAGATCGCTTAAGGTCCCTCAAAAGTCAACCAGTTGTTTTTATCCTACGTCGACTCGAAGGCTTTCAGCGTGCAGGTAAGATGTGATTTTGAGTTAAGCGAAGAATCGAGGCGATTCGTATGATGCCATCATACAAAGCTGTATTGGCATCAAACCGGACTTGACGATTTTTGAGATGCCCTCCGGTCCCTGGGCGCACTCACCAGCCTGTGGGAACCACGAAGGCTGCCGGCAGAGTTAGTTCCAAACCATCGTCACCGGAACCGCTTCAATCCGGCAGAACATATCCGGTTCCATCCGGTCCATTTGCGCTTTGAATTTTTCTGCTTCTTCGCGCGTGTTAAACATAAGCGTGTTGTAAACCTGTCCGGCCCGCAACTGTTCGCATTTCCAAAGAGTGTCGGTCATTTTTTGCAAGTACTCCAGTCTTCATTTGTATAAACACAAGGGGCGCGCTAACGTTTCGTTCGTTTCAGCGCGCCCCTCGGTATTGCTATCGAGCTTTATCGCACGCGTTTATTTTTTCTCGTCAACATCCACATATTCAGCATCGATGACGCCTTCGTCCTTCTTCTGGTCCGCCGTGCCGGCCGCAGGCTGCGCGCCGTCCGTCGGAGCACCCGCCGCCGCGCCAGCTGCATTGGCCTTGTACATGGCCTCGGCCAGCTTGTGCGAAGCCGCGGTCAGTTTCTCCCTGGCCGCATTTAGCTCAGGTGCAGAAGGCATGCCCTCGAGCGTCTTTTTTGCATCCGCCAGCGCAGTTTCCACGTCGGTCTTGTCGCTGCCGGAGACCTTATCACCGCTCTCCTTCAGCATCTTCTCGATGTTGTAAACAAGGTTGTCGAGCCCGTTGCGAGCCTCAATCTCCTCGCGCTTCGTCTTGTCCTCGGACGAGTGTGCTTCCGCATCCTTGGCCATGCGCTCGACTTCCTCTTTACTTAGACCCGAAGATGAAGTAATCGTAATCTTCTGATCCTTGCCTGTGGCGTTGTCTTTTGCAGTGACGTTTAAAATGCCATTTGCATCGATATCGAAAGTAACTTCGATCTGCGGAACGCCGCGCGGAGCCGGAGGAATGCCGCTCAGCTTGAACTTGCCCAGCGTGCGGTTCTGGTTCGCCATCGGGCGCTCGCCCTGCAGCACGTGGACTTCGACTTCCGTCTGCGAATCCGCCGCCGTCGAGAACGTTTCCGTCTTCTTCGTCGGAATCGTCGTATTGCGCGGAATCATCGGCGTCGCCACGCTACCCAGCGTTTCGATCGAGAGCGTCAGCGGCGTCACATCGAGCAGAAGCAGGTCCTTCACCTCGCCCGAGAGCACGCCAGCCTGCACCGCAGCGCCGATCGCAACCACTTCGTCAGGGTTCACGCCCTTGTGCGGTTCCTTGCCGAAGAGCTCCTTCACTAGCGCCTGAATGCGAGGCATGCGCGTCTGTCCACCGACAAGAACCACTTCGTCGATCTTGCTCGCGTCCACCCCAGCATCCGCCATCGCCTTCTTGCACGGCTCCAGCGACCGCTGAATCAAGTCTTCCACCAGTTGCTCCAGCTTGGCCCGCGTCAGCTTCTTCACCAGGTGCTTCGGACCGCTCGCGTCCGCTGTAATGAACGGCAGGTTGATCTCCGTCTCAAGCGCGGTCGAAAGCTCAATCTTCGCGCGCTCCGCCGCGTCCTTCAGGCGCTGCAGGGCCATCTCGTTGCCCTTCGCGCGCAGATCAAGACCCTCGTCCTTCTTGAACTCGTCGATCAGCCAATCCACAATCTTCTGGTCGAGGTTGTCGCCGCCCAGGTGCGTATCGCCGTTCGTCGACTTCACTTCGATGACGCCTTCGCCTACTTCTAATATCGAAATATCGAAGGTTCCGCCGCCAAAGTCATAAACGGCAATCGTCTCGTCCTTCTTTTTGTCCAGACCATAGGCCAGGGCCGCAGCCGTCGGTTCGTTCACAATGCGCTTTACATCCAGACCCGCAATCTTGCCGGCATCCTTCGTCGCCTGCCGCTGCGCGTCATTAAAGTACGCAGGAACGGTGATGACAGCTTCCGTCACCGACGTGCCAAGGTAGTCCTCAGCCGCCTTTTTCAGCTTCTGCAGGATCATCGCCGAAACCTCCGGCGGTGTGTACAGCTTGCCCTGCGCCTCAATGGCCACATGGTCGCCCTGCTTTATTACCTTGTAGGGCACCATCTTCATCTCGTCGTTCACTTCGTCATAGCGACGTCCCATGAAGCGCTTGATCGAGTAAATCGTGTTTTGCGGATTGGTGATGGCCTGCCGCTTCGCCACCTGTCCCACCAGGCGCTCACCGCTCTTGGTGAATCCCACGACGGATGGCGTCGTCCGCCCACCCTCTTCGTTGGCGATCACCTTCGGCTCACCGCCTTCCATTACGGCTACGACGGAGTTCGTCGTACCCAGGTCAATTCCAATAATCTTTGCCATAATCTATGCCCCACTGCCCTCGTGCTGGCTTCAGCTTTGAGATTGCTATTCTAGCTTCGCACTTGAGTCATTTGCTGTCAACTTATCTGATGCAAATACTTATACCCACGATGCAATACTCTTATAGCCCTCTAAATGCTTGATTCCACGCCAGCTGCATCCGATCCCACCGCAAATGTATCCAAAGAAGAGCACCCGTCTCGCCATGGCCGACAATCCATCACAAAGTTCCGGGCAGCAGGACGCCGCCGCGGGGGCAAACCCCTGGCTTATCGCCATTTCCGTCATGCTGGCCACTTTCATGGAGGTGCTCGACACCGCCATCGCCTCCGTGGCCCTGCCGTATATCGCCGGATCGCTATCCGCCTCAAACGACGAAGCCACCTGGGTCCTGACCAGCTACCTTGTCGCCAACGCCGTCATCCTCCCGGCCAGCAACTGGTTCGCCCTCCGCTTTGGACGCAAGCGCTTCCTCATCACCTGCGTCATCATCTTCACCATCGCCTCATTTTTCTGCGGAGCAGCGCCCACCCTCGGCTTCATCCTCATCGCCCGCATCGTTCAGGGAGCCGGCGGCGGAGCCCTGCAGCCGCTCTCGCAAGCCATTCTCATGGAAAGCTTTCCTCCGCAGAAGCGCGCCGCCGCCATGGCCCTCTTCGCCTTTGGCGTGGTCGTGGCTCCCGTGGTCGGCCCAACGCTGGGCGGCTGGCTCACGGACTCTTACAGCTGGCGCTACGCCTTCTACATCAACATCCCTGTCGGAGCGCTCGCGATCTTCATGATCAGCCGCTACGTCAAAGACCCGCCCTACATCAAGAACGCCAAGGTCGGCCCCTTCGACAACCTCGGCTTCGGCCTGCTCGCCGTCTGGACCGGCTGCCTCCAGGTCATCCTCGACAAAGGCCAGGAAGACGACTGGTTCGGCGCCATCTGGCTCCGCTGGGCCTTTACCGCGCTCATCATCTCCTTTGTGTGGTTCCTCATTCACTCCTGGCGCAAGAAAGAACCGCTGGTCAACCTGCGCACCCTCGAGAACTGGAACTTCGCCATCGGCTGCTCGTTGATCTTCATGTTCGGCGTCTGCATCTATTCCATGATCACCGTGCTGCCGCTCTTCTACCAGGAGCTGCTCGGCTACACCGCCTTTGCCGCCGGACTGGCCGTCGGCCCGCGCGGCATCGGATCGATCCTCGGCATGCCTATCATCGGCTATATCAGCAACAAGGTCGACGCCCGCTACCTTCTCACCTTCGGCTTCCTGGTCTTCGGCGTCACCTCGCTGGTCTTCGGCAATATCACGCTCGATATCAGCCCGACGACGCTCCTGTGGCCCATCATCATCACCGGCTTCGCCCTCAGCTTCGTCTTCGTGCCTATCACCATCCAGGCCTACGGTACGCTCAAGAACGAGCAGATCGGCAACGCCAGCGGCATCTTCAACCTGGTGCGCAACATCGGCGGCTCCATAGGAATTTCGGTGGCGCAAACCCTCCTCGTCCGCCGCGCCGACAGCCATCAGAACGAGATCATCAACTCCGTCGGCCGCTCCAGTTTCTGGTTCGAGCAGCGAATGCACGACCTCTCGCAATTCCTGGGCCGCGCCAGAAACCCCGCTA